>SXGT01693660.1_pt1 | contig 19923 bp, 14 predicted proteins | sample 3176221 | NCBI WGS metagenome assembly SXGT01 (sample SAMN11356862, study PRJNA531348) | freshwater metagenome | isolation source: freshwater sample F1-120 | place: China: Fuxian Lake, Yuxi | collected 2017-12-25
CGGGATCTCGCTGTCGCGGGCCTGGCCCTGCGCGCCGCCGAGGGGCTGGTGGATGAGCACGCGAGCGTGCGGCAGGATACGACGCTTGCCCTTGGTGCCGGCGGCGAGGAGGACCGCGCCCATCGACGCCGCCTGCCCGATGCAGATGGTGTTCACCGGGGGGCGGACGTAGTTCATGGTGTCGTAGATGGCCATGCCGGCCGTGACGCTGCCACCGGGGCTGTTGATGTAGACGAAGATGTCGCGCTCGGGGTCTTGCGACTCGAGATAGAGCAGCTGCGCCACGACGAGGTTCGCGACGTCGTCGTTGATCGGGTAGCCCAGGAAGACAATCCGATCCTTGAGCAACCTGGAGAAGATGTCGGAACGATCTTCACCACGGTGGGTGGGCTCGGAGACGATCGGGATGATGGGCATGCCTACTCCTCGGTCTTCTTCTTGGAACGCGCCTTCTTGGGCTTCTCTTCCGCGGCGGGGGCTTCAGCGGCCACCTCAGCGGGCGCGGCATCAGCAGCGCTCGCCTCGACGGCCTCGGCCTTCTTCGCCTTCTTCGCCTTCGGCTTGGCCTCGACGGCGGCCTCGGCCTTCGGCTCTTCCACCACGGGCGCGGCTACGGCGGCGGCCTCGTCGCTGTCGTTCACGTAGTCGAGCTCGCAGCGCTCCAGGACCCAGTCGAGCGTGCGCTCTTCGAGGAGGTGCTTCTTCAGCTCGCCCACGGCGCCGTCCTTCTGGATGTAGCCCTTGATGGCCTCCACGCGCTGGCCGCGCGCGTCGGCGATCTCCTGGTACTTCCGATCGAGGTCGTCGTTGGTGATCTCGATGCCTTCCTTGCGCGCCACAGACTCGAGGATGAGCCCCGCCCTGGCGGCGAAGGTGGCACGGTTGCGAAGGTCGGCCAGCTGGGCCTCGGAGTAGCGGATCGAGCGCGGGTCGCGACCGCGGTAGGCGGCCTGGACACCGAGCTCTTCGAGCAGGAGCTTGAGGTTCTTCTCGGCCAGCGCGGCCGGGACATCCACCTCGTGGCCTTTCACCAGCTCCTGGAGGAGCTGGATGCGGGCCTGGTTGCGGCCGTTCTCGTTGGCTCGCGACTCGAGGTCCATGCGAACGGCGGCGCGCATCGCCTCGGCCCCGCCCTCGTAGCCGCAAGCCAAGGCCGACTCGTCGGTGAGGTCGGGCACGCGCTGCTCCTGGATACCCAGGACGCTGAGGGTGGCGGAGAAGGACTTGCCACGGTTGGCGGCCACGCTCGACGACTCGGCGATCTCGACGGCGGCCGTGACGCTGCCGCCCTTCTTGAGACCCACGAGGTGACCCTCGACGCCCGGCCAGTAGCGCTCGCCGGCGGTGTTGACGAGGGTGCCCGCTTCGAGCACCTCGTCGCCATCCTTGATCTCGGTGAGCACCAGGTCGCCCTGCTTCACTTCGCGGTCGTCTTCGACATCGACGAGACGCGCCTGCGCGGCGAGGCGGCGCTTCACGTCGAGCTCCACCTGGTCGTCGCTCACCTGCGCGAGCGGGTAGCGGATCTTGAGGCCGGTGTAGTTGGTGGCCTCGACCTCGGGCTTCACCTGGACGGCGATCACGAAGTTGAAGTCGCCTGCGCCGAGCGGATCCGCGTGCTCGACGGTGGGCTGGCCGATGAACTCGAGGTTCTTGGCCGCGTCCTGGAAGCGCAGGTTCATCAGGTCGCTCGCCACCTCGCTACGCAGCTGCTTGCCGTAGCGGTCTTCAAGCACCTTCCGCGGAACCTTGCCAGGACGAAAGCCCGGGAAACGCACTCGGTTGGCGAGGTTCTTGAAGGCGGAGTCGAGCTTCCGGTTGACCTCGTCGCTCGGGACGGTGAAACGGATGCGCTTCTGGACGGAGGAGACCAGCTCGATCTCGAAGGACATGACTCAGTTCCGGGCTTGGGGGTGCGAGAAGGGGGAGTTGAACCCCCACGGGTTTCCCCACCGGATCCTAAGTCCGGCGCGTCTGCCAGTTCCGCCATTCTCGCGGATATCCGGATGGGAAAGTGGTGGGCCCTCCGGGGATCGAACCCGGAACCTGCGGATTAAGAGTCCGATGCTCTACCAATTGAGCTAAAGGCCCATAGATGCGGGACAATGAAGCGCGAGAAGTTGGTGGGGTGGCTGACGGGACTTGAACCCGCGACACCCGGAGCCACAATCCGGTGCTCTACCAGCTGAGCTACAACCACCATGCACCCGGAGAACAAAGCCCCCCGGAAGCGAGCCGCCTTCTAATGCCCGAGGGGTTCGGTGGCAAGGGGCTGCACCACGAAGCCTGGAAGATCGGGGCCGAGGCCGGGGGGCAGCCGACATTCCACCGCCAGTGCCGCCCCGACTTCTGCCCGGAGAAAGGCGTCGATATCGAGAGGCTCGCCGTCGAGCGCGTGGCGCAAGACGAGGGCGTCCACCGGGTCCTCGTCGAGGACGATCGACGTCCACGGCACGAGCGGCGCAGGCACCTTCGGCGCGAACGACGGGGGCAACCACGGCAGCCCCGGCGGTCCCCCGACGCTGCTTGCACCGCCCAGGAGGCCGGCGCCGACGAGCACGTCGACCGGATCGTGCCAGCCGCCCGTTCCGTCCCAGAGCGCTGGGTCCCAGGGGGCCGGCGAGAACGCGTCCGGGGCGGCGGTCGGCGACGCGGCCGGCGGGAGCTCCGGGCGATCACTTGCCCAGGGCCACGGGGGGGCGCAGGCCAGGCAGGTGCCGGTCACCGGGTCGGTGGCCTCGAACAGCGCCAACAGCGGACCGGCGAAGGGCAGCGCGAGTCGCCCGCCGGCGCCGGTCTCCGCGGCGTCCACCCCGGGGACCAGGCCCCCCGGCCAAGCGAGGATCCCGCCCACCCACGGCGCCAGGAACGGGTAGCCGCGCGGGTCGAGCAGCACCGCCCCGCCGGGGCGGGCCACGGCGTGCCGCGACATGGGAACGCGCACCTGCTCGCCGAGCGCGAGGAGCCCATCCCAGCCCACCACCGCCGCCGAGCCCACGCGGGAAAGGCGCCCGAGCGCATCTCGCGCCACGGTGACCGCGAGCTTGCCGGAGGCGAAGCGGGTGAGACGGCCGAGCGAGTCGTACTCGAGGCTCACCCGCCCGGCGCTTCCGTCGAGGCCGAGCAAACGGCCCTGGCCATCCCAGCGATACTCCGCCTCCCCCGCGTCGAGTCCCCACGCGCGCTCGCCGTCGGCCGCGAGGCGGAGGCTCACCGGCCGGCCAGCCTCGATCCGTGCCTCGAGGCCGTCCCAGCCGCCCACGCTTGCGCCCGTCCACGACCAGCCGCCATCGGCGCCGGTCACGCCGCGAAGCAGGCCCTGGGCGTCTCGCTGGAGGTCGAAGCTGTCCCGCAGCTCGAGTCGCGACACGAGGCCGGCGTCGTCCAGCACCCACTGGCCCCAGCCGATGTCGTCACCCCGGGCGTCGATCGCCAACACCTCGCCGGCGTCGGCGCTGACGTTTCGCCGGATGATCGTCCCCGTCCCGAGCCGAAGGAGCGACAGCTCGCCTCCCCGGTCATAGTCGGCGCCCACGGCGAGGCCGCCGGGCCCCTCCGCGCGCGCCACCCGGCCGACCGCGTCGCGCCCGAGGTCCCAGAGGCTGGGCTCGTGGCCATCGATCTCGTGTTTGAGCGTGTCGACGCGTCCGCGGAGATCGCGACCGATGCGCAGCGTCCCCGTGTCGTTGACGAGTCGCGACACGAGACCTGCCGAATCGCGATCGAGCTGTACCGCGCCCTCGCCGCTCACCCCCGACGAGAGCCCTGCCGCGTCGCGCGAGATCGACCAGCGGGCTTCGCCGGCCACAAGCGCGGTGACACGCCCGGCAGCGTCGCGTTCCAGGCGGAAGGACACCGGGCCGGCGTCGACGGCAAGGGTGCGCCCCTGATCGTCGCGCTTCCACTTGGCCAGCCCGGCCACCTCGGTCACGAAGCCGCGGTCCCGACGCACCGTGCGGTCGCCCACGCGGGCCCACCTGCCCCCGCCGTCGCTCACGACACTCACGCTCTCGCCAAGTGGATTCCGCACCGACCGGAGCTCGCCGCCGGCGTCGCGCGCGAGCCCCCACAGGCGTCCGGCGGGGTCGCGAATACCCGCCAACGCGCCGCTGGCATCGCGCAGGAAACTCCATGCGCCTCCGGTGGCGCCCTGCACCTGCACGACGGCGTCGCCCTGACGCACCACGCGGCCACCCCGGGCATCGGGCGCGTCCACGCGCACCAGGCGCCCCAACGCGTCGCGGCGGAGGGCCCATCGTCCACCCGCAGCGTCGACCACTGCGATGGCCCGCGCGCCCTCGCGCTCGATCGTCCAGATTCCACCGGTGGCGTCGTGCACCTTGACGATTCGCCCGGTGCCTTCGCGCTCCAGCCGCACCTCGCCCTGGTTGCCCACCCGAAGGCGCAGCGGTCGGCCCGCGCTGTCGCGACCGGCGACCGTCGCCGTGGCGCCCACGGCCACCGACTGCGCCAAGCCCAGCGCGTCGGTCTCGAGGCGGTACTGGCGCCCGCTCGGGTCGAGCACGCTGGCCACGGTTCCTGCCCCGGAGCGCGAGAGGCCCCAGGCCGATCCTTGCATACTGAGTCGCGACAGCACATCACCGTCATATTCGATGCGCACCGCGTTCTCGCCTGCCTGCTTCACCCCCACGACCCGACCGTCGGTGTCGCGCTCGAGCGTGGCGCTCGCGCCCGAGGGACCGTTCCAGCCAACGAGACGTCCCTCCTCGATGATCAGCTCCGCACGCGCGCCGCCGGGGTCGGCCACCGCGCTCGCTTCAAGCGCCCAGGAGAGGCCGCCAGGGGCCTCGAGCCGCGCGCTGTCGCCCAGCCGCGTGCAGCGCCATCGCCCGCCGGTGCCCGAGGTACCGTCGGTCTCGAGCCGAAGAGCGCCCCCGTCGGCCCACGCGATCGAACGCAACGCAAGACCCTCGTAGGTGTAGAGCGTACGCCGGCCATCAGCGTTTGCGGCCACGAGTTGCAGTCCATGGCGGTCGTAGCCGACCGTGTCGCCGCCCGAGCTCGTGGCGCGGGCGTCGGGGACGCCATCCACGTCGTCCAGCCAGACGCGCGCCGTGCCGGCGGCCATGCCACGGAATCGCCCATCGGGGTCGCGCAGGATCTCCACCCGGCGCCCGTCGAGCACGCGCGCCGTCACCCGGCCGGCCGCGTCGCTCTCCAGTCGCTCGGCGAGGTCGACGACCAACGCCGGTTTGCGGCCAGGCCGGAAGACCTCCGCCCCGCGAATCTGCCAGTCGTCCGCCCAGCGCCAGTCGTCGCCGTCCCAGGTGCGCGCCACGCGCACGTCTCGCGCGTAGGGGCCCGCGTCCACGTCGACCACAAAGGCGCGGACAGCGCAGCTCGCCCCGTCAAACACTACCGCATCACGGCCCATCTCGCCCGGTTGAACGGGCCCGAGCCAGCCCCAGCCCGTGGGGAGCGGCAAGGGATCGAGGCCAACCTTCGCCAGCACGAGACCGCCAAGGAGTCCCCAGCTGCCACCCGGCATCGAGGGCTACGGGCGACCGTAGACGAGGTAGCGCGCCCAGTTCGCGGGTCGATTCGCCGTTTCCCCGCCCATCTTCAGCGCCGTCCCTCGAGAGTCGTAGAGGGAGCGACTCGCCGAGTATCGTCGGTTCAAACCCTCCCAGAAGCCGTTCTGCATGCGCTCGTGGAAGGTCGGGTCGGGGCCGGGGCTGCCGACGAGGAACTCGACCAGGCCGGCGCGCTGCCCGGCCACCAGGCGCGCGAAGGCGGTGGTGGGATCGGGGCCGCCGCCGATGTAGCCACCGCGAGCGGTGAGCGGGGTGGTGGCGAGGTCGCCGACCGTCAGCTCGCCATCAGCGAGGAGCCAGCCGCCCGAGGCGCCCACCGGGAAGTCGCCCACGTGCACGAAGCGCGCCAGTCCCGCGTTGGCCTTCCATGCCGCCACGGTGGCCTGTGGTCCCTCCAGCACCATCGCCTGCGGGTAGATGCGCTTCATCATGTCGGCCTCGAGCGGGTTGGCGCAGAGGGCGACGAGCGTTTGCTGATATTCTTCCTGAGGTTTTGGCGCGACCGCCGCAACGGCGTCCAGGTCGGGGAAGTAGGACACCGAGCGGATGTCGGCGAGGAACCGGAGGCCGTCGCGCTGCTCGGGGAGGGCGTTGATCGCCAGCGTGCCGTACGGCGGCGCGCCCACGACGATGAACTTCCCCACGCCCGTGAGCACGTCCTGCGCGCCATCGAGCACCGCATCACGCAGCTTGTCGCCGGCGTTGACGGCCGACTCACCGCCGTAGAGGGACCGCATCCATGCCGACGCGGCCTCTCCCGTCGACGCGCGGAGCGTGCGGATCTTGCCGCCGGAGGGCGTGACGTACAGGATCTCCACCGAGTCGGGCAAGGGCCGGAAGGAGATGATCGCCGAGCCATCGAGGCCGGCGCGCAAGGCGCTGACGTTGGGTGACTGGAAGGCGTTGAGGCCGCTCGCCCGCTCGGCCTCGGCGAGCGTCACCCGCTGCGCGGCCGGGAACGCGGCCTGCCCGGCGAGCCAGGCGAGCGAGAGCGCTCGGTAACGAGCGGAGGCGTCCCACACGGCGGCGCGTTGCTCTGGCGTCGCGGTGGCAGGGAAGGGCGGCGCCCCGCTGCGCCACATCGCCTCGGCCGACGTGCGACGCGCAGCCCAGCCGTGCATCGCGACGGCGGGGGTGAAGGGATCGGGGCTGTTGCGGACCAGCTCCGCGTCGGCGCTCATCGACTGGGGCTGCGGGCCGTCGAGCACGAGCACCGGCCGCCAGGGACCGGTGCGCCAGTGTGGGACGGCCAGGGCGAGCGCGCCGTACTCGCGGGCGGCGCTGGTGGCGTCGCCGGAGACGAGGGCCTGGCGGGCGCGGGCCCATGCCGACACACCCGTGCCCGCCTGCCCCGGCTCATTGCGCACCACCGCGTTCCACGCGGCCACGTCGGGATGATCGCCCTGCACGGGCTCGGGCGTGCCCTTGGCGAGGTAGCCGCGAGCGAGCGACTCGCCGGTGTAGTTCGGCGACACCACCACACCCTCGGCGGGCGTCGGGAGCGCGGCGTCGTTGGACCACGTGGCGGCCCAGAGGCGCACGTCGGCGGCCGAGGCGCCTGCCGCGACGGCGTAGGCGGGTGACGGGTCGTCCATCCAGCCGGCGGCGAGCATCGCGACGAGCGCGGCGCGCTCGGGATCGAGGCCCTGGCCGGGAAGCCGGTTGACACCGCGAAGCGCAGAGGCGAGCTCCCGCGCGGCCGTGGCCTCGGGTTCCTGCAAACTCGGCAAGACAGCGTCGATGGCGGCGGCGTCGCCGAGCGCCGCCGAGGCGAGCGCCGACTCCCAGCTTCCGCGCATCTTGCTGCGCGTGCTGGCCACCGCCAGACTTGCCGCGTTCCGGGCGGCGATGGGCATACCGGCGTGCATCGCCGCGCGTGCCTCCACGCAGGCCACCGCCGCGGCCCCCTCGGCATTCTTCGCCGCCTCGACCGCCTTTCGCAGCTCGATCGCGAGGTTGTAGGCCGACTCGGCCTTCCAGCCCGCGAGGGCGGCGGGCAGGCCGAGGTCGAGCGCCAGAGCGGCGCCCTCGGGGTCGCCTGCCGTGAGCGCGTCACGCGCGGCGGCCTCGGCGGTGGCCCAGCGCGCGGCGTCGTCCGCCGCGAGCTTGAGCGCCAGGGGAAGCGCGGTGAGGCGGGGCAAGCCAGCGGGCACCTTGCCGAGCTCGGCGTTCGCCGCCGATAGATCGTTGCGGGCGAGCTTCAGCTCGGCGCGGACGAGCGCCACCCGCCAGCCCGGAAGGGCCTCTACGAGGGGGTCGATGATCGCCGCGGGGTCGAGCTGGGCGGCCACGAGGGCCGCAGTTGCGCCGTCGAGCCCGTCGGGGGCGGGCGCACCGAGGCGCACGGCCCCGGCCACCAGTGCCGCCGCGTCGCCGGGTGCGACGCTGCCGAGGGCCTTGGCCGCCACGAGCGCATCGGCCGGGCGACGCGCCACGAGCGCGAGGGCTCCTCTCAGCGCGTGATGACGCTCCGCTCGACCACCCAGAGCCTGGTCGGCCGACAGACGGTCCACCAGCCCGCCGGCGTCGTTCGCCCGCAACGCCGCCAGCTCGGCGAGGTCCCACGCGGCGTCGTCGTCGGGGTGTTGAGCCAGCCAGGCCTCCACCAGCTTCAGCGCCTCGGGGGCGTTGCCCTCGGCCATCGCCGCCTTGGCGGCGTCGAGACCCTGCTTCTTCGGCGCGACCTCCACCTTGGCGTCCGTCGCGGCGCCTTCGGGCTTCGGCTTCTCCTCGTCGCCGGGGCAGCCGAGAAGAGTGAGAGTGACGAGCAGCGAGAGCATGCGCGGTCCTTGGGAAGCGAGCGCGGCAACGCTACCACATGGCCGCGCGGTGGATTCGTCGTGAGGATGGGTCGTCGCGAGGCGAGCCTACGGGCTGGCCCCTACTGGCAAGCTCGAGCCCCGTTGGCGAAGCAGCGATAGATCCGGTCACCGCTCACGGTCACCAGGGTCATGACCGCGGCCTCGCCACCGCGCCCGGTGACACGGCAGTTACCGCGAACCGCGTTGTCGATCACCACCGTGCTGCCGCTACCGCTGCCCTGCATGCACTTGACTTCGAGGGTGAGCGCGGGGTCGGCGCTGGAGAACTCGACTCGGTATGTGGCGTTGGGATCGGCGGCCGGTTGTGCCGTGGGCGCAGGCGCAGGCGTCGCGGCGACGGGCGCAGGCTCGGCGGCCTTGGTGGCGATGCGCACGGGACCATCGTCGCTCGGCGCGGGGGCGGCTGCGGGAGCGGGGTTCGCGGAAGCAGTCGATGACGATGACGACGTCGGAGAGGGCTTCGGCGTTGTCGCCTTCGGTGCCGACGAGGGCACCGCAGGCCCGGCCGCTGGGGCAGGCGCCACCGCAGCAGGTGGTGCTTCCGCGACGACTGCGGCCTGCGATCCGCTCGGCGAGGGCGCGGCCGGCCCGGCGACCGGCGCGGCCTCCGGCGCGACGACGGGCGCGGCCTCGGGGGCGGCGCCGACGACGTCGCCGAGCGTCGGCACCGGCTCGGCCTCGAGCTCATCGTCGCCCAGGTACATCCATGTGAGGACGGCGCCGGTGAGCAGGGTCGCGCCGATGAAGCCTGCGGCGAGAAGTCCCAGGACCCAGGGGAGCGCGGAGCGCCGGGGCGCGGGCTCCTCCTCGTCGAGCACCGAACGCGAGCTAGACGCCGCGAGCGCGGGGCCGCTCGCGCCCGGCCGGATGTCCTCGAGCAGGCTGTGGCCGGGAACGCCGAGCGGTTCGCCGGGCTTCAGCGGGCGAGCCACGACCGTCGCTTCGAACTCGCTGTCTTCGCCAATCGAGGGCAGGAGGGGCATGGCCCCGACCGTCGGCCCGCTCGAAACGTCGACCAGCTTCGCAGATACGGCTGGCCCCCCGGCAGGCGCCTGCGGGGGGGTGACCAGGGGGGCCACAGGCTTTGGAGCCACGACCTGCGGCGAGGGGCGCGACGCGGGCTTGGTGCTGGGCACGCTGGCGGTGACGCCGGCAGCGGGAAAACGCCGACTCACGGGCGCCGCAGTGGCGGGAGCCTGTTTCGTGACCGGCACCACGGCGGCATCTCGCGGCGGCGGTGGCAGGAGAGGCTTGCCCATCACCGTGGGCTCAGGGTCCTCGTCGAGGTCGGCGAGCGGCAGCACCGGGGGCGATGGGGGAGGCGCCGACGGGGGCGGCCCCACCGAGACGGGCACGGCGGGACGCGGGGGAGCGACCGGCGAACCCGACGACGACGACGGCAACGACGACGGCGCGTCGATCACCGACCGCGACACCATGTTGCTCGGGACGGGGGGTGGGCCCCCGGTTTCAGCGGGGGCGATGGTCTGGCCAGCGGCACGCGGCGCGGCGAGCTTCCCGGCGGACAGGGCCGCCTTCTGCACGGCCGGGACGGTTCCCGGCGCCCAGGCGCGGAGCCCGGGGGTTTGCAACTGTACGCTCACTTCGCGCAACATCCGGCCCCAGGCCCCCGGGGTACCCCGCACCTCGGCGTCGGGAGCCAGCGCCTGACGCACCGCCTGGACCAGCAACTCGCTCGGCGGGTCGCCCGGACGCGCCAGCACCTTCATCACCACCTTGTGCAGCCAAGCCTCGGGCGGCACGGCGTTCGAATCGGGCGGCGGCTCGCCGGTGAGCAGTTCGACCAGGAGTGCCCCGACCATCCACGTGGCGGCCTGCCAGGCATCGGGCCCGGTGGCCAAGGCGGCGGGAGGTGCGTAGCCGCGCGGCGCCTGGGGCCAAGCCGCGCCCTGGTGGCGCACCCGCAGGCCGGCGAGCTTCACGCGCCCGCTGGTGTCGACCAGCACCTCCTGCGGCGTGGGACCGGGGTGACCGACGCGGCGCTCTTCGTCGCCGATCTTGAGGGCCTCCTCGACGGCGATCCCGACGCTCGCGGCGACCTCGGCGGCCACGCGGGCCGGCAGCACCTGCCCGCGTGCACGCAGGGCTTCGAGCACCTTATCCATCGCGACGCAGTCGAAGTTCTCGTGGACGACCGCGAGCTTGCCGCCGACGCCGCTGGTTTGCTCCACGCGGAGCACGTTCTCGTGCTGCAAACGACCCAGCAGTCGCCCATCCTCGCGGAGCGCCGCGAGCGAGGCCTCGTCGGCGCTCGTGCCCTCGAGTACGCGCACCAGGACCGGCACCTCGCTGCCGTTGGCGCGGCCGAGCCGACCGGCGCGGGCGAAGGGCGCCCATGCCTCGAACGTACCTGTCAGTCGCAGCGTGGCCTTACCCATGAGGTCTCAACCCCGGGGCTTATCACGAGCGTCCGCACGGGGATACGCTCCCCGCCCTCCCGCGATGCCCCCCGCCTCCCCTCGCCACGCCCAGCTCCGCGCGATGCTCACCGCGGCCGGGCGCGAAGCCGCCGCGGCGTGGAGCCCCTCGATGTGGGTGGAACACAAGGGCGACGGCAGCCCGGTGACGAAGGCCGACGTGGCGGCGGACCGCAGCATCCGGGGCTTCATCACGGCGCACTTCCCGGGTGACGACATCGCCAGCGAGGAGCTCGGCGGCCAACTCGGCGCCGGTCCCACCTGGCTCGTCGACCCGATCGACGGCACCTCCTGCTTCGTGGAGGGCCTCGCCCACTGGGGACCGACCGTGGCTCGTGTTGTCCCCGGTCGCGACGGCTGGGTGGTGGACTGCGCGGCGCTCTACCTGCCGCGGGTCGAGGAGTACTACTTCGTCGAGCACGGCACCGGCTGGTTCGGTGACGACGCCCTGCCTCCCCTTTCGTCGCGACAGCCGCCGCGTAGTCTCTACTTTCCGTCTCGCTTTCACGCCTACGCGAACATCGAGACCCGCTGCAAGGGGCGCAACGTGGGCGGCACCGCCGCGCACCTCGCGCTGGTGGCCCGCGGCGCGGCCGAGGCGGCGATCGTGGCCCCCGGCTGGCACCCCTGGGATACCGCGGCGGGGCTTGCCTTGATAGACGCCGTGGGCGGCGCGGCGGCCTGCCTTCCCGGCGGCGCCACGCCCGACATCGTCGGCCGCGCAGGTGAACCCTTCGTGGCCGGCACTCCCGCGGCCGTGGCCTCGCTGCTCGCCCCGGGAATCATCCGGCCCCGGCGCCGCGAGGACCCCCGATGAACCCCGATCCCGACGAGAACGACGAGCAAGACGGCGAGGCCGACGAGAGCGACGTTCTCGACGAGAGCGGCGAGATTGTCGATCCGCTCGGCAACGAGGCCAAGCGTCCCCTCCCCCGCATGCCGGGCCTCGGGGGCACGCTGGCCGTCGCCTCCCGCGGTACCGGGCACACCCTCGCCGGCGGCGGCGACCTGCTCACCCACTACTTGCAGGAGATCCGTCGCTACGCGCTCCTCGACCCCGAGGAAGAGCGCAGGGTGGCCTCGGAGTACTACGACAAGGGCGACCCCGCGGCCGCCGAACGGCTCGTCACCGCCAACCTCCGCCTCGTGGTGAAGATCGCCTTCCAGTACCACCGGCAATGGGCAAACGTGCTCGACCTCATCCAGGAGGGCAACGTGGGCCTCGTCGAGGCGCTGTCACGCTTCGATCCCACGCGCGGGATTCGCTTCAGCTCCTACGCCCAGTACTGGATCCGGGCGATGATCCTACGCTTCTTGATGGACAACTTCCGTCTGGTGCGGCTCGGGTCCACGCGCAACGGGCGCAAGCTCTTCTTCCAGCTGCAGAAGGAGCGGCAGCGCCTCCTCTCCGAGGGCCACGCCGCCACGCCGCGCGAGCTGGCGGCACGCCTGGAGGTGCCGGAGAGCGAGGTGATCGCGGTCGACCAGCACATGCGCGCGCCGGCGATGTCGCTCAACGCGCCGGTCGCGAGCGAGGAAGGTCGCCCGCTCCACGACGTGGTGGCGGATGAAGACCAGGTGGGCCCTGAGGAGCGCGTGGCCGGCAACCAGCTCGGCGAGCTGGTCCAGGCGCGGCTGCGCCAGTTCGAGTCCACGCTGGAAGACGAGCGCGAGCGTGCCATTTGGCGGGAACGGTTGATGGCCCACGAGCCGGCCAGCCTCTCCGACATCGGCGATCGCTACAAGGTGAGCAAGGAGCGCATCCGCCAGATCGAGGCGCGCATCAAGTCGCGACTGAAGACCTTCATGCAGAAGGAGCTCGGCGAGGAGATGGACTTCGAGTTCGAGGTTCCTGGCGAATGAGCCTCTTGAACGAGCTGCGCGGGCGCGCGCGCAGCTGGCTGGAAAGCCGGGTGCGCGGCACGCCGCCAGCGTCGGCACACCCGGCCGAGCCCGGATCGCCCGAGCTGGGGGCGCTCGCCTTCGAGCCGGGCGATGCACCGGTCCCCATGCCGATCCCGACGGAGTGGGCGGGCGTGGGCGACCGCGCCGCCCATCGTCACGCCTGGTTCGCGGTGATGGCGCAGCACGACCCCATGGCAGCGCAGGCTGCGCTCGAGTCCTGGCTTCGCCACGATCTGCCCGGTCGCGGCGCGGCCTGGGCGCACCCTAGCGACCTGGCCGAGCGGATGGTCAACTGGCACGCGGGGCTCTCGTGGCTGGGTTTGCGGGCTCGTCCCGAGCTGCGCGCCGCCATGGCCGGGAGCGCCGCCTGGCACTTGCGTCACCTGCACAACACAATGCCCAGCGGCCCTCACGACGGCCATCGGCGCGTGGCGCACCACGCCGGCGCGCTAGTGGCGGGCCTCACCTTCCCCGGGATCGAGGGGGCACGCGCCGCATGGTCCGAGGCCGCCTCCGGGCTAGGTCGCGAGTGGCCGGCGCTGGTCTTTGCCGACGGCGCCGACCGCGCTGGGGTCCCGCTCTTCCTTTTGCGCTCGGCCTGGCTCACCGCGGCGGCCCAGGCGGTGGCCCACGCCAACGGCACGACGCTGCCCGGCGCGGCCCGGGCGAGCTGGACACAGGCCGCTTGGTTCTTGTCGCGACTCGCGGCGGGTGTCGGCAGCTTGCCTCCGCTCGGCGCGATCCCCGACAGCCACGCCGACTGGCCGGTCGCCTATCCGCTCGCCTGGTCGCTGTGGAACCTCGCCGGGGAAGACGAGCCTCTCGGCGGGCGCGATCCGCTCGCCACCTGGTTCAGTGCCCGTGTCAACGGCACCGGCGGCCTCGTGCGCAGCGTGCGCACCCACGCCCCCCGCGGCAGCACCAGCGAGACGCGCCCCGCCTGGGCGATGTCGAGCTTCGCGTCCGACGGCTGGGCGGTGGCCACCGGCACCATCCGGGGCGAGCCGGCCCGCGTGGTGGTGCACGCAGCCAGCGCCTGCGAGGGCCCATTGCACGGCACCGCGCCCCTGTCGGTGCGCCTGGACGTGGGCGGGATCGGCATCGTCACCGGCGACAACGCGCTCGAGATCGACGGGGCCAAGCGTGGCCGCGCCCAGCTCGACGTGTCCCGAGTCGACAACAAGAAGGCGCGCATCGAGGGACATTCGCCCGCCGCCCGCCGCGCCTGGCACCGCGATGTCCTGCTCAACCAGGCCCGGCTGATCGTGACCGACCGCGTGGTGGGGGGCGGCGACGTGCGCCTCTCCTTCACCATCCCCGGCGGTTGGACGCGCGAAGGCGAGGGCAACGAGCTGACGCTCCGTCACCCGCGGCCAAGCGGCCCGCTCGTGGCAGTGCTGCAGCTTTCGCCGGTTCTCGCGTGGCGTCGTAACGGCAATGCATTCGTCGGCACAGGGAAGGTGCGCGACGGCGAGAATTTTGGGTTTGATATCGAGATCCGCTAGTCGATCGAACCCACGACCACCGTCCCCTCCGCCGGGTGGAACAACACGCCCGTGACCCTCGCGCTCTCCAGCCCGCGCATGTCGGTCACCGCGAAGCCCACCTCCCCGAGCTCCGCCGTCACCCGGAGCACGCCGTCGGCCGCGGTGTAGGGCACGGCTACGTCGAAGCCACCGTCCACCACCTCCACGGTCTCGGTGGTCGACTCGCCGCCGATCACGTCCACGCGCACGTCGAGCGACTCGGGCAACAGGTCGCTGGGCGGCCACCACTCGAAGCGAGTCGAGCTCCCCGATGTCGCGACCGCCTCGGTCGGCTCCAGCGTGCGCATCGCGACGGGGTAGCTGAGGGTCGCCGCCACGGTGGCGCTGGCGTCGTAGAGCTCCACGGTCTCCGACTCGGCGTCGAGCCACGCGGGTACTTCGATGACATCGGACACGACCGCATCGTGGTCGCAGGCCGTGCCGCGCGCACCACCGAGGTCGTAGGCGAGGCTCTCCACCTCGGCGAAGCGCAGGGTCAGACCGTCCAGCCCGGCGCAGCCACCAAGCGCGCCCGAGAGGTCCCACTCGAGCACCGCGTACACGCCATACATCGGCGGGCTGCTGATGAGTCCGTCGTTGTCGAGCGCGAGGCTCAGCCGCCGGGGGCTGAGCTCCGACAGCGTCGTCACCGATGAGCAGGCCAAAAACAACAGCAGCACGCGCCCATCATGGCACGATCGGCAGAGGACAGGCACCCGGCCAGCGCACGGCCACCACGCGGTCGGTCGCGACACGCAAGGCCTCGGTGGAGGTGGCCCCGCGCGCGGCGATCTGCAGCTCGTGCCCGTTGACGGACTCGACCTCGAGTGGCACCCCGTCGAGGGTGGCGACGAGGCCGGTCGGCAGTGCCTTGTCGTAGGTGAAGAGCGACACCGCCACGCCGGCGAAGGACACCTGGACGCCGCCGTTGGTCACCCGCGCCGTCACCGGCTCCGTGCCCGAGGTGAGCACGAGGTTTCCCGGGGCCAGGAGCGCCGACGCGAAGTTCTCGTCGCCCGGTGTGCCGGCCAGCGTGACCGTCAGCGTGTCACCATTCCAGGAGTAAGGAAGCCCGTAGTCGGCCAGTCGACTCTCGATGGCCACGCGATTGCATTCCGCCGGGACAACAATCGCCAGCGGCGCCCCGCGGGCCACGCCCGAGGTGTTCTGCACGGCCAGGAACCAGCCCCCGGCGGCGAGGATCATCGCCGAGCCAAACACCACCGGCACGGTGAGGATCGCGGCGCGCTCGTTCACCCGAACACCGGCCAGTCGATCGCGTGGGAGGGCACGTAGCCGAGCACGTCGCGCGCCCGGCGCCCGTCGAGCACCCCCGAGTAGTGGAAACGACGGCGATTCATGCCGTAAGAGAAGTCGTGACCACGCAATTGTCGGCGCCAGCGGTAGAGCGGCGTCATCCACGCCCCCGGCACCGGGATGGCGGGGCGACCCCACTTCTCGATGCAGAGCGACAAGGGCAAGGTGTCGGCGCCGGGGACGTTGAAGACGCCTTGTTCGCGGGCGTGCGCCGCCAATCGGAGCGCCTCGACGAGGTCGTTGACGCTCATCAGGTTGAGCATCGGGTCGTAGCCCATCGGCCGGAAACAGATGGGCGACTCGAGATAATCGAAGAGCTGTGATCCCGTGCCCGGCGCGAGCACCTCGGCGCAGCGCAACACCAGGATGCGCAGGGGTGACAGCCCCATGCGCACGCAGGCGTGCAAGTCGGCCTCCACCCGGTCGCGCACGTATTGCGGCGCGTTCGGCGAGAGATTGATGGGATGATCCTCGCCAATGAGCACCGGGAGGTCGGCCTGGACCTGGTAGACCTCCGCGTAGCTGCGGAGCACGAAGGTCTTGATGGTGGGGTGACGCTCGCACACAGCGAGGAGGTCGCGGGTGGCCTCGACATTCCAGAGATGAACGCTCTTGCCCTCCTCGCCCGCGCCCCGGCCCATGGCCGTGTGCAAGACGGTGCGTACCCCGAGGTCGCGCGCCGGTCCGAACAGCATCTCGCGCACACGCCGTTCGCGTCGCAGGTCGACAGAGAGGTAGGTGAGACGCCTATCGTTGGTGAAGGGCAGCGCCTGTTCCAGCGGACGCGCGCCCACCGCGAGCACGTGGGACACGCCCTTGTCGTCGAGCAAGGTGCGCACCAGGCGCTCACCGATCGGCGCGTCCGCGCCGGTGACAAGGACCCCACTCAAGCGAAGATGCCCTCGCGCTCGCGCAGCCCTTCCTCCAAGAGCCCCTGGACCGCCGCCTTCACGCGGGCCGCCGCTTCGCGCACGGCGCCGGGATCGTCGGCGTGTTCCGGCCGATAATCGAGGTCGGTGCGGATCGGCGCGCCGTAGCGGATGTGGTAGCGCACCGGTAGCGGCAGGGGCGTGAGCGTGATGGGGATGAACGGGGCGCCCATCATCGCGATGGGGATGCGCCCGATCTGCGGCATCTGCTCCTCGGGACCGACCAGACCCACCGGCACCACCGGCGCCGCGTGACGGATGGCGAGCTCCACGTGGCCCACCCGCCAATCTTGCAGGCGGTAACGATCTCGGAAGTGCTTCGCGATGCCGGGCACGCCCTCGGGGAAGATGAGCAAGAGCTCGCCGGCCTCGAGCAGGGTGCGCGCGTTGCCGCGCGAACCACCGACCATGCCGCCCCGGGCGAAAAGTGTGCCGATGAGCGGCAACATGGGCACGAAGTGGTCGGCCACGGCACGGGCCACGCGTGGAGGTTGGCTGTGACGCAGCACGTCGAGCCAGGTCATCGCCGCGTCGGCGGGCAGGGCTCCCGAGTGATTGCCCGCGATGATCGCCGGTCCGGACGCCGGGATGTGCTCGTGGCCCTTCGACACCACCCGGAAGTAGTTGTCGTACAGGGGCGCGAGGATCGCCTCGCCCAGCGCCACCACGTCGGGGTGCATGCCGAAGGCGTCGTAGCCGTGCCCCGCGTCGCGGTAATGCAGGGCCTGGATGCGAGCTTTTTGCTCGTCCGTGAGGCGCCGGTTCGCGATCACGCGCGCGATGTCGAGGGACAGCGACATGGGCCCCGGGGCTAACTCGCGGCGCCACAGGATAGTCAGGCAAGCAGTGGACGATCGCGACGAGCGCCTGCGGGCCGTGCTGGAACAACTGGGCGAGCCCGACGCCCGCGCCTACCACGCCCGCGACGGCCGGGAACACCACATCTTCCGGGTGAACCTGGCGCGCGGCGAGCGGATGCTCAAGGTGCCGCGCGCCGACGCCCTGAAGGACCCCTTCGACGCCACCCGCAGTAGCGCCGAGCGCCTCCGCTGCGAGGGCTGGGCCGTGGCCCACGCGCGCGGCGTGCCGGTGCCCGGCAACTACGAGGTGCACGCGACCAACCCGGTGTGCGCCACCATGGACGTCTTGCCCGGCACCACCGCCGAGCAGGCCTACGAGCGCGGCACGCTCGACGCCGAGATGCTCTTGAAGGTGTGCCTCGCGATGGGCCGCGCGCTCGCCTCGCTGCACTCCGTGAAACGCCCCCCCGACGGCGGTATCCTGCCCGATCTGCCGGGGGCGGATCCATCGCAAGCGCGACTCTTGCACCTCGACTTCCACCTCGGCAACATGCTGGGGCGACCCAAGCTGGGCATGAACTGGGAAGTGACGGGGGTGGTGGATTGGACCTGCGCCCGATGGGGCTTGCCCGAGGCGGACTTCGTCGAGATGCAGGTGAGCGTGTTCGTGATGAACCCCCGCGCACGCGACGCGTTCGTGGCCGGTTATCGGCAAGTGTCCGGGCGCGCGGTGGACATGGACGAGGTGGAGCGGCGGTCCGCCGATGAGATTCGCCGCCGACTCGCCAGCGACACGCCCCCGCCGGAGCGGCTCAAGGGCTACTGGCTGGCCTTCGCCGACAAACACCCCGCATGATCGACGCGAGTTGGCGCGAGCGCCTCGACGCCGTGGCCTCCAGCGCCGGGTTGCCGACGTCGCGTCACCCGCGCCTCGGAGACTGGGTGCGCGGCGTGAGCGACGCGTACAACCAGGCGGCCTTCCCGTTGCGCTGGACCCCGGAACGGACCGCGGCCCGGCTCCACTTCTTCCTGCCGCGCGACGCGATGAAGGTGGCCACCGCCCTCCGCGACGTGCCCTTGCCCGAGGGCGACGGCCCCTTGCGCCTGCACGACTTCGGCGCGGGCATCGGCGCCAGCGCGCTCGGCGCCGTGCTCGGGCTGCGCGCACGCGGCGTGTCGCGACCGATTCGGCTGGGATTGAGCGACAGCGACGCCGCTGGGCTCGCACTGGCCGCGCGGGTGCTCGGCGGCCTTCCTGGGGTCGAGCTCAGTCGCGAACTGTCGCTACCCGACCTCGTACTTTTCAGCAACGTGCTCGTCGAAGTCGACCACGGGCGCCCAGAGCCCGCCCGGATCGAGGCCCACGCGCGCCTAGTGCAAAATCACCGCGCCTCCCTCGTGCTCGTCGTGGAGCCGGCGCTGCGGGACTGCGCCCGTCGTTTGCAGGCCGTACGCGATCGACTCGTGGCCGCCGGGGTCCCGGTGCTGGCACCATGTACCCACGATGCGCCCTGTCCCCTGCTCCGTCGCGACACTGACTGGTGTCACGACGACCTCCCCGTCGATCTCCCGCCCTGGCTCCATCCCGTGGCCCGGGGCGCCGGGCTGCGCTGGCAAGGTCTCACCTACGCCCGGCTGGTGCTGGGGCAGGCGCCCGCTGCCCGCCCCTGCTTCCGAGTGGTCGCGCCCCCCCGCGACAGCCGGGGCCGCAAGGAGCGACTGCTCTGCGGCACTCTGGATGGCGACGTGCTCACCTGGGTGGATCGCCTGGAGAAACATGCGAGCGAGGCCAACGCAGCCTGGGCCACGCTTGGGCGTGGCGATGGCCTCGACCTCGTCCCGGCGGGAAGACGGGTCGAGCCAGCGACCGAGGTTCACCCGTGGCGTCGGCCGCATGACGGATAGTCGTTTCGTGTCGTGGTCATCACAACGAGGTGCGGAGACACCATGATCCTCTTCCTGCTCGCCTGCGGACCGTCCCTCGACAGCGCCGACTCCGCCGGCACCACCTGCACCTCCGGCCACTACTGGGAGGGCGGCAACTCAGAGTCGCCCTTCATGAACCCCGGGCAGGACTGCGTGGCTTGCCACGCATCCGGGGAGGGGCCCGACTACACGCTCGCGGGCACGGTGATGGGCGACTACGCCGACGACGACGACTGCAACGGCGTGGAGAGCGTGGTGGTGAGCATCACCGATGCCGACGGCAACAAGCTCTCGCTCACGTCGAACTCGGCGGGGAACTTCTACACGAACGAGGCCATCGCGATGCCCTACACGGTGGTGCTCGAGAAAGACGGCGCCACGCGCGAGATGAGCGGCGAGCAGGAAGACGGCGCCTGCAATCGCTGCCACACCGCCGGCGGCGAAGAAGGGGCCCCGGGACGGGTGGTGGCGCCCTAGTCCGGCGATTGTCGCGACAATCGTTGACAACGACAACTACGCAGCTTATACTATAAATATCCTACGTACATGCCCGCCCTCCGTCCCGGAGTGCTCGGGGTACGCTCGCCCGCACCTGGAGGTTCCTGGTGCCCGCGATCAAGCTCCCTGCCGCCCGTGTCCAGCTCGTCGCCACCGACACCACCGAGCTTTGGATCGACCTCACCCGCTACATCGAGACCCTTGGAG
>SXGT01597939.1_pt1 | contig 19922 bp, 16 predicted proteins | sample 3176221 | NCBI WGS metagenome assembly SXGT01 (sample SAMN11356862, study PRJNA531348) | freshwater metagenome | isolation source: freshwater sample F1-120 | place: China: Fuxian Lake, Yuxi | collected 2017-12-25
ATGGCCGACCGGACGCGGTCGGGCGTCGCCGGCGTGCGGCGGATGCGCGCCCCCGTAGCGTCGAAGATCGCATTCAGAATGGCCGGTGCCGTTGGAATGAGCGCCTGTTCGCCGATACCCTTCGCGCCCATCGGGCCGACCGGCGAGGGGTCTTCGATGAGGATCGAAACGATCGGCGGCACATCACCGATCGTGGGCACGAGATAATCGTGCAGGTTCTCGCCCCGCCCCGGGACAAATTCCTCCATCAACGCCATTCCGAGGCCCTGCGCCACGCCGCCTTCGATCTGGCCTTCCACCAGTGCGGGGTTGATGGCGCGCCCGATATCGTGCGCCGCGGTGATCTTGAGCACCTTCACGGTGCCGAGTTCGACATCGACTTCCACTTCCGCCAGATGCGCGCCAAAACCGTAGATCGCATAGGGATTACCCTGGCCATTGGCATCGAGGGGCGTAGTCGGCGGATCGAATGTTTCCTCGGCGGCGAGCACGTAGCCATTTGTGTCGAACGGTCCGCCGGCAAGATCGAGGGTGCGCACCACGCCGCCGTCCACGATCTCGATATGCCCGTCGCCGGGACGGATGATGGCATCCGGACCGGCATTCGCGGTCCGCAGGATCGCTGCGCGCAGTGACTTGCCGGCAAGTTCTGCAGCGCGACCGGTAACGAAGGTCTGCCGGGAAGCCGAAGTCTTGCCGCAGTCAGGCGTCAGATCCGTGTCCGCAGAGACGCGATGCAGCATCCCTACCGGCACGCCGACAGCGTCCGCGGCAATTTGAGTGATCACGGTGTTCGATCCCTGACCGATGTCCACGGCGCCCTGGTGCAGGACGATCCTGCCGTCGCACTTCAGTCCGATCCGGATCGTCGACGGATTGGAAAGGGAAGTGTTGCCGCAACCGTACCACATGCCTGCGATCCCGACCCCGCGGCGCAAAGGTCCGCCCGCACTGACGTTGAACGCATGCGCTTCCGCCCGCGCCTCGCGCCGCGGTCCGCGGAGCGCCTCCAGGCACGCCTTGAAGCCTACGCCCGCTCCCAGCACCTGGCCCGTGACGGTTGGATCTGACGCAGTGAGCGCATTGGCGATCCGAAACTCAAGGCTGTCCATGCCAAGCTTGTGAGCGAGTTCGTCGTAGAGTTGCTCGACTGCGATCGCGGCCTGCGGTACGCCGAACCCGCGAAAAGCGCCTGCGGGCACGAGATTCGTGTGCACCGCCCTGGTGCGTGCGCGGTAGGCAGGCATCACATAAGGGCCGGAGGCATGGACCGGGACGCGGTTTGCCACCGTCGGCCCCCAGGACGCGTAGGCTCCGGTGTTGAAATCGGCGGAGAAGTCCATGGCCGTAAGACGGCCGTCCCGGCTGGCGCCGATCCGGACCCGCATGCGCGCCGGATGCCGTTTCGTAGTGCTCGCCATGGATTCGGGTCGCGAGTAGACGAGTGCCACGGGACGGTCGAGATGCCATGCCGCAAGCGCGATGTAGGGCTGGACCGAGAGATCGAGCTTTGAACCGAAGCCGCCCCCGACCGCCGTCGGGATGATCCGCACGGCCTCGGGCGCTATGCCAATGATCGCGGCCACATCGCCGCGATCCATGTAGGGAGACTGGGTGCAGGCGGCGATCTCGATCCGGTCGCCGGCGCGCAGCGCAAAGCCTGCTTCGGGCTCGACATAGGCATGCTCGACGAAGCCCGTCTCAAAATCGCCTTCGACGACAACTTCCGCGTTTGCAAGTGCTGCTTCCGCGTCTCCCTTGGCAACGCGCCCGTGAACGAGGATGTTGTTCCGCCGATTGGCGTGGATGAGCCCAGCCCCTTCACGCAAGGCGGCATCAATCGTTGCCAAGTGCGGAAGTTCGTTGAAGGCGACAGGAAAGCTTCTTGGATCGAAGCGTTCGATTGCTTCGGCGCTGCCGGCTACTGCCGCTACCGCCTCGCCCCGGAAACGCGTTTCACCCAGCGCAAAGACCGGCTGGTCTGCGAAAGCTGGAATGACGCCAAAGGCATTGCGGCCGGCAATGTCGGCCGCGGTGAAAACCCGCACCAACCCTGGGTGGGCAGCGATGAAAGCTTCGACATCGCCGATTTCGAATGCCGCCCGGTGGTAGGGCGAGCGGATAATCTTGAGCCACAGCGCATCTGGCGGAATGCCGTCCGCGCCGAAACGGTCCGCGCCGTTCACCTTTTCGCGCCCGTCGAGCCTTGCGAGCCGCGCTCCCACGGCATTGCCTCGGCCGGGAGTTTGGAAAACCGGAGGCGCGCCGCTGGCGGCCTTTGCCACCGCCTCGAAGATCTTCCGGTAACCGGTGCATCGGCACAGCACGCCGCCAAGCGCCTCGCCAATCGCCGCCTCGTCCGGTGCCGGATTGACATCAAGGAGCGCCTTTGCCGCAAGCAGCATTCCGGGCGTGCAGATGCCGCATTGCGCGGCACCGGTTTCCAGGAAGGCATCCTGCAATCGCCTGCCAAATTTATCCTGCGCCAAGCCTTCAATGGTGGTGATGGAGGCGCCCTCCACCTGGCCGAGCGCCGTCAGGCAGGCGCATACCGGCTTTCCATCCAGCAGCACGGTGCATGCACCGCAGTCGCCAGCGTCGCACCCAACCTTCGTGCCGGTCAGGCCCAGATCCTCGCGGAGCACCTTGCTCAGCCGCCGCAACGGGTCGCCGGCGACGCGCCCCTCCTCGCCATTGACTTGAAACTTCACGCTGGGCGCTGAATCAAGCATCGCGCATTCCGTCGGCAACTTCGAGGGTCCGGCGCACAAGAGTCAGCGCTGCGTCCCGGCGATAGGAAGCAGTCGCGCGCACGTCGTCGATGGGGGACAAAGGCAAGTCTCCAGCCGCGACCAGGGAGGCGGCAGGCGTACCCGCAGGCGCCGCAAGCAGTTTGCCTTCGAGCCCTGGCAACCTTCTTGCAACTTCCGACGCGGCGCCCACGGCAATCGCTGCATGTACGATGCGGCCGTTGTCATCCCGTTCGATGTTTGCCGCGACCATGACAATGGAGATCACGAGATAGCGGCGGGCCCCGAGCTTGAGGAATGCCGACCGGGCGTTTTCGTGCGTCTTGGGAATGACGACCGCCGTTAGCAGTTCGTCAGCCCTGCGCTCGGTGAGCCGGTTGCCGCGGATGAATTCAGACAAGGCAAGCCTTCGAACGCCGCCCAGCGATGCCAACTCGACCTCGCAATCAAGTGCCAGGAGGGGGGGAACACCGTCGGCCGCGGGCGACGCATTACAGATGTTGCCGGCGATTGTCGCGGCATTCTGGATTTGCACCGAGCCGATTTCACGCGCGGCTGCCTGCAACGCGCCAAATGCGGGCGGCAATTTCGCAGCAGCGATCTCGCTCCAGGTCACGCCACCACCGATGCGGACGCTGGCGCCTGCTGTCGAAATTCCACGAAGTTCGGAAATGCCCTTGAGATCGATCACCCGATGCGGCACCGGCCGGTCAACCCATGCGGGGAAAAGGTCCGTCCCGCCTCCGAACGGCAGGCCTCCCTCCACAGCCAAGGCGCGCATGGCCTCGTCAAGGGATCTTGGCTTCAGAAACATGGTAAATTGCTATAGCTCCCCTCAAGAAACTGTCAAGTTGCGGGCGGCCTCGGGTGGCTGGGCGCACGCCTGCTCCGCCGGAAGATGTCGATCCAGGCAATCGCCTCGCCAAAGACCCCCTTGGGGAAGAGCATAACCGAAAGGACGAAAAAGGCCCCAAGGAAAAGCGGCCATGCGGCCCCGATTGCGCCGGAAAGGCGGTTTTCCAGATAGCGGACCGCAATCGCCCCCAGTGCGGCGGATATGATGTGGTTCCGTCCGCCAAGTGCCACCCAGATCAGGACGTCGGCCGACAGGGCAAAGCCGATGAGGGAAGGCGAGGCGAAACCGAATTGCACAACGAACAGCGCGCCTGAGAGGCCGGCAAGAGCCCCCGACAGCGTGAATGCGCGGATCTTCAGGCGTGCCGCATCATGGCCGAGTGTGGCTGCGCGGAGTTCGTTTTCGCGAACCGAGGCGAGCGACTTGCCGAAGTGCGATGTTTCGACACGCAGTATCAGCACCACGACGGCAAGAAGGATTGCCAGCATCAGGTAGTAGATGACGATTGGGTCGGTGATTTCCGGACCATCGCCGTTCAGCCCCAGCGCAATCGGCGGCACACTCATCAGCCCGTTCATGCCGCCAAGGAACGGGCTGTTGATCGCCAGGCGCTCAATAACCACCGCCAGAGCCAGCGTAACGATGCCCAGAAAGGCGCCTTTGAGCGGACGCTGGCCGCCGAAAAAGAACCTGCCGACAAGCGCTGCGGCGCAACCGGAAAGGACGATGGCTGCCAGGAGACCCAGCCAGGTGGATCGGACATCCGGCAGGCCGGGCACCATCCCGAGCGTTACAACGCTCATGGCATAGGCGCCGATGCCGAAATAGACCGCGTGTCCAAGGCTTAACAGGCCTGCATGGCCCCACAGGAATGCCAAGCTTGCCGCGAATATTGCGTACACGAAGTACACGCCAAAATCCGCCGCCACCCAAGGAGAAACAACGGCCGGCAGCAAGCAGAAAAACATGAACGCGGCAATGCCCGTGATGCCGGATGATGACAGCTGCATCATGCTTCCCTGCGTCGGCGCGACACGAGGCCGTTCGGAAACACCCGGATAACCAGAATTGCCGCGGTGAAGACCACCAGCTGTGCCCACACGGGCGAAGAAAACGCGGCGGTGAGGCTGTCGAGGCCACCGACGCCAGCCGCGCCCACTAGCGGTCCCGAAACCGTTCCCAGGCCGCCGACCAGGATTGAAAGGAATGCCGGGACAACCCAGCCAAGGCCGGCATTCGGATCGATAGAGATCATCGGCGCCATCGCCGCGCCGGCCAGTCCGGCCAAGCCAGAGCCGAAGGCGAAGGTCAGTCGATCAAGCCGGCGGGTATCTATGCCAAGGCACGCGGCCATATCGCGGTTGGCGATCACGGCCCGCGCGGCAAGTCCCCATCTGGTGCCGAAGAAGAACGCAAACGTTCCGATGATCGTGCCCAGGCTGACGCCCATCACGATCAGCCGGTACACCGGATAGGGCCCGCCAAACAGCACAATCGAGCCGACATCTGGTGGCGGAACTGCATACGAGCCGGGACCGTAGACAAGCACCATTGCCTGCCGCAGGACGAGCCCCAGCCCCCAGGTTGCCAGGATGGTGTCGATCAGCCGGTGATAGGTTCGTTTGATCACGAGTTCCTCGGCTATGAGTCCGATTGCCGCGACGACCAGTGGCGAGAGCGCAAGCGCCAGGAAAAACGGCAGCCCGATCTTGGTGAACTCCATCACCGCATAGCAGCCAAGCATGAGAAACTCGCCATGCGCCATGTTGATCACGTTCATCAGGCCAAAGATTATGGCGAGCCCGAGCGATACGAGCATCAGAACGAGAATCGCGTTGGTGGAGTCGAGGATTACTGTCGCAATCTGTTCCATGGGATCCCCCTAAAGCGACATGTATTCTTCGATCAGCGCGGGATTGGCACGCAGCGCTTCCACCTGGTGACTTGCGACGATGCGGCCGCTATCAACGAAGTCAACGCGATTTGCCAGGCCCAGGGCCATTTCGATGTTCTGTTCGACGAGAACCAGGCCCATGCCGCTTTCCCTGGTGATACGCAGAAGAATGGCCGAAAGTTCGCTTACGACGGAAGGCTGAATTCCCTCGGAAGGCTCATCGAGCAGCAGCAGCTTCGGTCTGCCCATCAATGCACGGCCAACTGCCAGTTGCTGCTGCTGGCCGCCCGACAGACGGCCGCCTTGCGTCCGCCGCTTTTCCGCAAGCGCCGGAAATATGGCGTAGACCTCGTCCGCGTTGGCGGCATTCAGATTTCCAAGCAGGAGATTTTCCTCCACCGTCAGTTCCTGGAAAATCTCGCGCCCCTGCGGCACGTATCCCAGTCCGGCGCGGGCGATCTCGAACGGCTCGCGATTGTCGATCCGCATGCCCGCAAAACAAAACGTGCCGCCATTCGGCTGGTTGAGCCCCATGATGGTGCGCAGCACCGTGGACTTGCCGACGCCAGTGCGGCCGAGAAGTGCAACAGATTCCCCCGCAGCAACGGCCAACGACAGATTGTCAAGAACGACCCCGCCGCCATAGCCCGCAACCAGGCCCTCAATCATCAAGCCGCCGGCTTGCATGCCTCTATCCATGGGCTGGCCCCAGATAGGCTTCGCGCACCTGCCGGTTGTTCCGCATTTCTGCGAACGGACCGGATGCCACGATCTTGCCCATCATCATCACGGATACCGGACAGCCGAGGGCTTCCACAAAATCCATATCGTGCTCGATCACCAGGGCGCTCACTTTCGTCTCGCGCCGGATGACTTCCAGCAGACGGATCGTCTCGGACTTTTCCGCGCGGGTCATGCCGGCAGCCGGTTCATCAAGGAGAATGAGCAGGGGACCGGTCGCCAGCACCATGGCAAGTTCCAGCCATTGCTTTTGACCGTGCGAGAGATTGCCGGCAGCCATATCCCTTTGCCGGTCAAGCCGGACGGTTTCCAGCAGTCGGCGGATATCGAGAGGCTGTGCTTCAGGAGTCCGGCTGCTGCGGACGAAAAAGGCGCTCTCGACATTTTCACCAACCGTCAGCCCCGGGAAGATCGAGGGCACCTGGAACTTCCGGACAATGCCTGAGCGCGCGATCTCGTGCAGCGGCCGGCCACAGACATCGTATCCCTTGAAGCGGATCAAGCCGCTTGTCGGCGCAAGATAGCCGGTGATCAGATTGAAAAGCGTCGTCTTGCCACAGCCGTTGGGGCCGATGACACAACGCATTTCGTCCGGGCCGATAGAGAAATCGACATTGTCGACGGCGCGAACGCCGCCGAAAAGTTTCGTTAAGCCCTCGATTTCGAGAAACGGAGCCGGTTCCTGCGGGCTCCGTTGCACAATCGAGGCCATGGGATCAAGCGCAGCCGGGTGCTGGCGCGACTTGGCCGAGGTTTTCGACGACCGTGATGCCGGCCCCTTCGGTCTTTGCCGTGAACATCTCAAGCGTCACGTGATGGTCCTTGCCAACGGTAACCTTGCCGGTCGGGCCATCCACCGAGATGCCTTCGAGACCATTCACCAGAGCTTCGCTGTCGATCGATCCGGATTTCTCGAAAGCCGCCTTTGCGGCATGCAGCGATACATAGTGGGTAAACGCGTATTGCGAGACCGGCGTTGCATCCCCGCCGAGCTTCTTGATGTCGGCCACGAACTTCTTGACCGGATCGGTTTGCAGGGATTGCGCAAAGGGCAGCGCCACCCACATGTCCTGCGCCTTGCCCTCACCGAAAGCACCAAGATAGAGTTCGCCGAAGCCGAGGAAGGCCACCTTGAGGTCCTTGAGCAGGCCCAAATCTTCCGCCTGGCGTATGAACGTGATGCCATCGGCGCCGGGCAGCGCGAACACCAGAACCTTTGCACCCGAATCCTTGATGCGGCGAATAACCGGGGCAAAGTCCTTCACGCCCCACGGCGTGAATTCCTTGCCGGCTACCGTGCCACCGGCGCCTGTGACGATCTTTTCGCCGGCCTCGAACATCTTCTGCGGCCAAATGTAGTCGGCGCCGAAGAAATAGAAACTCGGCCCACCGATCTCTTTCATCTTCGGCAGCAGTTTCTCCAGTTCCTGGTTGGGGACCGTATTGAAGCAGAACAGGTACCGGTCGCAGCCGCCGCCTTCGTAGTTCGTGGCGTAGAGCAGCGGCACCTTTGCGCGCGACAGGGTTGGCATCATGGCATCGCGATTGTTGGAAGTAATCGGACCCGAAACCGCAACGACGCTGTCGCGGCGGATCAGGGAGGTCGTGCGCTCGACTGCGGTTTTCGGATCGGTCTTGTCGTCCTCGTAGATCAGTTCAACCTGCCTGCCCATGATGCCGCCGGCCGCGTTGATCTCGGCAGCCGCAAGATCGAGGCCAAGCTTGGCTTGGCCGCCGAACAGTTCCAGTCCGCCGGAGAAAGGCTGCACCACACCGATCTTCACGGGATCAGCGGCAAGCACCGCCGGCATCGGGAAAGCAGCAGTGGCCGCGACGCCCCCACTGGTTCTTAGGAAAGTGCGGCGGGAAATAGTGAGCATGGGAATCTCCTCTATATTAAAGCGCAGCAAGCGCGACACCACGATCGCCGCGCGGAAAGACGCCTGCCTCCGGGACGAGTGACAAAATAGTAAATACTAGAATGTTGACGGCGGCAATAGTCGGCAGTGCGGTCGTCACCGTCCTGGCTCTTCCGGCGCCAGGCAGAATCTCAACGTCACCGCCCTTTGGATTGTAGAGCGGCCTACCGCAAGATTGGCAGTGGTCTCCCCTCCATTGAAGCAGCACAACCTGAAGTATGCTTTATGGCTGTGGAGTCGCCTCACAGCGAAAAGCCCATGCAGCCTGCGTGACTGGCGACTTCTCTAGCCGGCTTTCAGCGGCAATGGCTGGCACGTCTCGATCATGCCGTCGCGGCAAGATGCTCAGGCAACCCGTTCATAGCAAACCCGGCTTCTGCAAGCGCAGAAAGCAGCGCCCTGGTTTCCTCGCCATTCAGCCCTGTGAGGGGTGGGCGCACAATGGCAAAACTGGCATATCTGCCATGGGCGGCCGTGCCCGCTTTCAAGGCCGCGATCATGGGGCGCGATTCAATAATGCCGCGCACCGGATTAACAGCTTTCTGCAGGGCTTCGGCATCTGGCCCCTGCCAGTTCTCACAAAGCCTGACGATGGCCGCAGGATTGAAATTGGCGCAGGCCGAAATGCAGCCCGCGCCGCCATTGCGCATGGTCTCAAGCAGAAGCGATTCGCTGGCGCAGAACACGCGGAATGCCGGCAGCGCCCGCATCACGCTTGCTGTAAAGGCGGTGTCACCGGATGAATCCTTCAGGCCCACAACTGTTTCGGGATAGCGTGCAACGAGACGCTCTATCAAAGGCAAGGTGATCGCAACGCCGGACAATTTCGGGATGTTGTAGAGGCAGATTTTCAGTTTTGGATTGCCGATCCGTTCAATGACCTCGGCATAACTGGCAAATACGCCATCTTCACTCACGTTTTTGTAGAAGAACGGCGGCAGCATCAGCACCGCCGCAGAACCCGCAGCTAGCGCGGCCTCGGTCAGTGCGACCGAGTCGGGAATTGCACAGGCGCCGGTGCCGGGCATAAGGCTGGAGCCGGGAACGCCATTCAAGACGAGATACTCGAGCAGTTCGATCCGCTCCGCCACCGACAGTGAATTCGCTTCCGAGTTGGTGCCGAAAACCGCCAGCCCCACCTTATTGGCGCGCAGCCATTTGCAGAATTGAAGACAGGCTTTCCGGTCAATCGACAGATCTTCCTTGAACGGCGTCAGCACGGGGGCAAAAACGCCGGACAATGAGTCAGTCTTCTTCATAGTCGCTCCCGAATTCGCAAGGCTGGATATTTCATCTGTCTGGGCCAAATTACATCGATAATCAATTGGCTTATCTTTATCGGCCAAGCTGTTAGACTGCGCAGGCAGTGGATGAGGTGTGGGTGGAACGGGCAGATGTCATCGTGGTCGGTGCCGGCGTTGTGGGGCTGGCCATCGCGCGCCAGCTCAGTCTGGACGGCCGCGAGGTGCTGCTGCTGGAGCAGGCGGAAAGCTTCGGCACGGGGGTCAGCTCGCGCAACAGCGAGGTTATCCATGGCGGGCTTTACTATTGCCAGCATTCCCTCAAGGCCAGGTTCTGCGTGGCTGGCCGCCGCATGCTGCGCGCCTATTGCGCGCAGCGTTCCGTTGAAGTCCACCAATGTGGAAAGATAATCGTCGCCGACCAGGCCGCACAGGTGCCGCAACTTCTCGCCCTTAAGGAACAGGGCGAACGAAATGGCGTGAATGATTTGCGTCTCTTGAGCGAGAGAGACCTGGGCGCTCTGGAGCCGGAGATCAGTTGCGCTGCGGGCCTGCTATCGCCGTCATCGGGAATAATTGACAGCCACCAGTTCATGCTGGGCTTGCTGGGCGATGCCATGGCCAAGGGTTGCTCCCCCGTCTTTCATACGCAGGTCACCTCCGGGCGCGCGGCGAATGGCAGGGTAGCAATCCTGGCAGGCGGAGACAGCCCCGTCGAGATTGAAGCGCGGCTGGTCGTCAACAGTGCGGGACTTGGCGCACAAGCCCTGGCCAGCACGATTTCCGGACTCAATCCGTCATTCATCCCGCCGCTCCATCTCGCCAAGGGGAATTACTTCGCCCTTTCCGGCAAGGCGCCGTTTTCGCATTTGGTCTATCCGATGCCGGAACCCGGCGGCTTGGGGATTCATTTCACGCTCGACCTTGCCGGGGCCGGGCGCTTTGGCCCGGATGTGGAGTGGATCGACAGCCCTGACTATGACGTTGACGCCCGGCGGGCACAATCGTTCAGCGAGAGCATTGCCCGCTATTGGCCGGGAATCAGGCCGGACATGCTGCACCCTGCCTATGCCGGCATTCGCCCAAAGATTGAACGGCCCGGCGGTTCGGGCACGGACTTTATCATCCGGGGCCCGGCACAACACGGCTGCCAGGGCCTGATCAATCTTTTCGGCATTGAATCGCCGGGCCTTACCGCATCGTTGGCAATTGCCAAACATGTCGGCGAGATGGCGGTGTCGGCCGGGCGAGGTTGAAAAGGCTCAACTGATCAGCGCACGGCAAGAGCGGTGCGATGCCGCGTTCTTCTGCTTGAATTCGCCCCGCAACACCCCAACCCGCTGGCTGAAAGCCGAGGTAAACGAACCAAGGCTGGTGAAGTCGACGCTGCTTGCCACCGCCCCGACTGACAAATCACCCGGAACCAGGAGCTCCATTGCCCGTATCATGCGGACTTCCGTGATTAGCGTCTTGAGGCCAAAGGACAATTCCTGTTGCGAGAGGCGCCGCAAGGTGCGCGGCGCCAGTTTGCAGGCCTTGCAGGCCTCGGCGACCGTGACGCCTGACAGATTCCCGCGTACATGGCTGATGAAAAGCCGCAGTTCGTCCGAATTCGCCGAGGGCAGCCAGAGGATGCGTGAATTGGCAAACCAGTCGCGGCACATCAGCGAGAAGGTCCGGAACAACTGGCGCAGGATTTCCGATTCCCCCGCTTCTTTGGCCCTCGCCGCAAGCACATAGGAAAAATCTTGCCCTTCAAGCACGAGAATGGCCTTGTGCATGCTGTCGCCTGTCGAGGATTCCTGCCAATTATCGCAGGCAGCCGAGACAATGGCTGGGACCATGCCAGCGCTTGGGGCAAATTTGCGGCCCTTGCTGACCACAAGTTCAAACGGCCTGACGATCCGCTCCAGCCCTGACTTGGTGCCGACAGCCACCGGCAAAGCTCTCTCCAATCGTCAAAACATGGACGCACAGGCTGCTATTCGCTATTCAAGTCAAACCCAGCGCATCAACGCCAGAATGGCAGACATCAATTCGCTGGCTTGAGATTAACCTCTGTCGATAGCCCGGAATATGTCCACGGACTCTGCGCATTGTTTGTGGCTTCCATGACGTCTACCCTCACCTGTTCCAAGGCCAGTTCCAGCCTCACATCCTCGGCAGGCAAACGTTCCAGCAACGCTGCGGTGAAGGGGCTGTTGGGGCCCTCGCCGTCGGCGGAAACATCGCCTGGAGCGTCGGCATGGGCAATCACCAGCCCTTTTCGTTCCGGCGCCATTGCCGCCAGACCCTGGCCGATCGGTGCCGCGGGGGCCCAACCAAATATTGCCGCGAGGCTATCACTGAAAGACCCCGCACGGGCTGTCCCAAGACTCTGCGCCAGAGACCGCACAAACGGGTTATTGCGGCAAGCATCGAGAAGTAAGATGCCGGTTCTGTTATCACCCCCCATGTGGCTGATGATGGCCTCGACGCTGACCAGTTCCGAACTGACGGCAGTCGCATCTTTCACCTTCGCATCGACGGGAACCAGATAGTTGTGGCCTGCCACCTGCAAGCCATGGCCCGCGTAAAAGAAAAGCGACAGATCAACCCTCTTCGCGGCGGCCGCAAATTCAGCGACTTTCGCTTCAAATTCGGCCTTGTTCAAATCTATCCCGCTGATAACATCGAAGTCCATGTCTGATAGCAGCTGGCTCATCGCCCGCGCGTCATTGCCTGGCATGGAAAGCGCTTCCGCATTTTCGTAGGCGCTATTGCCAACAACAAGTGCAACGCGCTTCCTTGCCGGGGGCGGAGCGGCCGGCACGGGGATCACTTTTACCATCGCCTGCTTCTTGGCCAATTCCGCCTTCGCTGCCGCCATCGCTGCATCGGCCAATTTTTGTTCAATTTCTGCGATCCGGTTTCGTGCCTTGCCGGCCTCGCTGTCAGTCGAAGGCATGTTGGCAATCGCCTGCCGGAGGTCGGCCAAGGCCCTATCGACCTGGCCCTTCTTTCCGTAGGCCTCTCCGCGATTGTAATACGCAAGTCCATACTTGGGATCGAGGCTGATGGCGCTGTCGTAGTCGGCAATAGCGCGGCCGTGGTCACCCTTGTTATCGTAGGCAAAGCCGCGATGATAGTAAGTGCTCGGATTCTTGGGATCGAGGCTGATGGCCTTGTCAAGGTCCGCGATACTGTGCTCGTGGTCACCTCTCTTGAGGTAGGCCAGGCCCCGATTGCCGTAGGCTTCAGCATTCCCGGCATTGACGTTGATAGCCTTGTCAAAAGCCGCAATCGCACTGTCCAGGTCGCCTTTCCTGATATAGGCTGCACCCAGTTCATTGCTGCCTATGGCTCGTTTGGGATCGAGGCCAATGGCCATCTTGTAGGCAGCGATGGCACTGTCGTCGTCGCCCTTGCCGGCGAAGGCAAGGCCGCGCCCATAATGGGTGCGGACAGATTTCGAATCAAGCTTGAGGGCCTTGTCATAGTCCGCAATAGCGCTGTCATAGTCGCCCCTAGCGGCATAGGCCGCGGCGCGGCCGCTATAGATGCTTGCATATTTCGGCCTAAGCGCAATGGCCTTGTCGAAGTCAGTGATGGCGCGGTCATATTCTCCTCTATCGCTGAAAATGGCGGCGCGACCGCTATAGGCATCTGCAGCCTTTGGATTAAGCTCGATGGCTTTGTCATAATCTGCCATGGCCTGGCTGAACTCGCTCTTCCTGCCGTAGGAATTTCCCCGATTGATGTAGGCGACCGCGAGATTCTTCTTTGTCTCACGACGCGCCTTGATAAGAGCCGAACAGGCTTTGATGGAAAGCTCGGGATCGGAAGATTTGCAGTCCTTTCTGTCATCCGCGAATGCAGAAACGCTCAGGAGCAGTCCAATGATTATCGCAATCAGTCTTGTCGGTACAGGCAACTTCGGAATCCACGCAGTTGAAACCGGGCCATTCTGCACTCGCCGAGCGAACAAAGGAAGTATCTACACCACTCCCCCGGAATTTTCGGCTGGGAGTGATCCAATGCCGCACCGGGGGAGGTCCAGCAGGCAAGGCCCCTGAAGGGACCTCGCCTGTTTGCTCACTTCTTGCAGGTGATGTAGCTGAAGCCGTCACAATCTGGCCCATGGCAGACCTGATTGCTTGAGAACACGCGCGTATCGGTATAAGTCCCGATGTTCTCAGCCTTCCCCCAGCTCTTCAACAGGGGATAGCCGCGATAGACGCAATAGGCCTTGGCGGCATAGGCGCCGCAGTCCTGGCCCCAGCTGTAGCACCAGTCCAGCCGCAGACCCTTGTATTTCGGATTGCTGAAGGTCTTGGTCTGGCTTCCTCCGCCGGCACATTGCTGCAGCATGGAGGCGCGGGCAAATCCTTCCGACTGCACAAATCCCAGCGGAGCCCCGAGGCACCAGGCATAGTGGGCTCCGAAGTTCTTCATCCAGCGCGGACCCACAAAGCCGCAGCCAAGGGCCAGGTTCTTCTTCTGCTGCTGTACCGCGCCATTTGCATAAGCGGTACAGACCACGGGATTGGCCGCCTGGGCAGACAACATGCTGCTGCCCACAAAAAAAGCAGCTGCGGCTGCTGACAAGAATAGCTTTCCGAACAGGGACATCATGAACTCCTTTTGGCCTCTCTGACGAATTTGGAAAATCAGTTAACAGGAGCATACGGCGCTTGCATTGACCTCAATCAACTCCAGCCTGGCACCGTGGTCCAACGATGAGGGGCAAAATCGGTTGAGCGGGCCCGGATATACAGGCTTTCCTACTGTTGCCCGGCCATGTATCTGCTATCTCTGTTCATAGCGAAGCCATTTGCAGACCGAGGGGGACAAGGCGATGACTCATCTTTGGGTCCGGGCAGAACAGCGCCCGAATGAGGAACGTGTGGGGTTGACGCCGGCCGGCGCTGCCGAACTTGTGAAGGCCGGCATTCAGGTGACCGTCGAGCAAAGCTCGGTCCGCGCCATTCCGATTGACGGCTACAAGGCGGCAGGCTGCGCCATAACGCCCGAAAACCTGTGGCCCAAGGCGCCTGCGGAGGCGATCATCTTCGGCTTGAAGGAGCTGCCCGAGGATGGCTCGCCGCTCCGTCACCGCCACATCATGTTCGGCCACGCTTATAAGGGCCAGCCTGCGGGCCAGGTGCTGTTGAAGCGCTTCAAGGCGGGCAAGGGAACGCTTTACGATCTGGAATATCTTGTCGACGCGGCGGGAAGGCGCGTGGCGGCCTTCGGTTATTGGGCCGGCTATGCCGGTGCCGCGGTCGCGCTCAAGTGCTGGACCGCGCAGCAGCGCGGCGGGATCGCCGGAGCGGTGGCCAAATACCCGGGCAAGGCAGCACTTCTGGCCGACTTGAACAAGGAACTTGTCGGAATGGGGCGGCCGCGCGCCATCATCATCGGCGCCCTGGGCCGGGTGGGCACGGGCGCCTCCGACCTATGCACCGCCATGGGCGTCTCGGTCACCAAATGGGACATGGCCGAAACCGCCTCTGGCGGCCCCTTTCCGGAAGTGCTGCAGCACGAGATTTTCCTCAATTGCATCTTGGCGCGCCCCGGATGCCCGGTGTTTGTGCCGGCCTCCGCCAAGACCGCGCCGCGAAAACTGACGGTGATCGGCGATATCGCCTGCGATCCCACCTCGGATTTCTCGCCCATCAAGGTCTATGACCGGGTGACCGATTGGCAGGCCCCGGCACTCCGGGTCCATGATCTGCCGCCTCTGGATGTGACGGCCATTGACAATCTGCCGTCGCTCCTGCCGGTGGAAAGCAGTGAGGATTATGCCAGGCAGCTCTTGCCTTCGCTTCTGGCGCTGGGCAATCTGGAGGCTGGAGTTTGGGGACGCGCCAGGGCGGAGTTTGACCGCCATGCTGCCAGCCTGTGAGGAGCGACTGAAAATGACGATTCATTGGTGCGGCACGGGGCTGTCCTCCGGTCCGGGGCTGCGGCGGCTGATCAAGAACGGCCACAAGGTGGTGGTGTGGAACCGCACCGTGGAAAAGGCACGGGAAGTGGTGGGCGATCTCACCAAGGACATCCGCGCCTATTCGCTGGAGGCCCTGACGGCGGCCTTGCAGCCGGGCGATATCGCCATTTCGATGCTGCCTGCCGATCAGCATGTCAGCATCGCCAAGGCTTGTCTGTCGAAGAAAGCGCACTTCGTCTCCTCTTCCTATATCGCCCCGGAAATGCGGGCCCTGGATGGCGATTTCCGCGCCAGGAAGCTCGTGTCGGTCAACGAGGTGGGGCTTGATCCCGGCATCGACCACCTGATGGCCCATGACCTTGTGGCGCGCTACCGGGCCTCGAAGGCCTACCATGCCGACAATGTCCTCAGCTTCACTTCCTATTGCGGGGGCGTGCCGAAGATTCCAAATCCCTTCCGCTACAAATTCAGCTGGGCCCCGGTGGGCGTACTGAAGGCACTCCGCTCGCCGTCGCGCAGTCTGCGGGACTTCAAGGAACTGCGGGTGGACCGGCCATGGGATGCGATCACGTCCTACGAGGCGCCCCTGCCCGTGCCGGAAAGCTTCGAAGTCTATCCGAACCGCGACAGTTTTCCATTCATGGAGGACTACCGCTTCGACAAGACCTGGAAGGTGCGCGACTTCGTCCGCGGCACCATCCGTTTGAACGGCTGGACCCAGGCCTGGACCCCGGTGTTCCGCGAGATCGAAACCCTGTCAGGCCCCAAGGGCGATGCGCGGCTGGCTGAAATGGCCGCTGAATTCCTGAAGGAAAACACCTATGCGCCGGGCGAACCGGACCGCGTCATCCTCTTCGTTTCGCTGAAAGCCGAACGCGACGGCCGTGCGGTGTTTCACGAAACCTGGGCCATGGATGCCTGGGGTGACGGCCGCGGCACGGCGATGGGGCGGCTTGTCTCGGTTCCGGTATCTCTGGCAGTGGAAGCGGTGTCGCGGCACGAAATTGCACCAGGCGTGCATGGCGCGCCCCATGATCCGAAAAGCCTTGCAAGCTGGCTTGGCCAGGTCAAGGAACTGGCGCAATACATGGAGCGGGTGAACCATCTGGCCTGACGGGAGGCAGACGTGCCCCCCTCCAAATGGCGCTGTGACTGTCGGCTTGGCGCGGCGGCCTATTCGGCCAGCACCTTGCGGCGGTCTTCGAATTCTTTCTTGTCAATCTCTCCGCGCGCAAAGCGCTCCTGGAGAATATCAAGCGGGGTCCGTTGCGGCGGCATGTGCTGCAGCCTTTGCGCCCCCTGCGATGCTCCGCCGCCGAGCCACTGGACGAGAAGGACAACGCCGGCAATCAGCACCACGAGCGTCAGGATCATGAACAATGGTCCAAAAAACATGCCGTACCCTCCTCCATCCCACCACATCATGTGCGGTCCATATCCGTAAAGTTCCCCGGTTGGCTGCCCCTGCGCCAGGGCCCAGCCCGGGGCGAAAACCAGTTCCGTGGCCAATGCACCGGCGATCAAGTTTGAGACTCTTGTCATTTTCATCCTCCTTCGTTGCATGCCTTTGCACCTATGCGCCGCACAGGACGCGCAGAGATCGACCTTTGTGTTTTCAATGACGTTGGAACACTTGCACCGAACGCTTGACAATCACTGGGACAGTAACGATCGGCCTGTCGCTGAATGCATTGATCTCGCTCAAGCGATGTTGAGTTTCTGCAAGCGCAAACGGCAAATTGGGGAAACATTAGTCAATGCCATTCAATTTGGACGCTTCTCGCGGTTGATGGGATAGCCGCTGGCCGGACCACGGAAGGGCTGAACCAGCATCCGGTCAAGCCAGAGGTCCCGCGGCGTCCGGAATTGCTCGATGCCGATGGTCATGCCCTCATGGCCTTCCCTGGGCTGGGCCCGGTAGGTTCCCAGCAGGCGGTCCCACCATGACAGATTGAACCCGAAATTGCTGTTGGTCTCGCTTGGCAGGATGGAATGATGGACCCGGTGCATGTCGGGCGTCACCACGATGAGACGCAAGATGCGGTCCAGGGCGAGGGGCAGACGGACATTGCTGTGATTGAACATCGCGGTCCCGTTCAGCAGCACCTCGAACACCAGAACCGCAACCGCGGGCGGCCCGAACACCGCAACCAGGGCAAGTTTGATGCCCATCGAAATCAGTATTTCAAACGGATGAAATCGCAGACCCGTGGTGACATCGAATTCCAGGTCGGCATGATGCATGCGGTGCAGCCGCCAGAGGGCCGGCACCGCATGGAACATCACATGCTGCAGATAGATCGCCAGATCAAGCAGCAGAAGGGAAGCAGGGAAGGCGAGCCAGAACGGCGCCTCGAAACCATTCAGCAACCCCCAGCCCCGCTCGGACGCCAGCAGCGCCATGCCCACCGCCAGGATGGGAAAGCTCAGGCGCACGAGAACCGTATCGACCGCCACCACGGCGATATTGTTGCTCCAGCGCAAAAGCCGCGGAATCCCCTGTCGCCTGCGCGGCGCCACCACTTCCCAGGCAGCCATGACTGCAAGGATTGAAAGGAGAAAGAAGAGACGAACCTGCGGCTCGTGGCCCAGCAAGTATTCGGACATGTTTTCGCCGCTCCCGTTGAATTGTGGCCGCCTGCAATGCACCATGCACGCATTGACTTATACGTTCCGCTTATATCAGATGTTGCAAGCATAATTGAAAACATGGCCCCATGACCAGCTTCACCCCTCTCGTTGAAACACTCCCCTCCACCGTTCCGTTCGTCGGCCCCGAAGCCATCGTCAGGCGTACCGGCATTCCGCTGCGCGCCCGCATCGGGGCCAATGAAAGCGTTTTTGGCCCCTCCCCCAAGGCCATTGCCGCCATGCAGGCGGCTGCCCTGGAATCCTGGCAGTATGGCGATCCGGAAGTGCATGATTTGCGCGCGGCAATTGCCAGACACCACGGGATTGGCATAGAGAACGTTACGGTTGGCGAAGGCATTGATGGTCTTTTCGGGCTGGCCGTCAGGCTCTTTGTCGAACCCGGCGTGACCGTGGCGAATTCCTTCGGCGCTTACCCCACCTACAATTTTCATGTCTCGGGCTTTGGCGGAAGGCTCGTCACCACGCCCTATGTGAATGATCACGAGGATCCTGCCTCGCTTCTTGACCTCGCCAGGAAGGAAAAGGCCCGCCTGATCTATTTCGCCAATCCCGATAATCCCATGGGCACCAGCTGGAAGGCTCCAGTCGTACAGGATTTGATCGACAATCTGCCCCCCGGGGCTTTGCTCATGCTGGATGAGGCCTACCATGAATTCGCCGAGGGCACGGTTCCCGCCCTTGATGTGGCCAATCCGCATGTCCTGCGCTTTCGCACCTTCTCGAAGGCCTATGGCATGGCCGGCGTGCGTGTGGGCTACGCCCTCGGGCACCCCTGCCTGATTTCGGCCTTCGACAAGATCAGAAACCACTTCGGAGTGAATCGCATGGGCCAGGCAGGCGCCATCGCCGCCCTCGCCGATCACGAATATCTGCAATCGGTGGTATCGCGCGTGGCCCGCGCCCGGGAGAAAATCTACGCCATTGCCAGGGCCAATGGATTTGAATCAATCTCATCGGCTACGAATTTCGTAGCCGTCGATTGCGGGCGTGATGGTGCCTATGCAAGAAAAATTGTCGATGGCCTTGCTGCCAATGGCATTTTTGTGCGCATGCCGGGCGTGGCACCTCTCAACCGCTGCATCAGGATCAGCGTCGGAAGTGATGAGAATCTGGCGGCCCTTGAAGAAGCCCTGCCACTGGCCATCAGGGCCGCTGACGCATGATGAACAGATCCCTATGAAATTTAGGGCAACTGGGATTGTTACATAAATAAGGGGAGCCCGCACCCCAGTCAGGTCAAAGCCGTGGATGACTTTCGCCTTGGCCTTGAGTTTGCCGCTCGGATCGCCGAAATGGATGGCCAAAGCGAAGGAACCCCGCCATGCCCGCATTTGAGCCGCCAAAAACATTGACCATCGTGGATCATCCGCTGGTGCTCCACAAACTCACTCTGATGCGTGACAAGCACACGCCCTCCGCCGTTTTCAGGCAGCTTCTTCGCGAAATCAGTCTTCTGCTTGCCTACGAAGTGTCACGCGATCTGCCGATGACCACCCAGACCATTGAAACGCCGATAGCGGAAATGGAAGCGCCAATCCTCAAGGGCAAGAAACTGGTTATCGTGTCCATTCTGCGGGCGGGCAATGGCCTGCTTGAAGGCATGCTTGATCTCATGCCATCGGCGCGCGTGGGCCACATTGGCCTCTACCGCAATCCGGAAACCCTGCAACCCGTGGAATATTACATGAAGGTTCCCGACGACATTTCCGAACGTCCGGTCATCGTGGTGGACCCCATGCTGGCCACCGGCAATTCCGTCTCCGCTGCCATAACCCGCCTGAAGGAAAAAGGCGCCAGGGACATCCGTCTGGTTTGCCTGCTGTCAGCCCCCGAAGGCATCGAGCGCTTTTCCAAGGCCCACCCGGACGTGAGGATCTATACCGCGGCTGTTGACAGTCACCTGAATTCCCACGGCTATATCGTCCCGGGCTTAGGCGATG
>SXGT01365710.1_pt1 | contig 19921 bp, 15 predicted proteins | sample 3176221 | NCBI WGS metagenome assembly SXGT01 (sample SAMN11356862, study PRJNA531348) | freshwater metagenome | isolation source: freshwater sample F1-120 | place: China: Fuxian Lake, Yuxi | collected 2017-12-25
ACAAAGCTGTCATGTTCGTTCCGGGAGTGCGCGCCATGAAGACACACCTTCTTGTTGTCGCAGCGTCGGCCTGCCTTGCAGCCTGCGCCACCACGGACCAGGTCGCCATGGTCGAGGATGGCTATCAGCGTGGCTCGCTTGGCGTCGCGGCGATCGCACGCGGCGACTGGCAGGCGGCTGAAGCGTCGATCCAGAATAGCCGGATGGCGGAAAACGAACCGGCGCGCCTGATCAACCTGGGCACCGTCTACATGGAGACGGGGCGGCCCGGCATGGCTTTGTCGGCTTGGCGGCTGGCGCTTGCCTCGCCCAACCACGAGATGGTCGCGACCGCGGACGGGCGCTGGCTATCGACCCGTGAACTCGCCGAACGCGCGCTCGCCAAGCATGAGGGAGCGGTCCGCCAGGCCACGCGTTGAACGCGCGCCTGTGCTACGGCTAGAGCGTGGGCGGGAGACTGCCCGTGCCTTCACGCCTAACTCACGCTCTGCACTTCCGACCCGTTCGCAGGCGGTGCAACCAGGCTGACGGCCGGTGAGGCACGCACCTGTTCGGGAGCAGGACCTCGCTGTCCTTCGCGGCCACTGAGTGGGCGGCCCGGGCGGGGCTCGGCGCGCTCGGCGGCGCGCTGGTTGGCTCCTTTCTGGCCACCATGCTGGTGCGCTGGCCGGAGAACCGGTCGGCGCTGACCGGGCGCTCGGCGTGCGACGGCTGCGGCCGGCGGCTGCACGCCTTGGAACTGGTCCCGCTTGTCTCCTGGGCAGCGCTGAAAGGGCGCTGCCGCACTTGCGGCCGGGCGATCGCGGCCGAGCATAACGTCATGGAGATCGGCGCGGCCCTGGTCGGCGGCTTCGCGCTGCTGATGCATTCGGGTCTGGGCGGTCTCGTCTCCGCCGCGTTCGGCTGGTGGCTGCTGCTGCTGGCCGCGGTTGACGCCAAATATCACTGGCTGCCGGACCGGCTGACGCTGCCGCTGATCCCGCTCGGGCTGGCTGCTGCTGCTGTGGCGCAGGTCGGGCCGCCGCTGGACGCGCGCGCGATCGGCGCCGTGGCCGGCTTCCTGATCCTCGCCGGGATCGGCTGGCTCTACCAGCGCCTGCGCGGGCGCGAGGGGCTGGGCGGGGGCGATCCCAAGCTGCTCGCCGGCCTCGGCGCCTGGCTCGGCTGGACGCAGCTGCCCTTTCTGCTGCTCGGCGCAGGGCTGCTCGGCCTCGCCACCGTGGCGCTGCGCCGGCTGCGGGGTGAAAAGGTAAGCGCGACCGACCGGCTGCCGCTCGGCACCTTGCTCGCGCTCGCCGCCTGGCCGCTCTGGCTGCTCGCCGTCACCGAACCGTCATGAAGCGGACCTAGCCAATTCTGTCATGTTGGTGGCCGATCGCTTTGCTGCGCTGAGTGCCCGGGAGCGCAAGCTGCTGTTCGTCGGCGGAGTCGCGCTTCTGCTTTTTCTCGCTTACCTGTTGCTGAGGCCCGGGAGCGAGACAGGGCCGGTCGAACTCGCCGCAACGCCTCCTCCGCCGGTCATGGCCCCGGGCCCGCCGTCCGTCCCGCTGCCCCTCATCATAGCGCCGCCGCCTGCGCCTGCCCCGGCAGCGTCCGCGAGCACGGCGGGGATCGTATTGCAGGGCGTTTCCGGCGGCGGACCCGGCGGCGGGGCGGCGTTGTTCCAATATCCTGCCGGAGGACAGCGGCTGGTGCGGATCGGGCGCGAGATCCTGCCCGGCACGATACTGAAGAGCGTGGGGCCGAGCTACGCTTTGGCGAGTTCGGGCGGCGGCGATCTGCGGCTCGAACTCGGCAAGCCGGGCGCGGTGCAGGTCGCCGCGGCCGCCCCGGTTGCCACCGCCTCGCCGGCGGCCGCGACGGGACCGGTGGCGGACAAGGTCGAGACCACCGAATTGCGGCTCGGCCTCCAGCCCGTCGAGTCGGGCGGGCGCGTGCGGGGCTATCGGTTCAGGGAGGGCGCGAGCCTGCGGCGACTGCAACAGGCCGGACTTCGCCCCGGTGACGTCATCACCGGCGTCAACGGTTCGGTGCTCGACGAGGAGCGGCTGATGGAGTTGTCCTGGTCGATGAGCAATTCCGAACGAACCGAATTCGACGTGATCCGTAACGGCAAGCCGATCAAGCTCGCCTCGCAGCCGGGGGCGGCCCGCTAAGAAGTGTGACAGTCCAGTTTCAGTTCTGCGACAGTCTCGGGTAGTAGCGCGGGCGCCACAGCAAAGTGCTCAGCCAATCTTGTAATATAAGCATCACAGAACCCGCTTAGCAGCCGCATCGAGACCGGACTCGCAACACATGCGGGCCGCAATCGCTCGCCTGATCCTTCAGAAGGGGTTCTCGATGTCCAAGTTCCGCACGCTCCTGCTCGTCAGCACTCTGATCCCGCTTGCCGCTTGCGGAGCCGACAATGTCGCCTCGCCGGGCGAGGGCGTGATCATCGTGTCGACGCCCGGCCCGTCCTCGCCCGCGCCGACGCCAGGGCCTTCGGCTCCGGCTCCAACGCCCGGCGGTCCCTTCACCGGTGCCACCCCGGCCGGCTTTATCGATCGCGGCGTGATCGGCGGCCGGCGCGTGTTCGAACTACCCCCGCGCTTCACCCAGGACACCACCATCCAGAATCTGCCCGGTGCGGTCTACCAGATTGCCGGTCCGGTGAACGTCGGCACCGATGTCGGCGGCGACGGTGCCGCGGCGGGGGGCCAGTCGGTGACCCTGACCATTCAGGCCGGCACCATCCTTGTCGCGACCGACGGCAGCTACCTCGTCGTCAACCGGGGCTCGCGGCTCAACGCAATCGGCACGGCCACCGCGCCGATCATCTTCACAGCCGACGACCAAATCACCGGCACTGTCCAGGATACCAGCCAGGGCCTGTGGGGCGGCGTCATCCTGCTCGGCCGCGCGCCGATCTCCGACTGCAACACCCAGGTCGCCGGCGGCTCTGCCGGGTGCCAGCAGGTGATCGAAGGCACCACCAACTCGCTTTACGGCGGCAATCAGCCGAACGACAATTCGGGGTCGCTCCGCTTCGTTCAGTTCCGGTATTCGGGCACTGTCATCGCACCTGGCAACGAGCTGCAGGGGCTCACCATGGGCGGCGTCGGCCAGCTTACCACCGTCGATCACATTCAGGTGCACAACAGCTCGGACGACGGCATCGAGATCTTCGGCGGCCGGGTGAACACCAAGTTCCTGGCGCTGACCGGCATCGACGATGACGGGCTCGACACCGATCTGGGCTATCGCGGCACCTCGCAATTCGTCATCGGTGTGCAGCGCGACAACCAGAACGGCGACTCGATGATCGAGGCCGACTCGAACGGCAACGAGGACGCGCTGCCCCGCCAATATACGCGCGTCTCGAACGCCACCTTCGTGCAGCGTTCCACCGTGCAGGGCGGCAACGTCATCCTGCTGCGCGGCGGCGCCGATTATGCACTGCTCAACAGTGTGGTCGTCGGCCCGCAGGCCTGCCTCGACATCGACGAAACCGGCGGCACAACGACCCGTGGAGCCGACGCGACCACCCAGGATCTCGGCGCGCCCGTGTTCCGCTCGGTCGTGCTGGCCTGCCCCACCGCCTTCCGCAGCGACGGCAACGTCACGCCCGAAGTGGTCGGGACCATCTTCGGCTCGGGCACGAACGGCAACAATTCGGCCTTTACCGCCTCGCTCACCAGCGTCTTCATCAACGGCACCAACGAGAATGGCGTGACGGCCACCGATCCGACACCGTTCAACGCCGACACGCTTGCGGGAAGCGGACAGCCGAACACCGGTGCCCCGAACCGGCTGGAGGCGGTGACCTTCATCGGCGCGGTGCGCAATCAGCAGGACGTCACCACCAATTTCGGCGGCTGGACCTGCAACGCCAGCTACGTGAGCTTCGGCAGCACCAGCGGCAGCTGCACGGCGCTGCCCGCTATCCCGACCTGATCGCCGACCTTCATGGCGGGCGGCGTTCGAATCGGCGCCGCCCGCACCCTTGCCCAAGTCCGTCCCTCGGGGGTTCGTCATGACGAGAATTTTCACGTTCGGCAGCTTGCTGCTTCTGAGCTCGGCGCTGGTTGCGCCCGCGGCGCTTGCTCAAGGCACGGGTGGCTCCCAGGGGACCGGTACCACTGCCACGCCCGCCCAGACCGCCACTCCCGCCGAGGCGACCGCTCAGGAGGCCGAGGATCCGGAGGAGGAGATCGAGGTTTCCGCCCCTGGCGTGGATGCGGGCGAGGCGGACCAGGAGATCGTCGTCACCGGTCGCAACATCCCGAACGCGATCCGCTCAACTCCCGAAGTCATCTCCGTGCTGTCCAGCGAGGATATCGCGCGGACCGGCGAGGGCGACATCGCCGGCGCGCTGTCGCGCGTGACCGGCCTCAGCGTCGTCGGCAACGGCTTCGTGTTCGTGCGCGGCCTGGGCGATCGCTATTCCTCGGCGCTGCTCAACGGATCGCCGCTGCCGAGCCCGGAGCCGCTGCGCCGCGTCGTGCCGCTCGACATCTTCCCGACCAGCGTGATCGCCAGCGCGGTCGTGCAGAAGAGCTTTTCGGTCAACTATCCGGGCGAGTTCGGCGGCGGTGTCATCAACCTGACCTCGCAATCGATCCCGCGCGAGCCGTTCCTCAGCTTCGGCGTCTCCGGCCAGATCGACACCGACACGACCGCGCGGCGCGGCTACACCTATGAAGGCAGCGACCTCGATTTCCTCGGCTTCGACGACGGAACGCGCGATTTTCCGTCCGCGCTGCGCGACGCGGTGGCGGGCGGCACGTTCGCCCAGACCACGTCCGCCCAGCGGCGCGACTTCGCGGCGTCCTTGCGCAATGCCGAAACCACGATCGTCCAGAATAATCGCGACATCCCTGCCAACGTCTCAGCCGACGTCAGTGGCGGCTACACTTGGGAGATCGCCAACGGCCGGATCGGCGTGATCGGTGCGGCCGGCTACAGCAGCAATTGGCGCACCCGCGACGCCATCCAGCAGACCTCGCTCGATCCGGAGCTGGGCGGCCTGCCGCAGACCGACTTCAACACGGTAATCACCGACAATCGCGTGGTGGTGAACGGCCTGCTCGGGCTCGGCGTCGAGTTCGGCGACCACGAGATACGCTGGACCAACCTGTACATCCGCGACACCTTGAAGCAGGCCCGGCTGGCGTCCGGCTTCAACCGCTCGGTGCGCGATCCCGATCCCAACCTGCCCGATTCCGTGATCGAGCAGAACACCAATTTCTTCGAACGGCAGCTGATCGACACGCAGCTGGTCGGCGAGTTCAAGTTCGGCCCGCTCAGCCTGGACCTGCGCGGCACCTACGCCAACTCGCAGCGCGAGTCGCCGTACGAGCGCGACATCAGCTACACCTATCAGGGTGACGGGAACCCGGCCACCAAGTCCAGCTCGGACGTCGACGATTATATTAACAACCTGTCCTCCATCGGCCAGTCGGAGAACGTCGCGTTCAACGACCTGCAGGAGAATGTGTACGCGGGCGGCGTCGATCTCGCCTATCGCCTGCAGGGCGATTTCCCGACGACGCTGTCGGCCGGCTACGCCTACAACAAGACCGACCGGACGGCGTCGCGCTTCCAGTTCCGCTACTTCCGCCCGGAAGGCGCGCTGCCGATCGAGATCGCGCAGCAGCGGCCGGATTTCCTCCTGTCCGACTTCAACGTCTACACGTTCAACATCCAACTCCAGGACGTCTCCGGAGCCGAGGGCGCGAGCGCCTATGAAGCCGATCTGGAGGTTCATGCCGGCTATGCGCAGGCGGAGGTGGACATCGGCGACACCGGCCTTCGCGCGCAGTTCGGCGTCCGCTATGAAGATGCGCAGCAGAGCGTCGTGCCGGTTGGCGCCGGCTTCACCCCGACTCTGCTCAACAACGAATATCTCCTGCCCGCGGCGACCCTGACCTACAATTTCGCGGACAACATGCAGCTGCGCCTGCATGGCTCCAAGACGATCGCCCGCCCGCAATTTCGCGAGCTCGCGCCGCAGATCTTCCAGGATTTCGAGTCCGACCGCGAGTTTACCGGCAATCCGTTCCTGCAGGACTCGGAGCTGTTCAATGCCGAGGCGCGCTACGAATGGTATTTCGCGCGCGGCCAACGTTTCTCGCTGTCAGGCTTTTACAAGAAGATCGACAATCCGATCGAAGCGGCCGCGTTCTTCGCCGGCGGCGGCCAGTTGCGCACCGGCTTCGCCAACGCGCCCAGCGCCGACCTTTACGGTGCCGAGGTGGAGCTGCAGTATTTCCTGCCGCTGGCGAGCCTAGGCAGCGCGTTCAGCACCAAGCGGCTGCTGGTGATCGGCAACTACACCTACACCAAATCCGAGTTGAAGGTGGACGACAGCCCGATCGTCGGCCCGGATCTGCAGCCTGTGTCCGCCAACCTTCTGTTCGAGAGCGGCGCGCCACTCACCGGCCAGTCGGACCATCTCGCCAATATCCAGCTCGGCATCGAGGACACCGACAAGATCAGCCAAGTCACGCTGCTGCTCACTTACGCGAGCGAGCGGGTGACCAATCGCGGCCCGATCCAGGGCTCGGCGCGTCAGCCGGACATCATCGAGAAGCCGGGCTTCCGGCTCGACCTGGTCGCGCGTGAGCAGGTGGAGCTGTTCGGCGCGGACGCGGAGCTCCGCTTCGAGGCGCGTAACCTGCTCCGCCAGGATTATGAGGAGTTCCAGGAATTCGAGGATCGCCGGATCGACATCAACCGCTACGATCTGGGTGCCACCTTCAGCCTGGGTATCTCGTTCAACCTGTAAGGGTCGGCACGAACAAGCTGCGAGCATGTGCAACAGTTAGGCATATCGCGCCGCGAACGCCGCCGCGGCGCCGAACAGGCCGGGTTGGGGGTGGGTGATCAGCTTGACGGGCATCGCCGCCATCATGCGCTCGTAGCGCCCTTTGGCGACGAACCGCGCGCGAAAGCCGGAGCGGGGCAGGTGCTCCGCGAGGCGCAGGCCAAGGCCGCCGGCGATCACCACCGCGCCGGCGCCATGGACCAGCGCGATGTCGCCCGCGGCGGCGCCCAGGATCAGGCAGAAGCGGTCCAGCGCAGCGCCTGCGATCGGATCGGTGCCGGCCAGAGCCGCAGCCCACAGGGATGCGTCGTCGCGATATGCGGGCGGGCAGGCCTCGATCTCGCACAGCAGGCGGTAGATGTGAGCCAGACCCATGCCGGCGGCGAGCCGCTCGACCGAAACACGGCCATACTGAACGCGCAAGTGCGCCAGCAGCCGATCCTCGAAGGCGTCGAGTGGCGCGAAATCGGCATGCCCGCCTTCCGTCTCGATCACGAAGGCGCGGCCGTCGCGTCGGAGCAGCTGGGCGACGCCGAGGCCGGTGCCTGGGCCGACCACGCTGATCACGCCCTCGGCCGGCAACGCCCGGTCCGGCCCGCACAGATGGACGAGCTGATCGGGGCCGAGCTGCGCGACGGCATGGGCGACCGCCCCGAAATCGTTGACGATGACGAGCCGCTCGACGCCGATCGCGCGCGGCAGCTCGGCCGGGCGCACGATCCAGCTGTTGTTGGTGAGCTTCAGCACGTCGCCGCCGACCGGCCCGGCAAAGGCGATCGCGGCGGCGGGTGGCAGCGGCTGCCCGACACGCGCGGCGAAGGCGTTCCAGGCCATCTCAAGGCCGGCATGATCGGCCGTGCGCAGCACCGTCTCCGGCCCGAGCGCCGTGACACGCCCGCCCGCGACCTCGGCCAGCGCGAAGCGCGCATGGGTGCCGCCGACGTCGACGGCGACGAGCTGGATGGGCAAAGCCGGCACGCGCCCGACCTAGAGCGCGGCCGCGGCCCCGTCGAGCTTAGCGCGGGCGGCGATAGGGGACGAAATCGCCCAGCGAGATGAACCCGGTCTCGAAGCGCGACGCGCTGTCGTACAACCGGACGATGTCCGGACGGCACAGCCGGTTGTTGGGCAGGCGCGTGACCAGGACATCCCAATGGTCGAGCTGCTCGGCCCCGCCGCGCGGGCGATTGACGTACTTCACGCCGCCCGCGTCGTAGACCAGAGCCGTCCTGTCGATGATCTGGACATTGCGCACGTTGGTCAGGTTGATGCAGCTGACCGGCGCGCCCGCGACACGGCCCTTGACCGCATCGGCCAGCTCCGCCTCGGGCGAGAGGCGTGGCTTGGCGACAGCGGGAGCGGTGGCGAGGAGGGCGGCGCCGAGTGCGGCGGCGATGATGCGGCGCATCTTGATGTTCCTAAGTTTGTGATCGAGGCGTGCCGGCACGCTTAGCCGGGGACGGCTGAACCGGCGCTGACGATCGCGGCGGCCGGGATGGGACGACTCAGCAACGCGCGGCGTCGACGAACAGCCGATCCGCGCGACGAAAGCCAATCGACTTCATCGGCGGTTCATGGGATTTTCCCGCCATGTTGATGAAGACCAGCAGCGCCGAACTGGGCGAAAGCACGGCCTTGTTTCCGAGCGCCGGCCGCATGCTGGCGATCGGTATCCCGTTCTGGCTCTTGATCGTCGGAGGCTCGGCGCTCAGTCACACGTTGAAAGGTTGGCAGTGGAGCGTGAGCCAGCTGCCCACCGACCTGACGGTTATCTTCGGCGGCGCGGCGATCGGCTCGGGCATCTATGTTTTCCTCCGACGCAACACAAGATTGGAATTCAATCGCCAGATCGCGGCGGCATTGCTGCTGATCACGGTTATCGCTGTCCCGACCGAGACTTTGTTGCGCGGGGCCAAGCTGATCAATCCCATCTCGCGCCCTAATCCGGCGCCCAAGACTACCCTGATTTTCCCTGGGCCGAACGGCACTACGATCCGCCAAATCGTCAAACTTCCCCCGGAGCCGTCTACTGCGGCCGAGATGTTTCGCCCCAACGACGTTGTTCGCGGCGGCATCTTCTGGTTGGCGATCTTCTCCCTGTGGGCGGCAGTCTGCATTGCCATGCTGCGCGACCGCGAAGCGCGGCACCGTGAGCGGCGCATGGCCGCGCTGCAGGCCGAGGCGCATGACGCGCAGGTGCGTGCGCTGCGTTACCAGGTGAACCCGCACTTTCTCTACAACACGCTGAGTTCGATCTCGACCCTGATCCTTGAAGGCAAGGCGCAAGTGGCCGAGCAGATGACGATGCAGCTGTCGGCCTTTTTCCGCTACAGCCTGGCCACCGACCCGTTCCAGGACGTGCGGCTCGCCGACGAGCTCGAGCTGCAGCGGCTGTACCTGGAGATCGAACAAACCCGCTTCGCCGACAGCCTGCGCGTCGAATATGACGTTCCGGCCAACCTCAAGGACGCGCTGGTGCCGAGCCTGATCCTGCAGCCGCTGATCGAGAATTCGATCAAGCATGGGCTGCAGGAGGCCGGCAAGATGACGGTGCTCAGCATCTCGGCGCGCAGGGTGGCGGACCGGCTGGTGCTGGAAGTCGCGGACAACGGGCGCGGCCCGGGCAACGAACATGGAACCGGGGTGGGGCTCGGCAACGTGAAGCGGCGGTTGACGACCCGGTTCGGGTCCAGCTGCCGTTTTCTGGCGGGTGCAATGGAGAGGGGAGGCTTTGCCGTGAGACTGGAAATGCCCCTGCAGCTGGCGTCATGACGCCGCTGCGCGTGCTGGCGATCGACGACGAGGCGCTCGCGCTTCGCCGCATCGAGATCGCAATGAGCCGGGTGCCTGATGCCGAGCTGGTCGGCACCGCGCGGGGCGGTCGCGAAGGGCTGGAGCTGGTCGAGAAGCTCAAGCCCGACGTGCTGCTGCTCGACATCAACATGGCCGGCTTCGGCGGCTTCGACGTCGTCGAGGGGCTGAGCGCGCAAAACGCACCGCTGGTGATCTTCGCCACCGCGTTTGATCAATATGCGGTGCGCGCCTTTCAGGTCAGCGCGGTCGATTATCTGCTGAAACCTCTGGAGTTCGATCGGCTCCGCGCGGCGCTCGACAAGGCGCGCACCACGTTGCGCCTGATCGATGCCGATGAGCGTGCGGCCGAGCTCAAGGAGCTGGTGTCGACGCTGCGCCAGCATCGCGAGACCCCGGCCGACGACCGTTACGAGACGGAGATATGGGCACCGCGCGGCAGCGGTTTCGAGCGGGTGCTGGTGTCCGACATCAACTGGGTGGAGGCCGAGCGCGATTACGTGCACCTGCGCACGGGGGTACGCTCGTACCTGCTTCGCGAGACGATGAACGGCATCGGCGAACGGCTCGATCCGGAGATGTTCATCCGCGTTCATCGCTCCGCGCTGGTACGGATCGACCGCATCGGCTCGATCCGCCGCCCCGGTTATGGCCGCTTCAGCATTCTGCTGACCAGCGGCGAGGAGGTGCCGGTCGGGCGCACGTATGTGAAGCAGATCAAGAAGCTGCTCGGCACAGGACCGGCCGAGGAACCGGAGCCGGCGCCGATGCCGCTCCAGGTGATGCGGGCCTAGCGCCCGAGACACTCCAGACGGCTGGACTGGAGGGAGCAGGTCTCCCGCGCCTTCGTGCGCGATTCGACACGCAACTGCGCAGCGTATAGCCTTACGGCTTCTGTTCGGGGGAGCGGGTGCGGATGCGGGGGGTGGCGGTTCTGATCGGGGCGATCCTGGTCTGCGCAGGGATTGTATTCTTCGGGCCCAGGCTGGCCGACGCCTTGCTGGGCGGGCTCAGCGACACACAGCGCGGCAGCGCGCCGCTCATCGAGACCGTCTACACCGTCGCGATCTTCGGGCCGCTGCTGATCGCCTCACTGATCGGCGCGCGGCTGAGCGGCGGCAGCGCACTCGCGCTCGGGCGCAAGCCGGGCCGCAGGGTCCCTCTGGGCTTGATCATCGGCGTGGTCGGCATCGCCGCCGCAGCTTTCTACTCCTGGCTTGCCGGAGCCGCGGTGTCCCGGACGGCCGTCCCGAGCGGCGCGGGGCTGATCATGTGGGGCAGTGCGGTCGTGCTGTTCGCGGCCGCCACGGAGGAGATATTCTTCCGCGGCTGGCTGCAGCCGACGCTTGCCCGCGACTACGGCACCCCGGTCGCAATTCTGCTCTCGGCGGCCGCGTTCGCGGCCCTGCACATCATGGGTGGCGCGCGCAGCCCGATGACGCTCACCAACCTGTTTCTGGGTGGGCTTTTGTTCGGTCTGCTGGCGGCGCGGGGCGGCGGCGTTGCAGCCGCGATCGCCGCGCATTTCGCGTGGAACTGGTCGGAAAGCATCCTGCTCGGCCTTGATCCCAATCCGGGCGTCGGCAGCTTCGGCGCGCTGCTCGACATCGATCTGCGCGGATCGGCCCTGTGGGGCGGATCGGACGAGGGTCTCAACGCCAGCCTGCCCATGGCGCTGACCTTGGCCGCGCTGCTGGCGCCGCTGCTGCTGATCAGACCACTCAGGCATCGTCCCGCTGCGGCGCCGGTGCTGGGCCCGGTAAGCGAGGCGGAAGTTGTGCCGCTGGACGAGAATGAGCCGCATTTCAAACCGCTTGGGTTGGAAGGCGAGCTGTGCTTAGTTGAGCCGCAAGAGGAAGTGCCGGTGCTGGACGCGCCGGCCAAGCTTCAGGGAGCGGGGAAAGTGGATATAGCGGCGCTGCGTGTCGAAACGGGCGCGATGACCCATGTGGGCAAGGTCCGCTCTCAGAATGAGGACAGCCACATCGCGCGCGAGGAGATCGGCCTGTGGGTCGTCGCCGACGGCATGGGCGGGCCTGACAGCGGCGATTGGGCCTCGGCGCGGATCGTCGAGGAGTTTGAAAACCTGACACTTCCGGCCGATTTCGATGCGGCCTGCGGCAGGATCGTCGATGCGATTAACGCCGCCAATCTCGAGATCTTCCGCAAGTCGCAGCGGCGCGGCAAGCAGATGGGCTCGACGGTGGTCGCGCTGTTCGTTCAGGGCAGCCGCTTCGTCGTCTTCTGGGTCGGCGACAGCCGCGCCTACCTGATGCGCGGCAACAAGCTGCACCGTCTCAGCCGCGATCACAGCCAGATTCAATACATGATCGATCGCGGCCTGATCAGCGCGGAGGATGCGGCCGGCCACCCGATGAGTCACGTCCTCGCTCGCGCGGTCGGCGTCGCCGATGAGGTGGAGATCGACTCCGTTCAGGACGAGATCGAGCCGGGAGACACCTTTCTGCTGTGCAGCGACGGGCTGCACGGGTTCGTACCGGAAGGCGAGATCGCACAATTGCTGAAACGCTCGCCTGACGACGCCTCCGAGCAGTTGGTGCAACTGACCCTTAAGCACGGCGCTCCGGACAATGTGACGGTGATCGCTGTCGCGTTTACCGAGCCGACCCTCCTTTCCATTCCCGAAAGCGCAACCGCATGAGCGATAACCCGCACCCGACGCCGCCTGAGGAGGAAGAAGAGCGGACGGTGTTCACGCCGCCGCCCGCCGCCGGCGCGGACGAGCGCACCGTGATCTCGCCGGGTGCGAACGCCGCGCCCGCCGCTGAAGACCGCACGATCGTCTCGCCGGCCCCAGCAGTCGACGATCGCACGATCGTGAGCCCGGCCCCGTCCACGCCGCCGCAGCATGCGGCCATGGCGCAGGGCCAGACGTCGATGCCGACTTTCTCCAATTTCGCGCCGCGCACGGACGGGCAGGGCATCCAGGTTGGCGACTGCCTCAACCACATCTTCCGGGTCGATCGCTTCCTGGCGCGTGGCGGCATGGGCGAGGTGTTCGAGGGGATCAACGTCAACACCGACGAGCGCGTCGCGATCAAGGTGATGCTGCCCGCGCTGGCCGCGGACGAAAAGGTCATCTCCATGTTCCGCAAGGAGGCGAAGACGATGACGCGCCTCCACCACGAGGCGCTGGTCGGTTATCGCGTGCTCGCGCAGGAGCCGCAGCTCGGCGTGCTCTACATCGTCACCGAATTCATCGACGGCGTGAACCTGTCGGACGCGCTGGGCAAGATCAAGCCGACCGAGGATGAGCTTGCGGGCCTCCTGAAGCGGCTCGCCTCCGGCATGGCCGTCGCCCACCGCCTGGGCGCCATCCACCGCGACCTTTCGCCCGACAACATCCTGCTGGAGGGCGGCGACTACCACAAGGCCAAGGTGATCGACTTCGGCATTGCCAAGGATCTCGATCCCAACAGCAAAACCATCGTCGGCGAGGGTTTCGCGGGCAAATTGAACTATGTCGCGCCCGAGCAGCTCGGCGATTTCGGCCGCGAGGTCGGGCCGTGGACGGATGTCTACAGCCTTGCGCTGGTCATCCTGGCGGTGATCCAGGGCAAGAACGTCCGAATGGGCGGCAGCCTCGTCGATGCGGTCGACAAGCGCCGCGCGGGCGTGGACCTCAGCATGGTGCCGGAGAAGCTCAAGCCCGTGCTGGAGAAGATGCTGGTTCCGGACCCGAAGCAGCGCATCCGCTCGATGGACGAGGTGGTGGCGATGCTGGGCGGTCCCGGCGCGGTCGAGCGCGTCGAGACGATCGTCGAGGTGCAGCGCGGACCTTCCAAGGGCGTGCTGATCGGCGCCGCGGTGGCCGTGCTCGCGCTGGCGGGTGGCGGGATCTGGTACGCGATGAATGCTGGGCCAAGCCCGGAGGAGCAGGTGCAGATTGCCCGCACCGCGGTCGAGCAGGCGCTGCCGGCGGTCGAGTGCAGCTGGCTCAACGTGGTCGGCGTGCAGGCGGGCGAGCCGCTCTCCGTGCGCATGACGGGCGTCGCAGGCAACCCGACCGCGGCGCGCAACCAGATAACGGAGGCGATCACCGGGGCCGGGATCGGCGCCGCGAACGTCAGCGTGGACGAGGTGGCGATCATCCGGCCGGAAGGCTGCTCGGCGCTCCAGACCTACGGCAAGGTCCGATCCAACGCTGGCTTCCACATGTCGGTGCCGAGCCGCGAGTTCGAGATGATGCGCCAGCCCGATGGACCGACCGTCTCGCGCGCGCTGATCGAGTTCAAGCCGCCGCAAGGCAAGGATCTGTCCCTGCTCGGCATCGAACCGAACGGGGAACTGTCCGAGCTGTTGCCCAACCGCGCGGCGCTCGACCAGGCGGTGGCCGGCGGCATCATCAAGCAGACCGCGCCCGGCGCCTACCAGATCAGCATCGACATGGACCATACCGGCTGGTCGGGCCTGGTCCTGCTGACGGGTGATTCCCCGTTCGATAAGGCGGTGACGCAGCCGGCGCTGACTGCCCGCGGCCCCGACTGGCAGAACGGCTTCGTCGCGATGGCGTCCGAGCGCGACTGGAAGTCGGAAATGATCTGGTTCAAGTCGGTCGACAAGAAACCGAACTGAGCGTCGCTCCCTCTTCCCGGCGGGGAACGGGCAGCGGTGCGGGGGAGCGGGCGCTCAGCGAGGGCTCTGAGCCAGCAGATTACCTCGGACTCAGAACCCTCTCACCCCACCCTAGTCTCACCGGGGAGATGGCTATCCTCCCGCCCCATCCGCGCGGCGATCCAGGCGCAGACGATCAGCTGTGCGGAGTGGAAGATCATGATCGGCAGGATGGCGAAGCCCGCCGCCGGGCCGGGGAAGAGGATGCGCGCCATCGGCACGCCGCTGGCCAGGCTCTTGACCGAGCCGCAGAACAGGATTGTGGCGCGGCTTTCCCGGTCGAAGCCGGCGCGTCCAACCGCCCAGGCGGCGATCAGGATCAGGCCCAGCAGGAGCAGGCAGAGCGCGATCACGGCCGCGAGTGCGGGGGGCGGGATGCGGGTCCACAGGCCTTCCACGGCCGCAGCCGAAAACGCGCCGTAAACAGCAAGCAGGATGGTGCCCTTGTCGACGCTCGTGGTCAGATTGGGGTGGTCCTTCACCAGCGGGAACAGCCAAGGGCGGAGCAGGTGGCCGGCGAGGAAGGGGAGCAGCAGGAGCAGGACGATCTTGACGATGCCGGCCATGGAAAAGTCAGCGCCGCTGGTGCTCAGCATCAGGCTGACCAGCAGCGGCGTCAGAAACACGCCGAGCAGGTTGGACGCCGCCGCCGCGGCGACCGCGCCGGCGACATTTCCGTTGGCAACGGAGGTGAACGCAATCGAGCTCTGTACGGTCGAGGGCAGGGCGCACAGGAACAGGATGCCGGTCCACAGCGCCGGGGTCAGCAGCCCGGGCGCGAGCGCGCGCAGCGCCAGGCCGATGATGGGAAAGACTGCGTAAGTGATTGCCAGGATGGCGAGGTGCAGCCGCCAATCGGTCAGCGCCGACGTCAGCGCTTCGCGCGGCAGCCGCGCGCCGTGGAGCAGGAACAGCGCGAAGATCGCCGCCAGCGTCGCCCAGTCCACTGCCACCCCGGCCGCACCCCGCACGGGCAAGACGCTGCCGAGCAGGACGGCGCCGATCAGCCAGAAGATGAACGGGTCAGGAAACAGGCGGCGGAGCATGGCGCTTCTCGGGACGGAAGCCCTCTCCCCGGCGGAGAGAGGGAGAAACTACCACCCCCGCTCCTTGTAGCGGCTGTGGATGAAGCGCTCCTGCGTCTCGAAGCTCATCATCCTATCCCGCCCGATCTCGGCCGTCAGGCGCTCCAGTTCGTCGGCGACGGTGGCGAGGCTGGCGGCGAGGCGTGCGCAGATTTCCGGCGTGCGGGCGGCGCGGGGCAGAGCCAGGAAAGCTTCGATCAGGCGCGGCAGATGCTGCTCGGTCAGCCGGCGTGCCTCGCCGGCCAGCGGCGCATCCGAATGGAGTTCGCCGATGTGGCGGGCCAGTTCGGCCAACGACTCGTGAATGGCGTCGAGCGCGGGATGGGCGCGGCCGGGCAGGAGCGCGCGCTGCTTCAGCAGGTAATCCTCGGTCCGAAGCGGCAGCGTGGCGAGCGGCGCCTCGGGGGTCTCCTCCTCCTTGCGCCTGCCCGGCCAGCGCAGCGCGGCCACCGCCGCGGCCGCGGTGGCAGCCCCTGCCGCGACCAGCCCCGCCGTACCGATCGGCGCCACGGCCAGGCTGTAGCCGAGTACGCCCGCGCCCGAGGCGCCCGTCACCGTTACCGCCCGGCCGAGCCGCCGGCCGATGTCGCGGGCCTGCTGCTCGAAGCGGCGCTTGGCCTCGCGTGCGCGATGCTCGAACAGCCGTTTCTCGGCCTCCCGCACCGGCCTGGACTTGGCGACGCTGCGGAGGAACTCCTCGGCCTTGCCCAGCCCCCAGATAATGTCGATCTTCACGTCAGTCCGCTCCCGCGGTGCCACCATCCTTGTAGCGGCTTTCGATGAAGCGTCCCTGCGTTTCGAACGCGTCGCGATCCTGCTGGACCAGGCGCTCGCCGATCTCGCCCAGCGCCTGGTGCGCGGCATCGAGGCTGGCGAGTAGGCGCTCGTCCACCGTGAGACCTTCGCCGTCGCGCGTGTGCCGGAATTCCGCCGGCACGCGCTCGTAGCGGTCGAGCAGGTCGGGCAGGTGCTTGCCCATCAGGCGACGCGCATCCTGAGCGAGCGGATCGAGCGGGTTCACGTCGGCGAGCCGGCTTTCCAGCAGCGGCAGCTGGCGGCTGATCGCATCGGCGCGGCGAGCGGCGGGCGGCGGCAATGCGGTCCGGCGCCGCGCCAGCAAGCCGTCGAGCTGCTGCACCACCGATCTGGTCGGCACCTGATCGGTATAGGCCACGCGCTTGGGCTCGCGCCCGCCCGGCCAGAAGCTGAAGAAGATGAGCGCGAACAGCATCGCGACGCCGACCAGGAACAGACCCTCGATCCCGATAGGACCAATGATGAGCGCAAAGGCGAATACCGCGGCCAGGATGGCGGCGCCGGCGATCGCGACGTTGCCGATCCGGCGGCTGATCCGAGTCGCGCTGCGCCCGCGTGGTCGCGACTGCATGCGGCCGGCAGGCGCAGCCGCACCGTCGAGCCGCGCCAGAAAGTCGTCGGCGCGGGCAATCGCCTCGTCGACGGAGCGAAGCGACATCAGCTGCCCAACGATGCCAGCAGATTGTCGCCGCGCGTGCCGCCGGCCGTCAGCCGATTCTGCTCCACGCCCTCGGCGCGGGCGATGTAGCCGCGCGATTTCTCGACCTCGCCGGTGAGAACATTCACCGTCTGCTTCATGTTGCCGAGCGCCTCCAGCTTGAAGCGATCGATCGAGTCCATCGTGTCGTAGATGTTCTGGAAAGCGCGCTGCAGCGTCTCCAGCGGAATGGTCGAGGACGCCGCCTGCTTGTGGATTTCGCCGGTCTGGTTCTTCAGCATCGCGCCGGTGCCTTCGATCACATTGGCGGTGGTGGTGTTCAGTGCGGTGATCTGATCGAGCACCAGCCGCTGGCTGGTCAGCGCCTGCGCGACGGTGATCGCCGTGCGCAGCGCCGCGACCGTGGTGGTGGAGGCACGGTCGACCCCCTTGATCAGCTCGACATTGTTCTTCTTGACGAGGTCGAGCGCGAGGTAACCCTGCACGCTGACCGCCATCTGGGTCAGGAGGTCGGTGGTGCGCTGGCGCGTGTAGAAAAGCGCGGTCTCGCGGATCGCCTTGGCCTTGGCCGGATCGCTGTGGTCGAGCTCGTTCGCTTTTTCCTCCAGGCGCTGGTCGAGCGTCTTGGAAATGTGGATCATCTGTTCGAGCTTGCCCATCGTCTTCCACAGATTGGCGCGCTCGGTGTCGATGGCCGCGTTGTCCATCAACAATTCGTCCTTGCCGGACGCGAGCCGGGCCAGGATCGCGGAAATGTGTGTCTGGGCCGACTGATATTGGCGGAAATAGCCCTGCACCTTGGACCCGAACGGGATGATGCCGAGCAGCTTCTTGGGTCCGGTCAGCTTGCCCTGGCGCGCGGGATCGAGCTGCTCCACCGTCTTGCGCAGCTCCGTCAGATCGGTTCCGATGCCGGTATCGCTGTCGATCGCTTTGACCGGGCGATCGAGGAAGCGGCTGGACTGGCCCGCGGCGTCGGCGATCTCCTTGCGGCCCATGGTGGTGAGCTGATCGACCTTCTTGCCGAATTCCGGGCTGTTGGCGTCGGTGGCGACCAGATCCTCGATGAACGCGTCGACCTTGGTCTCGAGCTGGGTCCGCTCCTCGGCCTTGAGCGGCACCAGCCCTGCCGCTTCGTGCGGCGCGAGCGGGTTCAGCGCTTCCGGCGGATCGAGCTTCAGCCGGTTCTCGGTTGCGGTCGTGGTCGCCGTGCTGGCCATCTTCGTCCCTTTGCGTTCCCGCGGTGGAGATTGGGTGGGGCGGCGCGGACTTGCAAGGAAAAACGTGTGTTGCTTGTGCAACACAGCGCCAAACTGCCGTTCGTCGGCGCGTGCGGGTCGTCTGCAGACGGGTCGACGGCTTTGGTTGACCGCGGTCCGATCTCCGGCCTAGCCTCCAGTAAATTGAAAAGGGGGCTTTTCATGCGACCAGCTTTGTTTGCGACCGCTGCCGTTCTGGCGCTGGTTGCGGTGGCCGTCCCGCAGGCGGCTGAGGCGCAGCGCCGGCCCGCTTCCGCGGCGGCCGCAGGGCTCAGGATCGAGAGCCAATATTATACGCTGCCCAACGGGCTGAAGGTGGTGCTGTCGCGCGATCCGTCGGTGCCGACGGCGACGGTCGGCGTCTATTATGGCATCGGCTTCCGGATCGAGCCGCGCAACCGCACCGGCTTCGCCCACCTGTTCGAGCATCTGATGTTCCAGGGCTCGGAGAACGCGCCCAAGGGCACGTTCGACAAGATCATCTACAATGCGGGCGGCGTGAATAACGGCTCCACTCGCTTCGATTTCACCAACTATTACGAGGTGGTCCCGTCAAACGCGCTGGAATCGGTGCTGTGGGTCGAGGCCGACCGGATGCGCGCGCCGGCGCTGACCGAAGAGACGCTGAAGAACCAGCAGGGCGTCGTCACCAACGAAGTGAAGGTCAACGTTCTCAATCAGCCTTATGGCGGCTGGCCGTGGCTCGACATGCCGCAGGCCGCCAACGAGAACTGGTACAACGCCCATAACTTCTACGGCGAACTGGCCCAGTTGGAAGCGGCAACTGTGGCGGACGCCAAGGACTTCTTCGAGAAGTTCTACCGGCCGAACAATGCCGTGCTCGTGGTCGCGGGTGACATCGACTATGCAGCCACGCGCGCGATGATCGAGCGCTATTTCGGTCGGGGGCGACAAGGCCCGCCGGTCAAGCTGCCCGACATCTCCGCGCCGCGGCAGACGGCCGAGAAGCTGCGCCCCAAGGTGGACCCGCTCGCGCCGCGCCCGGCTTACACCGTCGCCTGGCACGTGCCGAAGCGCGGCACGCCCGAATGGTACGCCATGGGCCTGATCGATCAGATGCTGGCTCAAGGGCAGGACAGCCGCCTTTACGGCAAGTTGGTGCGAGAGACCGGGATCGCCGGCTCGCTCCAGGCCGGCATCAACATCGGCCTGGGCAACATGTTCAACTATAACGGCCCGATGCTGTGGACGGTCGGCTTCGTCCACGATCCGGCCAAGACGCCCGACCAGATCAAGGCGGCGCTCGACCAAGTGATCGAGGATGTGCGCACCCGGCCGGTGCCGCAGGCCGAACTCGACCGGGCCCGGACCAAGCTGCGGTCCCAGCTCTACAACCTCGCCGATCCCAGCACACGCTTCGGTTTGATCGACATGCTCGCGGTCGGCGCGATGTGGGAGAATGATCCGAACTGGGTGAACAGCCTGGAAGCCGGATTCAACCGGGTCACGCCCGAACTCGTGCTGGCGACCGCCAGAGAGTATTTGCGGCCGTCCAACCGCACCATTCTGCTCGTCCAGCCCGGCGCGGCCCAGCCCGCCGCGCCCGCCCGCACGGGAGCTTCCGAATGATCCGCCGCATCCTTCTTGCTGCCGTCCTGGTCGCCACGCCGGTCTCCGCGTTCGCGCAGGCCTATCCGCCGCAGCCGCCGGCCGGGAGCCCCAAACCCTTCACCGTGCCCGCGTCCGAAACCTACCGGCTGCCCAACGGCATGCAGGTGACGCTGGTGCCCTATGGGATCGTGCCCAAGGCGACCGTGTCCTTGCGTGTCTATGCGGGCGCGCTCGAGGCCGGCGAGAAAACCTGGCTCAACGCGCTCACCGCCAGCAT
>SXGT01510679.1_pt1 | contig 19921 bp, 10 predicted proteins | sample 3176221 | NCBI WGS metagenome assembly SXGT01 (sample SAMN11356862, study PRJNA531348) | freshwater metagenome | isolation source: freshwater sample F1-120 | place: China: Fuxian Lake, Yuxi | collected 2017-12-25
CCGTTCTGCGATGTCGGACACGGCAAGCCACTGCCGCCTGATCCCGAGGAACCGCGCAATCTGGCGGAGACGCTGGCGTCCATGCACCTGCGCCACGTCGTCATAACCAGTGTCGATCGCGATGACCTGAAAGATGGCGGCGCCCAGCACTTTGTCGATTGCATTCGGGCCGCGCGCGCGACGTCGCCAGGTACCCGTATCGAGATTCTGGTGCCCGACTTTCGTGGACGCCTGGAACTGGCGCTGACCATCCTGCGCCAATCGCCGCCGGATGTTCTCAACCACAATCTTGAAACCGTGCCGCGACTCTACAAGGCCTGCCGGCCCGGCGCGGATTACGCCCATTCACTCGATTTGCTGCGCCAGTTCAAGGCTCTTTGTCCTGATCTACCCACCAAGTCCGGCATCATGCTCGGCCTGGGTGAAACCGATGCGGAAGTGCTGCAAGTCATGCGCGATCTTCGCGCGCACCAAGTCGATATGTTGACCATCGGCCAGTATCTGCAACCTTCTGTGCACCATCTGCCGGTGGAGCGCTTCGTAACACCGGAACAGTTCATCGAATTCGAGTCCATGGCGCTTGGCATGGGATTTCGCAATGTTGCCAGCGGACCGATGGTGCGTTCGAGTTATCACGCGGATAAGCAGGCGTCGGCAATCTGATCAGAATTGTCGAATTTCCTGACAGTATCAAACTGTTGACGGGGTGTCGGTAATCAAATCAAACCCCGAACAGAACTCCATTTATTGCCAAATATTGCATCCTGATTAGTCAATGTGGTAATTAATGATCTCGTGGCGCTCCCCTTGTTCTTTTTGAAAGAATTGAGATAGGGGGTCGTTCCATGTCGGGCAGAACCTCTGAATACTCCCGATTCATATATTCTATGTCATTGAAATAAATGAAATTTTTTATATGACATCGAAATATCGGACCTTTGTGCTGAATCGTTCTGTGCTTCTCGATTGACCGCTGGTGGTTTGGATATTTGAAATGGCCAAACGATATGAGTGTCGGAAATTTTGACGCTGCCAAACGTCACTGGCGACTTGAAACAACGACGGTATCACGGCCAATCAACGACTTGCATGCGAATTGCCGTATTTGGATGATGTTTACTTGAAGTTGACGAATTGGTTCTGTCGATTTTTTTGACGCAGCATTCAATGCTTAATCCAAAGTACTGGTACATCGAACTGATCAATCAAGGACTTAGGTATCCGGCATGCAAGTTGCTTAAAAGCCTGCCGGCAGGCCCGATATTCAGGGCTGAATTCTTTGCTTCGCCCTGTTTTCTGTCTGGAAATGACTCCGCAACACGACTGTTCATCCGTGGTTGCTGTCGATGCAACCGCGCGGGAGGGGCCGGACAGGGAGCTGATTCCGGTATTACAGAACAGTTGGACCCAATAGCAGTGGTATCGCGAACAGATGCGTCCCGGATCTACCCGCGTACCGAACTAACCAAGGAAGACATGACATGAGCACTTTCACCATTCGCGTTACCTCTTCGGCCACCAATCCAGCGGGTACCGACCTTGGCCAGCAACCCGATCTGGGTGCCCCCAGCTTCTGGGACATGGTTGTCAGCAACAGTTCCGATCCACTGATCCCGAATGGTGTTTACGACGCATACTGTCTGAGTCCTCTGCTCAATATCGGCTTTACACCGGCCTCCACCTATACAGCCGATAACTTCGCCGGCAACAGCGCAGCCGCATTCCCGCCGATTGGTCTTGCAACGCTGGCACAAACCACGGTCGATCAGATCAATTGGCTGCTTTCCCAGAATTTTACGGCCGATCCGAAATACGCCGGTCAGTTCAACTACGGTGAAATCCAGATTGCAATCTGGAAGTTGCTGGGTTTCAGCGACGCCGAGGTAGCGCACGTCTTCTCGCTGCTGTTAAACGACAACAACCGCAACGTCGTCAGCACCACCGATATCAGTTTCCTCGTCTCCAGCGCACAGGCTGCCGTGGCCAGCGGCATCAATGTTTTGCCTGCCGATGCATTTTTTTCCACCGTGATCGATCCGGAAGGCAACATCCAGCCACTGATCGTGCAATTGAACAGTGCCAAACTTGGCAACTATGTCTGGTCCGATACTGATGCCGATGGCATGCAGGACGGCAACGAGGCCGGGATCGACAACGTAATCGTCGAACTGTATGACGGCAACGGCGTGCTTATTGCCAGCACCGTGACCGGCGATGATTTCAGCACCGCAGCGGTCGAGCAGGGTTACTACCAGTTCGCCGGCCTCAAGGCAGGTGACTACCAGGTCAAGTTCATTGCTCCCACCGGCCAGCTTTTTACCGCTCAGGATGCGAGCGGCAATGCATTTGATGCCAGCGACAGCGATGCGGATACCGCAACCGGATTCAGTAACGTGATCACGCTGGCGACCGGCGAATCGAATCAGACCATCGACGCTGGCCTGATCTCGTTGGTGGAACAGAACGCCAGCCTGGGCGACTACGTCTGGGTAGACAGCAACAACGACGGCCAACAGAACGACGGCGCAGCACAAGGCCTGAACGGCGTCACCGTCAACCTGCTGAACGCAGCGGGCAGCGTCATCGCCACCCGAATCACCGGCAACGACGTGAACGGCAACCCCGGCTACTACCTGTTCAGCGACCTCACCCCCGGCGACTACCGCGTCGAATTCATCAAACCGGACGGCTACGCCTTCGCCAAACAAGACCAGGGTGCCGACGACAGCGACAGCGACGTCGACACCACCGGCAGAACCATCGCCACGACCCTCAGCAGCGGCGAAAACGACCTCAGCTGGGACGCCGGCGTAGTCAAACTCGCCAGCCTGGGCGACCGGGTCTGGGAAGACCGCAACGCCAACGGCGTGCAGGACGATGGCGAAACCGGCATCGGCGGCGTCACCGTCAAACTGTACGACTGCGTCACCAAAGACCTGATCGACACCACCACCACCGACGGCAACGGCAACTACCACTTCACCGGCCTGATGCCGGGTGTCTACCACGTTGAATTCGTCGCCCCGAACGGCTACATCTACAGCGCGCAGGACGTCACCGCAGAAGACCTCGGCACCGACTCCGACGCCGACAGCGCCGGCATCACCGCCTGCTACACCGTCAACTCGGGCGACACCATCGACACCGTGGATGCCGGCCTGTACCGGAATGCCAGCCTGGGCGACTACGTCTGGGAAGACACCGACCGTGACGGTGTTCAGGATGCCAACGAGCACGGTATTGCTGGGGTCACTGTTCGTCTGCTTGACTGTGACAACGGCAATGCGCTGGTTGCGGCGCGGGTGACCGATGCCGATGGAAAATACAATTTTGCCGATCTGAAGCCGGGCAACTACAAGGTCGAATTCGTCACGCCGAACGGCTATGTACTCAGCACTCGGGATGTTGGCGATGACGCTTTCGATTCCGATGCCGATGCTGCCGGATTGACCGGTTGTTACACGCTCAATTCGGGCGACAACAACACCAGCGTGGATGCCGGCATGTATCGGCCCAACGTCGGCATCGACATCGAAAAATACGTGCGTGGCCGATATGTCGAAGAAACCGGTGGTGGCGAAGGCCTCACGCCGGGTTTCTGGAAGACGCACTCCAGTTATGGCCCCGCGCCACTGGCGGGTTGGCCGGAAACCGGCTATGGCCCGAACGATAGCTACGAAAGCATTTTCGGTGTCAACGTACCTGGCACGCCCAGCCTGCTGGATGCGCTAGGCACTGGCGGCGGCGGCCTGGATGCCCTGTTGCGTCATTCGACTGCTGCACTGCTGAACGCGGCTAATCCGAATGTCGATTATTTTTATACCAAGGCCCAGATTGTTTCGATGACCCAGGCGGCCATCAGCAGCGGCAACTACGATGCAGCCAAGAACCTGTTCGAGGCACAGAACGAGCTTGGCGCCGATCTAGACACGCCTGCGGGTGGCGGCAACGTGATCGAAACGCCGGATTACGACGCTGATACGCCAACCGGCCCGTTGATCCCGGTGGGGGGGCAGGCGATCTTTACCTACGTTGTGACGAACACGGGCGAAGTTGCGCTGAGCAATGTCAACGTCAGCGATGACCGTATCGCCAACCTGACTTTCGTCGGCGGTGATGCCGACAACGATGGCAAGCTGGATATCAACGAGACCTGGACCTACACCGCTACCGAAGCGGTGCTGCCGGGGACCCAGTACGTCAACATCGGCACTGCCACCGGCCTCGATGCCGCGACTGGTCAAAGTGTCACCGATTCCGATGCGGCCCACTACACCACCTCAGCGTTGACTGCCAGCCTGGGCGACCGGGTCTGGCTGGATGCCAATGCCAATGGCGTGCAGGATGCCGGTGAAATCGGCATGGCGGGGGTGACCGTCAAGTTGCTTGATGGCAACGGCGTGGTGATCAATACCCAGACCACCGATGCCAACGGCAATTACCTGTTTACCCAGTTGGCGCCCGGCGATTACGCGGTGCAACTGGTGGCGCCGGCCGGTTACACGATTACCGGCTTGGACCGCGGCGGCAACGATGTCAAGGACAGTGATATCGACCCGATCACCGGGAGAAGCATCAACACGACGTTGACTGCCGGCGAGAATGATCTGTCCTGGGATGCCGGCCTGTACCAGAAGGCTGCCATTGGTGACAGGGTCTGGCTCGATTGTGATGCCGACGGCATCCAGGACGTGAATGAAGTCGGCGTCGCCGGCGTGGTCGTGAAACTGCTCGATGCAGCAGGCAACGTGATCGCCAGCACTACCACCGATTACCAGGGCAACTACCTGTTCAGCAACCTGACCCCGGGCGACTATGCCGTGCAGGTGGTGGCGCCGAACGGCTACGGCATCACGGCGAAGGATCAAGGCATCGATGACGGCCTGGATTCCGATATCGACGCCACGACCGGCAAGACCGTGATCACCACGCTGACTTCCGGGGAGAGCGACATGAGCTGGGATGCCGGCCTGACGACCGTCGGCGTCTGCCTGGACCTGACCTTCAGCGGCAATACCGCGCTCGATGGGGTCGATGGCAACATCCGTACCTATTCGATGAATGGCTTGTCGGTCAACGCCAGCGCGTTCAGCCGCGACAAGACCAGCGGCGTCTGGTCAACCGCCTGGCTTGGCAGCTACGGCGGCGGCCTCGGTGTCACCGACAACAGCGAGGGTACCGGTGCCAGCAATACCCATACCGTCGACAACACGGGTGGCAAGGACAACTATGTGCTGTTCGAATTCAACCAGACCGTGCTGCTGGACAAGGCCTATCTCGGCTATGTAGTCGGCGACAGCGACATCCAGGTCTGGATCGGCAACTTCAACATGCCCTACACCAGTCACATGAATCTGAGCGACGCAGTGCTGGCGAGCATGGGCTTCATGGAAGTAAACGAAACCACGCTGACCACGGCGCGCTGGGCGGACCTCAACGCGAGTGACTTCGCCGGCAATACCATTGTCATCGCGGCGGATTCCACCGATACCACGCCGGAGGATTACTTCAAGATCGAAACGCTGACCGTCTGCACGCCGGGCTGCAACCTGACCGCGAGCATCGGCGACAAGGTCTGGCTGGATGCCAATGCAAACGGCGTGCAGGATACGGGCGAAGTCGGTGTGGCCGGCGTGGCGGTCAAGCTGCTCAATGCAGCCGGTACGGTGATTGCTACCACCACCACAGATGCAAGCGGCGGCTACCTGTTCAGCAACCTTGCCGCCGGTGATTACGCGATCCAGGTTGTTGCGCCTACCGGTTACGCTTTCACCAGCAAGGATCAGGGCCTCAACGATGCTGCCGACAGCGATGTCGATACCGCTACCGGCAAGACGGTCGTCACCACGCTGAGCGGCGGCGAAAACGATATGAGCTGGGATGCCGGCCTGAAGCTGGTGCCAACCAAGGCTTCGATCGGCAACAAGGTGTGGCATGACCTCGACTACGACGGCATTCAGGACAGCAACGAAGCCGGTATCGCGGGGGTGACCGTCAAGTTGCTCAATTCCGCAGGCACCGTGCTCAAGTCCATGCTCACCAACAGCACCGGCGAGTATCTGTTCAGCAATCTGGCACCCGGCGACTACAAGGTGCAGGTGGTCAAACCGACCGGTTACCTTTACACCAAGGCCGACCAGGGCGCCAACGATGCCATCGACTCGGATGTGAACAGCAGCGGTATCACCGCCCTGACCAATCTGGTTGCCGGCGAGAACGACCTGAGCTGGGATGCCGGCCTGTACAAGAAGGCCAGCATTGGTGACAAGGTATGGGAAGACACCAACCACAACTGGATCCAGGATGGCAACGACCCTGGCATCGCCAACGTCAAGGTCATGCTGCAAAACAGCAGCGGCGTCACCATCTCGACCACCTACACCGATACCTATGGCAACTACAAGTTCATCAATCTGAACCCGGGTACCTATCGCCTGGCCTTCGACAAGTCGGCCACCGTGTACAAGGGCATCAGCATGACCAACTGGATGTGGGCCAAGCAGAATGTCGGTACCAACGACAGCGTCGATTCCGACGTCAACGGCGACGGTATTTCCAAGCACAACCTGGCTTACACCGCTTACACCACGCTGACCTCCGGCGAGAACGACATGACCTGGGATGCTGCCATCACCCCGATCGTGATCGACCTCAACGGCGATGGCATCCACACGGTTGCGCGTGCCGAGTCCGGCGGCATGTTCGATCTGCTTGGTTCCGGCGTAGCCATCAATTCGGGCTGGTTGTCCGGAGATGACGGATTCCTCGCCGTCGATTCCAACGGCAACGGCACGATAGACGGCATCGCCGAACTGTTCGGGGGTCTGGGCAAGGGGGATGGTTTTGCCAAGCTGGCCAGCTTCGACAGCAACGGCGATGGTGTCGTCGATGCCGACGATGCCGGTTTCTCCAGCCTGAAGGTCTGGCAGGATGCCAACGGAAACCATCAGACCGATGCCGGTGAACTGGTCGGCCTGGCCGAGGCTGGCGTCACCAGTCTGGCGGTCGCCTACAGTGAAGTTCCGTTTGTCGATGCCAACGGCAACCTGCACCTGGAACGCAGCAGCGCAACCCTGGCCGATGGCAGTACGGTAGACATGACCGACGTTTATTTCAATGTCGCGGCGGAAGATGCGCTGGCGGCCGGTGTCGAATTGCCGACCCTTGGCCAGTTGCTGGGCGACGATGCCGGTCTTGACGGGCTGCTGGCCGGATTGGGTGGCGGTACCTCGATGATGTTGAGCGCACCGGTCTGCGCCGAGACCTTCGATACCGCCGGTCTGGAAGCGATGAAGCAGATCGCCGCGCTGTATGACGAACAGGCGGCGGCCTGTGTCTGATCCTGCTTCACGCCGGTGGGGCAGCGATCCAGCCAACTGACGGGCTGGGGCAGGATTGAAAAAGGGGGCGAAACGCCCCCTTTTTCTTGTCGGACCGGTTCAAGTTGCGGCGGCAATGTCCGTTATCGGGCTTCCAGCGACGCACTCCTGCGCCATTGTTGTTCTCTTATCCTTTGACCCAGTCTGCTTCCGCATTCCCTCTATGCCTTCAGATCTGACTTCCCCTCACGCGGACGCGGTACTAGACCGACTGCTGTTTCTGGCCAGGTACCACGGTCGCGCCGTCGAGGCGGAACAATTGATCGGCGGTGTACCCCTGCCGGAAGGGCGTGTTACCGCCGCCGAACTTGCAGAATGTGCGGGCAATGCCGGCCTGGCCGTGACGGTTTGCCGGCTACCGCCGGAACGGATCAAGGCCTCGATGCTGCCGGTGTTGGTCATCGACGCGGAGGGCGATGCAGTTGTCGTGTTGCATCGCGAGGACGAGCGCGTCGAATGTGCCGAGCCCGGCGTAGAAGGCAGTCGCTGGATCGAACTGGCGCGGTTCCGGGCAGAGCATCCGGGGCAATGGTATTGCTTACGTCCGGTGTTCCATTTCGATGCACGCACGCTGCTCTACCATTTGCCACAGCCACGTCGCTGGTTCTGGGATGTGTTCAAGGCGAATCGCGGAATTTATCAATCGGCGCTGGTCGCGACCGTGGTGATCAACCTGCTGGCCATCGTCATTCCGTTCTACACCATGGCGGTTTACGACCGCGTCGTGCCCAACAATGCGCTCGACAGCCTCTGGGTGCTGACTACGGCGGCGGTGGTTGTGACCCTGTTCGACATGCTGATCAAACTGCTGCGCGGTTATCTGCTGGAAGCGGCTGCGCGCAAGGCGGATGTGGCCCTGTCCGCCAACATCTTCGCGCACAGTCTGCGCATGCGTGCCGCCAGCCGACCGGCATCGGGCGGTGTGCTGGCCAATGTGGTGAAGGACTTCGAGACGGTACGTGATTTCTTTACCTCGACCACGCTGACCCTGCTCGGCGATCTGCCATTCATGTTGTTCTTCCTCGTCGTCATCGGGCTGGTTGGCGGCTGGCTGGTACTGGTGCCGCTGGCCATCATCCCGCTGATGCTGGCGGCATCCTGGCTGCTGCGGCGGCCACTGGCCAAGGTGCTGGGCGAGAACATGCAGGAAAGCGCGCAACGCACCGCGCATCTGTTCGAGGTGATGAACGGGCTCGACAGCGTCAAGGGACTCGGCGCGGAAGCCTGGGCGCGGCGACGCTGGGAAATGCTCACCGTTCAGATGGCGGAAAACGGCTTGCGCATGCGCGAAATCATGTCGTTCGGCGGCAATCTGTCCGCCACATTGACCGGACTCAACATGGTGCTGCTGGTGATGTTCGGCGCCATGCTGGTGGCCACGCAGGATATGACGGTCGGCCAACTGATCGCGGTGACCATGTTGTCTGCGCGCGCCATCGGGCCGGTGGCGCAGATTGCCGGGTTGATCATCCGATGGGAGCAGACCAAGCTGGCCCTGCATGCACTGGATCAGATCATGGCCGCGCCGACCGACGGGCAGGCCGGCTGTGTGCATCCGCCGCAGTTGCAAGGTAGTCTGGAGTTTCGCGATGTCGGGTTCGCCTACCCGGGTACCCAGCCCCTGCTCAAGGGTATCAACCTGAAGATTGCGCCGGGTGAAAAGGTCGGTTTCATCGGCCGCATCGGGTCCGGCAAAAGCACCCTGCTGCGCCTTTTGCTCAACCTCTATTCGCCTGAACAGGGGGCTGTGCTGATCGACCGGATTGCGGTTAATCAGATCGACCCGCTCAGCCTGCGCCGCCAGATCGGTTTTGTGCCGCAGGATGTGACGCTGTTTCACGGCAGCATGCGGGAGAACATCCTGCTCGGCGCGGCCAATGTCAGCGATGCCGATCTGCTGCGCGCAGTGCGCCTGGCCTGTCTGGAGGAAACCCTGGCGCAATTGCCGGAAGGCCTGGGAACCGAAGTTGGCGAGCGCGGCGAGCGTCTGTCCGGCGGCCAGCGTCAGGCCGTCGCCATTGCTCGCGCGCTGGTCCGGCAACCGCGCCTGCTGTTGCTGGACGAGCCAAGCAGCATGATGGACCCGGCCACGGAGCATCTGCTCATCCAGAATCTGCGTGAACTGAAAGATTCGACCTTGCTGCTGATTACCCACCGCACCGCCATGCTGCCGCTGGTCGATCGTCTGGTGGTGCTGGACCAGGGCCGCATCGTGCTGGACGGTCCGCGTGACGAAGTGCTGCGTCGGTTGCAGCAGGGCCAGACCGGGGTTGCCGCCAGTCAGGGAGTTGCCGCATGAGTACGCAGCTCAACGCCTCCTTCAGCGCGCAAGCCGACCTCGATCGCGGGCCGCGCCGCGCTGCGCAACTGCTGCTGGCCGCGCTGGTCGGCTTCCTGCTGCTCGTGCTGGCATGGATGTATTTCGCCAAACTCGATATTTCGGTTCAGGCCATCGGCAAGGTGGTGCCATCTAGCCGCGTGCAAACCATCCAGAGTCTGGAAGGGGGCATCTTGCGCGCGGTCGCGGTCAGGGAAGGACAGGTTGTCAAACGCGGTGAACTGCTGGGTTATGTCGAAAATCTGCAATACAACGCCGAACTCGGCGAGGGCCGGCGCAACCAGCAGGCTTACGCCAGCACGATTGCCCGGCTGGATGCCGAATTGCGCGGCCACGCGCCGGTGTTCGATGCGAACCTGCGCGAGATTGCGCCAGGCCTGGTCGCCGAGCAGCAAAAATTGTGGCAATCGCGCCAAAGCGAGTTGCGCACCGCGCTTGACGTGGTGCGCCGGCAGATAGCGCAGCGCCAGGAAGAGTTGAGCGAGGCCAAGGCGCGAGTGCGGACCCTGATGCAGGTGCTGGAACCTGCGCGCGAGACGCTGGCGATGGAAGAGAAACTCCTCGCGCAGGGGGCCGGAGCACGTGCCGACATGCTGCGTGCGCGGCAGGAAGCCAGTCGCCTGGAAGGGGAGCTGGAATCCGCGCGCATCAACGTGCCGCGCGTGCAGGCTGCGCTCGACGAAGCGCATTCGCGCCTGGCTGAACTGGAAGCGCGGCATCGAGCTGAAGGCAGCCGTGAACGGGTCGAAATGGAGGCCAAGGCCGGCGTACTGCATGAGCAGATCACGGCCCAGGTCGATCGGGTCAAACGGCGAGAACTGCGCTCGCCGATGGATGGCATCGTCAATCGCCTGATCATCAGCACGGAAGGCGCCGTTGCGAAAGCCGGTGAAACCATCATGGAACTGGTGCCGGTTCAGGATTCCCTGCTCATCGCCGCGCGCGTCAGGCCATCCGACATCGCCTTCATCCGTCCGGGCCAGTACGCCAAGGTGCGCATCAGCGCCTATGATTCCTCCATCTTCGGCAGCCTGGATGGCCAAGTGGTGCGGGTGGGCGCCGATGTCGTGGCAGACGAAAGGGATCCGAAATCGGAACCCTATTTCGAGGTGTATGTGGAAACCCGGCGCAACTATCTGGGCAAGCCGGAAGAACGCTTGACCATCTCGCCCGGCATGTCGGCCGATGCCAGCATCCATACCGGCAAGCGGACGGTGCTGGAGTACCTGCTCAAGCCGGTAGTGAAAACGCTGGACAAGTCCCTGCGAGAACGTTGATGAAGGCACCGATCCACCTGTTGCGCCATGCTCTGCCGCTGCTGCTCGCGTCGCTGGCCTGCGTGGCGTCGGCAGACTCGCTGCCGGAAGTGATGCGTCGGGCGCTGATGCGGCATCCGGATATCCGCTCCGGCCAGGCGCAATTGAATGTCAGCAGCGAACGCCTGAAACAGGCGCAATCCAATTTCTATCCCACTTTTGGCCTTGATGGTGCGGCCAGCGATGCGCGCGACCTGGATAACGGTGCTCGGCGGGAGCGTACTACCCGGCGCGCGGATGCGTTTTTGCGCTGGAATCTGTTTCGTGGCCTGGGCGACCGGCAAGGCGAACGCATGGCCGAGTTCGACCAGAGCGCTGCCCATTATGGCCTGGCGGATGTGCGCGAGCAGGTGGCCCTGGATGTGACGCTGGCCTATCTCGACGTGTTGCGGATGCGTCGCCAGATGGCGCTGGAGGAAAGTTATATCGCCGAACATCAGCGGCTTGGCGAGGAGGTGCGCGCGCGCGTCGAAAGGGGGCGGATTGCACAGGCCGAACTGGAGCAGGTGCGGGCCAGCCTGATCCAGGCACGCTTGCGGCAATCCCAGTTGCGCGGCCAGTTGCTTGGCGCCGAGGCGCGTTATCGCTTGCTGGTCGGCACGCAGGCGGGCGAGCTGGACGAGCCACGCTTCGAGGATGCGGTGGCCGGTCTTGAACTGGATGAACTGCTCGGCCAGGTGTTGGCCGGCAACCCGCGCGTGCAGGCCTTGCGTCAGGGGGCGGCGGCGCGTGGCGAGGAAGTTGGCGTCGCGGCGGCAGGGTTGATGCCCAGCTTCGATTTCGAACTGCGCAAGCGCCTGGTTTCGGAAATTGATCCGATTCCGCAAGTCGATACCCGCCAGTCGGCGCAGATTCAGTTCAACTATCAACTGCCGCTGGGCGGTGCCGGTTTCAGCCGCAAGCGCGAGGCGGCAGAGCGCAAGCTGGCGGCCCAGGCCGAAGCCGACGCGGAATTGCTGCGTGCGAGCGAGGAAATTGTGCAGCGCTGGTCGGCCTGGCGCGAAGCGCGTGCGATCGCGGCCGACCTGGCCGAAAGGGTGGCCGCCAGCGCGCGCGTGGTCAAAGCCCACGATCTTCAGTTTTCTGCAGCGCGGCGCTCGGTAAGCGACCTGATCGCCACGCGTGCTGAGCATCATCGCGCGGCCGGCGACTTGCTGGACAACCGGATGGAACAACTGGCCAGCGCCGCACGCGTGCTGAACTTGCTGGGGCGCTTGCGCGGGAGCGTTCTGGGAGCCTGTCGGACTTTGGTCGTCGATAGCGAAAATCGGCCTCAGCGAGGCCATTTTTTGCCGGATTCGCCGCAGCATGAAGGTTCCATGGGGCAAGAAGCCGGTGAAAAAGGGGCTGCTGCGGTCGATTTGCAGCCGACGATTCCAAAGTCCGACAGGCTCCCAGGAGGCGAACTCAAGCCAGACAGTCGCCAACCTTGAGCGGGTGCCCGCTGACGAAGGCGCTGATCGGCAACCGCTTGCCGCCGGCTTTCTGCACCTCGCTGACTTCCAGCGCGCCTGTGCCGCAGGCGACCAGCAGTGCGTCCTCGGAAATCGCCAGGATGCAACCCGGCGCGCCGCTGCCGGACGCAGGCCTTGTCCGCCAGAGTTTCAGCGGGTTTCCTTCCAGCAGACCAAAAGCGCCAGGGAACGGATTGAAGGCCCGAATCTTGCGATCAAGTTCCGTCGCTGAACGCGTCCAGTCGAGTCGCGCCTCGTCCTTGCTGATCTTGGCCGCGTAGCAGGCGCGGGCGTTGTCCTGCGGTGTGGCGTTGACCCTGCCGGCAGCCAGTTCGGGGAGCAGACGCACGATTTCGCTGGCGCCGAGCGCGGCCAGGCGGTCATGCAGGCTGCCCGTGGAGTCGCGCTCCAGGATCGGCAAGGCTGCTCGCGCCAGCATTGCGCCGGTATCGAGGCCCCGGTCCATCAGCATCAGCGTGATACCGGTCTCCGTGTCGCCGGCTTCGATGGCGCGGTGGATCGGAGCTGCCCCGCGCCAGCGCGGCAACAATGAGGCATGGATGTTGACGCAGCCGAGGCGAGGCAGGTCGAGCACGCTTTGCGGCAGGATCAGGCCATAAGCGGCAACCACCATCACCTCGGCGTCAGCGTCGCGAATGGTCTGGCGGGCTGGTTCGGACTTCAGGTTTTCCGGTTGCGCGACAGCGAGCCCGGCAGCAAGCGCGACTTCCTTGACCGGGCTCGGTTTCAGTCGCATGCCGCGGCCAGCGGGGCGATCGGGCTGGGTCAGCACGAGCGGAATGGTGTGGCCGGCGGCAATCAGGGCTTGCAGGGCTAGGGCGGCAAATTCCGGCGTGCCGGCAAAGATCAGACGCATCCGGTCGGCCTCACATCGCTTCCCGCGCCTGCTTGATCAATTTGCTTCGGATGCGCATCTGCTTCAGTCTGGACAAATATTCAACGAACACTTTCCCATCGAGGTGGTCGATTTCATGTTGTATGCACACTGCAAGCAGGCCGCTGGCGTCGAGTTCGAAAGTCTCGCCGGCGAGATTGGTGGCACGGACGCGAATATGTTCGGCACGGGTAACCTTGTCGTAAACGCCGGGTACCGACAGGCAGCCTTCTTCTCGCACGGCCTCGCCTTCCTTGAGCAGGATTTTCGGATTGATCAGCGTGAGCAGGCGATTCTTTTCATCGCTGACATCCGCCACCAGCATCCGGATATGGCGATTGATCTGGGTGGCGGCCAGGCCGATGCCGGGCGCGGCATACATGGTCTCGGCCATGTCGGCGGCAAGCTGGCGGATCTCGTCGTTGATATCGGCGACCGGCTTGGCGACGGTATGCAGGAGCGGATCGGGGTAATGCAGGATTTTCAGCAGGGCCATGATCGGTGTCAGCGCTAAATTGAAGGCTCAAGGTGGACAAAGTGGTTTAAGCTTTTCGGCGACTGAATTATAACGGTGTCAAGTTGCCTTACTTGCCGCCGCCATCCTAGAAGGGCAGGAACATGCGTACTCTCTTACTGATTGCAGCTTTGGGTTTGAGTTCGGGCATCGGCGCGCTGGCGCCGGTGCGGGCCGACGAGATTCGCCTCCAGGAAAATGCGCCTGATCGGCATGTCGTGGTCAAGGGCGACACGCTTTGGGATATTTCCGAGAAATTTCTCAAAGACCCCTGGAAGTGGCCCGAAGTCTGGGGTTTCAACAAGGCACAGATCAAGAACCCGCATCTGATCTACCCTGGTGATGTCGTGCTGTTGACGATGGAAGGGGGCAAACCGCGCCTGTCCTTGCAGGGCCGGTTCAACGAGACGGTGAAACTGTCACCCTCGATTCGGGGCGAGCCGATCATCATCAAGGAGGCCGGCATCGCGGCCATACCGGTTGCCGCTATCGCAGGCCTGTTGAGCAAGGGCGGCGTGGGTGATCCGAGCGATCTCGCGAGCGCACCGATGATTCTTGGTTCCAGTGATGAACGTGTCATGTTCGGTGCCGGAGACCGTGTGTACGCCGGCAAGGCAGAAGGCGACGTGATGGATTGGCGCGTTGTGCGTCTCGGTCAGCCGTTGAAGAACCCCAAGGATCCGAAGGAAGTCCTGGCCTACGAAATGATTCATGTCGCTGATGCGCGCACCGAGAAACCGGGCGATCCGCAGGTGATCCACATCCTGCGCACCGAACAGGAAGTACTTGAGCGTGACCGGCTGGTGCCGGCCTGGAAGGACAGCGTGCCGCAATACATGCCGCACGCGCCGACGCAGCCGATCGACGCTCGGGTTGTCGCCGCGCTTGGAGGTCCGGCTTATGCCGGCGCCTGGATGACGTTGGTGCTCGACAAGGGCACGCGTGACGGGATTGAGGAAGGGCATGTGCTGGCCCTGTTCCGCCCGAGCCGATCGGTGTCCGACCCGAAATGCATCCGCGCCGAAAAAATCGCTTTCCTGGCGGGGGGCGGGCGTGGTCACGCCGATGATTGCCGCAAGAACGACAACGACAGGACTTCGCTGCCGGAAACGCGCAATGGACTCGCCTTTGTTTATCGCGTGTTCAACAAGGTTGCCTACGCACTGGTCATGAAAACCATCGAACCGGTGGCGGTGGGCGATCCGGCGCGCAATCCTTGATCCCCCGCGTCACGACAGACCGTAGCGGATAAATTGCCCCTCTCCGCCGATGCCGCCGCCTGGCTGAAGCTGGACGCCGTTCCCGGCCTGGGGCCGGAATCGGCGCAGCGTTTATTGCGTGCATTCGAAACGCCGGATCGAATTCTTGCCGCATCTGCGGCGCAATTGCGGGCGCAGGTCGGCCCGACACTGGCTGCGGCCATCGACAAAGCCGGCGATACCTCCACAGCGCAGGAAGGACTTGATTGGCTGGCGCAACCCGACAACCATCTGGTGACCTGGAACGATGCGCGCTATCCAGCCGTCTTGCGGGATTTGCCGGCGCCCCCGGCCTGGCTCTATGTCAAGGGCGATCCGGCCTGGCTGGCGCGGCCGATGCTTGCCATCGTCGGCAGTCGGCATGCCTCGCCGCAAGGCCTGCGTGATGCAGAAGCCTTCGCGCGAGTGTTGTCGGATGCCGGCCTCACCATCGTCAGCGGCCTTGCGCTCGGTATCGATGCCGCTGCGCATGCCGGCGGTCTGGCCGGTCTGGCCAGCAGTGTCGCGGTGGTCGGCACGGGACTCGACCGGGTCTATCCGGCGCGCAACAAGGCACTGGCGCATCGGTTGGCAGCGGAAGGCGCCATCGTGTCGGAGTTCGCCATCGGCACCCCCCCAAAAGTCGGCCACTTTCCTCGCCGCAACCGGATCATCAGCGGCCTGAGCCTGGGTGTGCTGGTGATCGAGGCTGCCCTGGAAAGCGGTTCGCTGATTACCGCCCGACTCGCTTCCGAGCAGGGGCGTGAGGTTTTCGCGTTGCCGGGATCAATCCATTCCACGCTGGCCAAGGGTTGTCATCGTTTGATCAAGCAGGGCGCGAAACTGGTCGAGTCGGCGGAGGATGTGTTGCAGGAAATCGGCCGCATGGTGCCTTCCGACCCACTGCCTGAAATCACTTCTGTTGCTGCCGCAGACGAGGCAGACAGCCTGCTCGAAATGCTGTCCGGCGGCCCTCTGATTCTCGATCAGCTGGCATCCCGGCTTGGCTTGACGGTGGAGGATGTCTCGGTCAAGCTTCTTGCGGCCGAAATGCGCGGCGTTGTCGCCAAGCTTCCTGGCGGCCTTTATCAACGACTGTTCTGACAATGTTCGACATTCTTCTTTACCTTTACGACACCTATCTCTTGTCCGAACATTTCCCGGATCCGGAACGACTTTCCCGCAAACTTTCCGCTGCTGGTTTTGAAGACCAGGCTATCGGCGAGGCGCTTGACTGGCTTGCTGCGCTGGATGAACTGAACAACGCAGAGGACGCGCCAGGGCAGCCCGCCATGCGCGTTTACAACGATTACGAAATCAGCCGCATGGCCACCGAGGGACGCGGTTTCCTGGTTTTCCTGGAAGGCTCCGGCCTGCTGCCGCTGCATGCGCATGAATGGATCATCGACCGCGCCCTGGCATTGAGCGACGCGGAAGTTTCCAGTGCGCGCATCAAGTGGATCGCGCTGCTCGCGCTGTGGAAGCTGAAAGGCGCCGGCGACGTGTTGTGGCTGGAAGATCTGGTTCGAGGTGGCGAGGCCGAAGATGCAGACGTGGATATTGACGACCCTCTGATTACCGGCTGGCAGCCGACATTGCACTGATCAAACCAAGTGTCCAAACAGCTCATCATCGCCGAGAAGCCGTCGGTCGCTCAGGATATTGCCCGCGCGCTGGGGGGGTTCACCAAGGAGAAGGACTTTTTCGAGTCCGAGCACTACGTGCTTTCTTCCGCAGTTGGTCACCTGCTCGAACTGACCCTGCCGGAAGAGTTCGAGGTCAAGCGGGGTAAATGGTCATTCGCCAATCTGCCGGTTATTCCGCCGCATTTCGCGTTGAGGCCGGTGGAAAAGACCGAGGACCGGCTGAAAATGCTCACCCGGCTGATCAAGCGCAAGGATGTCGATGGCCTGATCAATGCCTGTGACGCGGGACGCGAAGGCGAGCTGATCTTCAATTACATCGTCCAGCACAGCGCCAGCAAGAAGCCGGTGCATCGATTGTGGTTGCAGTCGATGACGCAATCCGCGATTCGTGATGGCTTCGCCAGCCTGCGCGCCGGTGAGGAAATGGCTGGCTTGCGTGCCGCCGCCATCAGCCGCGCCGAAAGCGACTGGCTGATCGGCATCAACGGAACGCGCGCGATGACGGCGTTCAATTCCAGGACCGGTGGTTTTCACCTCACCACGGTTGGGCGTGTCCAGACCCCGACATTGACCCTCGTGGTTGAACGGGAAGAAAAAATCCGCGCCTTCAAGACTCGCCCCTACTGGGAGGTCGAAGCGCGTTTTGCCGGCGAGAAGGGTGAATACAACGGGCGTTGGTTCAACGAGAAGTTCAAGAAGGTTGAAGACGACGAACATGCCACCGCTTTCCGGCTGTGGGATCAACCCAGTGCGGAGGCCATTCGCGCCGCATGTCTGGGCCAGTCGGCGCACGCGACCGAAGAGACCAAGCCGACCAGTCAGTTGTCACCGCTGCTTTACGATCTGACCAGCCTGCAGCGCGAGGCCAATGGCCGTTTTGGTTTTTCGGCCAAGACCACGCTGGGTCTGGCGCAGGCGTTGTACGAAAAGCACAAGGTGCTGACCTATCCACGTACCGACGCCCGCGCACTGCCGGAAGACTACCTGCCAACGGTCAGGGAAGTGTTGACCAATTTGCCGGCGGAATACACGGCGCTTGCCGCGACCATCCTGGACAGGAACTGGGTGGTTCCGAACAAGCGCATCTTCAACAACGCCAAAATTTCCGATCACTTCGCCATCATTCCGACCGGCAATCCGCCCAAGTCGCTGAACGAGATCGAGCAAAAACTGTATGACCTGGTCACTCGCCGCTTCCTTGCCGTGTTCTATCCGGCGGCAGAGTATTCGGTGACCACTCGCGTGACCCGTATCGACCCGCATGCGTTCAAGACCGAAGGCAAGGTACTGGTCAACCCGGGCTGGCTGGCCGTGTATGGCAAGGAAGCCGCCGTAGATGACGAGGAGGGCGGCGGCCCTTCGTTGGCCCCCATCGTGCCAGGTGAAACCCTGAACACCCTCTCCGTCGAAATCAAGGCATCCACCACCCGACCACCGGCGCGTTTCAATGAAGCGACGTTGCTGTCGGCGATGGAAGGTGCCGGCAAGATGATCGAGGACGAAGAACTGCGTGCCGCCATGGCCGGACGCGGACTTGGCACGCCGGCGACACGGGCGCAGATCATCGAGAACCTGCTGTCCGAGGTTTATCTGCATCGCGAGGGGCGCGACCTGATTCCCACCGCGAAGGCGTTTTCGCTGATCACCCTGTTGCGTGGGCTTGGAGTCAGAGAGTTGACCTCGGCCGAGCTGACTGGCGGGTGGGAATACAAGCTGGCGCAGATGGAACATGGCAAGCTGTCGCGTAACGAGTTCATGGCGCATATCACCGCGTTGACGCAGGAAATCGTCGATCGCGCCAAGCGTTATGAATCCGACACGGTGCCGGGCGACTTCGCCACATTGAGTACGCCATGCCCGAAGTGCGGCGGCAAGGTGAAAGAGAACTACAAGAAATTCGCCTGCCAGGCGTGTGACTGGAGCACCTGGAAGATCGTCGCCGGCCGTCAGTTTGAAGTCGCCGAGATCGAGACTTTGTTGAGTACCGGCCGAGTCGGACCGCTTACCGGCTTCAGGAACAAGATGGGGCGACCGTTCGAGGCCGAGATGCGTCTGAACGATGACAAGTTGCCCGAATTCGATTTTGGTCAGCCGCGCGAGGGCGAAGCTGCTGAGCCGGTCGATTTTTCCGGCCAGGAAGCGCTCGGTGTCTGTCCCAAGTGTGGTGCGGCGGTTTATGAACACGGCAATGCCTACGTCTGCGCACGCAGTGTCGGGCCGGACAAGACGTGTGATTTCCGCAGCGGCAAGCTGATTCTGCAGCAGCCGATCGAACGTGCGCAGATGCAGAAATTGCTTGCCGACGGCAAGACCGATCTGTTGACCGGGTTTGTTTCTGCGCGGACCAAACGTAAGTTCTCGGCTTTTCTGGTGCGCGACAAAGATGGCAAGGTCAACTTTGAATTCGAGCCCCGTGCGGAAGGTGGCGCCAAACGCGCTGCTCCTGCGCCCGGCAAGGAGTTGGGCAAGCATCCTGGTGATGGCAAGCCGATCAGCCTGAAGGCCGGCCGTTTTGGCCCTTATGTGCAGCACGGCAAGCTCAACGCAACCCTGCCGAAGGAATTGAACCCGGATGCAGTTACGCTGGAGCAGGCGATAGAATTGCTGGCGATCAAGGCCGCATCAAAATAACCCTGATTCAACCTGATTCGTTTGTTGTATTTCTTTTTACTTCTGCTTTCGAAAGGTAAACACCATGGCTGTTCTGGTTGGCAAACAAGCCCCTGATTTCACTGCTGTCGCCGTCATGGGTGACAACGATTTCAACGAAAACTTCAAACTGTCTGCTCATATCAAAGACAAATATGCTGTCGTTTTCTTCTATCCGCTCGATTTCACCTTCGTCTGCCCATCGGAACTGCTGGCTTTCGACCATCGTCTGGCGGAATTCCAGAAGCGAAATGTTGAAGTCATTGGCGTTTCCATCGACTCCCACTTTTCGCACCTCGCATGGAAGAACACGGCCATCAACAATGGCGGCATCGGACAGGTACGCTATCCCCTGGTGGCCGACATCAAGCATGAAATCTGCAAGGCGTATGACGTGGAAGCCGATGGCGGTGTCGCATTCCGTGGCTCCTTCCTGATCGACAAGCATGGCGTTGTGCGCCATCAGGTCGTCAACGATCTGCCGCTGGGCCG
>SXGT01632810.1_pt1 | contig 19921 bp, 17 predicted proteins | sample 3176221 | NCBI WGS metagenome assembly SXGT01 (sample SAMN11356862, study PRJNA531348) | freshwater metagenome | isolation source: freshwater sample F1-120 | place: China: Fuxian Lake, Yuxi | collected 2017-12-25
CAACGTCGTCATCAAAGAGATGAAGTTCCGGCCCAAGATCGATGAGCACGACTACACGACCAAGATGAAGCACGTCGAGCGCTTCCTCCACGAAGGGTCGAAGGTCAAGCTCACGATCATGTTCCGAGGTCGCGAGATGGCGCACCCCGAGCTGGGGCGCAAGATCCTCGACCGAGTTGCGGAACAGGTCCAGGAGTTCGCCATGGTCGAGTTCGCGCCGCGCCAAGACGGCCGCAACATGACCATGGTGCTCAATCCGCTGAAGAAGCCACCTGTCAAAAAGCCCAAGGCCGCAGCACCCGCCGTCGCCGTTGCCTCCGCCGAGCCTGCACCCGCTGCCACCGCAGCGAGCGAGCCCGTCGAAGCCGCTGCCGCGGAAGCCGGCTGAACCGACGCACACCCGAACCGAGGTACCGACGATGCCCAAGATGAAAACCCACCGTGGCGCGGCCAAGCGCTTCAAGCTCACCGGCACCGGCAAGATCCGCCGCCGTCAGCACGGCCGGGCCCACCTGCTGGAGAAGAAGCCCTCGAAGCGAACTCGTCGCCTCGGCCGGCCGGCCGAAGTCGTCGGCGGCGACGCGAAGCACGTCAAAAAGATGCTCGGGATCTGAGGAGGCGACGACATGGCACGAGTAAAGCGTTCCGTCAACAGCAAGAAGGGCCGTCGCAAAGTCCTCGAACAGTCCAAGGGTTATCGCGGTTCGCGCGGTCGGCACCTGCGTGCCGCCAACGAACAGGTCATGCACTCGGGCAGGTATGCATTCCGCGACCGGCGCGCCCGCAAGGGTGAGTTCCGCCGCTTGTGGATCGTGCGTATCAACGCCGCTTGTCGCGAGCACGGTCTGAGCTACAGCCAGTTCATCGCGGGCCTGAAGGCCGCCGAGATCGAAGTCGACCGCAAGGTGCTGGCCGATCTCGCCGTGCGCGATTCCGCCGCGTTTGGTGCGCTCGTCACGACCGCCCGCGAGGCGCTGGCCGCGTAGTTGGCCGCGCTGGCCGGGTCGCATCGCGACCTCAAGCAACTGAGGGTCTGGCTACGCGACCGTCGCGCTCGCGACGACGCGGGCGTGTTCGTTGTCGAAGGCCCGCGTGCCCTCGACGCGTTGATCGGCCGGGGCGTTCGACCGCGAGTCGTGTACGTCGACGAGGGTTCGGGTTACGACGGACTCGTCGTCGCGCCCGGCGTGCTCGGCAAGATCGCCGACACCCGCACGTCGCCGGGTGTGATAGCCGTGTTCGACCGGACGTTCGACGACGCGGATGCGGCCGTTGCGGCCGACACGTGTGATCGGCTCGTGGTCCTCACTCGCATCAACGATCCCGGCAATCTCGGAACGATTGTGCGCTCGGCGCAAGCGGCGGGATTCGGTGCAATTGTGGTCGGGCCCGGTTCGGTCGACCCGTACAATCCGAAGACCGTGCGCGCCAGCGCCGGTGCCATCGGATCGTTGCCCGTGTGGGCACCACGCGAGGAGGCTGACGTGCTCGAATTGCTCGGCCGCGTGGCGAGCCGTGGCGGCGTGCGCCTGGGCGCCGCGGCATCGTCGACCCTGTCGATCGACGACGCGCCGCTCGACGCTCGACCGCTCGCGATCGTGGTGGGCCACGAAACGGCTGGCCTCGGCGAATTCCCGCTCGACGCGACGATTGCCATTCCGATGGCCGAGGGATCCGAGTCGCTCAACGTTGCGATGGCGGCAACCGTGCTGTGTTTCGAGGCGGCGCGACGCGGTCGTTGCTCGGGGTCCGCATCATGAACGCTGCCGAATTGATCAGCCGCGCGCAGGCCGTCGGGGTCGATGGTCTCGCTGCGCTCGCGCGAGCTGGCGACCTCGATGCACTCCGGGCCGCCGAGAAGCAGGCCGACGACGAGTTGGCGGCCATCAAGAAGGGCATCAAAGACCTCGAAGGCTCCGACCGTTCCGAGGTCGGCAAGGCGCTCGGAATCGCCCAGTCGCAGCTTCGCGACGCCGCCGAGGCTCGGCGCGCCGAGCTCGAAGCCGCAGCCGCGAACGCCCGCCTGTCCGAAGAGCGTCTCGACCTGACCGCCCAGCTGCCGTCACGGCGACGCGGCCATCTCCATCCGGTGACACAGGTTTGGCGCGAGCTCGAAGACATCTTCTGCGGGCTCGGCTACGAGGTGCACAGCGGCCCGGAAGTCGAAGACGACTGGCACAACTTCGAGGCCCTGAACTTCCCGCCGGGCCATCCGGCTCGTGCGATGCAAGACACGCTCTATGTCGATCTCGGCGAACCCGAACAGGTGTTGCTCCGAACGCACACGAGCCCGATGCAGATTCGCTTGATGGAAACGAAGGAGCCGCCGATCTACGCGATCATCCCCGGCCGCACGTTTCGCCGCGACACACCCGACGCGCGTCACTCGCCCGTGTTCCATCAGATCGAGTGCCTCGTCATCGACCGCGACATCACGATGGGCGACCTGATGGGAACGATCGACGTGTTCTTCCGTGCGCTGTTCGGCGACGTCGACGCTCGCTTTCTTCCGAGCTTCTTCCCGTTCACCGAGCCGAGCGCGGAGCTGGGCGTCAGCTGCCCATTCTGTGCGAAGGCGGGCTGCCGCACGTGCTCACACACGGGCTGGATCGAACTCGGCGGCTGCGGCATGGTCGACCCGAACGTGCTCGTTGCGTGCGGCCTCGATCCCGAAGCATGGTCTGGTTTCGCATTCGGATTCGGAATCGACCGCATTCCGCTGCTGCGCAACGAGATCGATTCGCTCCAGACCCTTCTATGGGACAACGACGTGCGCTTCTTGCGCCAGTTCTGAGAGGTCGATCGTGCGCGCGCCGCTGTCATGGATTCGGGATTTCACACCGCTCGACGCGTCGGCCACCGAGATCGCCGACGCGCTCAATCAGCTCGGGCTCGAGGTCGACGAGATCGACGCGCCCGGCGCCGAGATCAATGGCGTCATTGCTGCGCGCATTCTCGACGTCGTCGCGCATCCCGATGCTGACAAGATCCGCCTCGCCGACATCACCTACGGCGACGGCAAAGAACTTCGCGTGGTCTGCGGGGCACCCAACATCGAAGCCGGCATGGTCGTGCCCTTCGCCACCGTCGGCGCTCGACTGCCAGGCGACTTCGTCATCACGCAGCGCAAGATTCGCGGGGTAGTCAGCGAAGGCATGTTGTGTTCGTCTCGCGAGCTCGGGCTCGGCGACGATCACGCCGGAATCCTCACCTTGCCCGACGACGCCGAGCTGGGAGCGGATGTGCGCGACGTGCTCGGTCTGCACGACGTCGTCTTCGACCTGTCGATCACGCCGAACCGCCCCGACGCGATGGGCGTCGTCGGCGTGGCGCGCGACCTCGCCGCGCATTTCGGACTGCCGTTCGACGTGCCAAGTATCGAACCCGGCACCCCGGTCGCAGCGATCGACGATGTAGCCGTGACGGTCGACGCACCCGACCGTTGCCCCCGGTTCGTCGCGCGCGTTGCTCGCGTCGTGATGGGGGAGTCGCCCGAGTGGATGCAGCAGCGGCTTCGGCTCGCCGGCATGCGCCCGATCAACAACGTGGTGGACGTCACGAACTACGTGATGCTCGAACGGTGTCGTCCGCTGCACGCGTTCGATCTGACGCGGCTCGTGGGTCGCGGGATTGTGGTTCGACTCGCAAATGACGGCGAGCGGATGACGACCCTCGACGGCGTCGAGCGGACACTGGGTAGCGCAGACTTGCTGATCTGCGACGCACAACGTTCTCCGCAGGCCATCGCGGGGATCATGGGCGGGCGCGACAGCGAGGTCGACGGCGCCACGACCGAGGTGCTCATCGAGTCGGCCCATTTCGAGCCGGGTGGCATCTCGCGCTCGTCGAAGCGGCTCGGACTTCGCAGCGAGGCGTCGGCTCGGTTCGAGCGCGGCATCGATCCCACTGGGACTGCGGCTGGCGCCGACTACGCCCTGAAGTTGTTGGCGCAGGTCGCGGACGGAGCCGGTGACGCGCGGACGATCGACGTCTATCCGAACCCGGTCGCGCGGCCGCGCATTGTCGTTCGAACCCGACGGGTGAACCAGATCCTCGGCACCGAACTCGAAACGTCACAGATCAAGTCGCTCATCGAGCCGCTCGGAATCGACGTCGAAACCGAGGATGAAGTTCTGGTTGCGAGGTGCCCGACCTTTCGGCCCGATCTCACTCGCGAGATCGACGTGATCGAAGAGGTCGCGCGGCGCGTCGGCTTGCAGAACATCGCCCGCACGGTTGCCTCTGCGCCTGCGGGTTCGGTTGGTCGACTCACGCGGGAGCAACGAGAGCGGCGCCTCGTCGTCGACACGTTGGTCGGTGTCGGGCTGTGCGAGGGCATGACCATGCCGCTCATCGCGCCAGCCGATCTCGAGCGGGCTGGGCTGTCGACCGGCGAGGTCGTGACCGTGACGAATCCGCTTCGCGTCGAGGAGTCGATTCTTCGCCCGTCGTTACGCCCGGGGCTGTTGGCGGCGGCTGCCGGGAACGCGGCCCGGGGAGAGCGTTCGGTCGGATTGTTCGAGACCGGTGTCGTGTTCCACCCGCCATTGCGCGGGAACCTCCTTCCCGACGAACGCGATTCGGTGGGCGTCGTGATGACGGGAGCGTCGGTCGCGGACATTGTCGACGTGGTGCGCGCCCTCGCAACGGCGCTGCGGCTCGAGGACATCGAACTTTCGAACGAGTCGTTGCTCGGGCTCCACCCGGCACGCGGAGCGCGAATCCTCGTGTCGGGCGAATCCGGTGGCGTGGTCGGCCAAATCGATCCGGTCATCGCGGCGGCGCACGCCATCGACGAAGCGGTGTACCTCGAGTTCGACCTGGGTTTGCTCCTCGGCGCACCGCGTCGTTCGGTGCACTACCAACCGATCTCATCGTTTCCGCCCGTCAACGTCGACCTCGCGTTCGTCGTCGGCGACGATGTCGCGGCCGCTTCGATCGCGGCAACGATCGTCGAGACGGGCGGGTCCACGTTGGAGTCGTGCTCGCTGTTCGACGAGTTTCGCTCCGACGCGTTGGGCGCGGGCCGTCGATCGCTGGCCTACGCACTTCGATTCCGAGCCCTCGACCGCACGCTCACCGACGACGAAATCGCTCCCGTGCGTCAGGCGATCATCGACGCCGTCACGTCCGCGCACTCGGCGGAGTTGCGAGGCTGACCGTCGTGGAGCCGTTCACGCATGCGATCCGGGTTCGCTACGCCGAGATCGACGGTCAAGGCGTCGTGTTCAACGCACACTGGCTGACCTACTTCGACGAAGCGTGCACTCGATTCATGGAGTCGCTCGGCTTCGGTGCGCAGTTCTGGGTCGAGGAGTGGGACGTCATGCTGGTCAAGGCGACCCTCGAATGGCAAGGACCTGCCCGGTTCGATGAGTGGGTCACGGTTGCGATCGAACCGACTCGACTCGGCACCAAGAGTTTCGACCTGAGGTACACGGCCCAGGTCGACGCCCGCGCGTGCTGCGTGGCGACGATCACGTACTGCTCCGTGCAACCAGGCACCAATGCGAGCGTCGAGATTCCGTCCAACGTGCGCGAGGCCCTCATGGCCCGGCAGCGCTGGGCGTCGGGCGCGATCGACGACTGATCGTCGGACGTTCACGTGGGCATCATCGCAGTGTCGGTCCCCGTTTGTGCGCAAGGTCGAGCAACGCCCTGCGGCCGCATGATCCGCGCGGAACGTCACTTCTATGGCCCTGGTGCCGCACAGACGCGAAGATGGCAGCGTGCCACGTCAGGGGTCCTTGAGAATCTGGCGCGGGCGAACCCGCCGTCGCGCGTTCCTCGTCGCCTTGGGCGTGTCGATCGCGTCGGTCGGCCTGGGTAGCGAACCGGCCGATGCCGCAACGGTGTGCGGTCCATCGGCCTCCTGGACGCTGTGCATCACGACGCCGAACGGACTCCTGAGTGGCGAGGTTCCGGTGACCGTCACGGCGACCGGCACGGGAACGCCGTTCGAGGTCACGGTCAGTTGGGGCACGACGGCGACGTCCACGACGCCGCTCTATGCCGACTTCGAAGCACCGTTCGACTTCGTCTGGCCGACACACCGTTACCGCGATGCCGATCAGTGGCTCGTCGCCCGAGTCGAATCGGCGGCCGGCGCTGCCGGCTCGCCCGTTGCGCTGCGAGTCCAGATCGAGAACGGGAACGATCTCGCCGCGCCGGTCAACGCGGCCGACTACGCGACGCGATTCGTGCCGCGCGTCCGACCGGGCGACCCCGTGCTCGCGGCCGTCGGCGACGGCGCCAGTGGGCGGACGCGCAGCATCGACCTCGCGAACGGGATCTACGCGTCGAACGCGACGGCGTATCTCAATCTCGGCGATGTGTACGAGCGAGGTACGCGCACCGAGTATTTCAACCACTACGGAATTCATGATCTCGACGATGCGGCTCGGTCGAGCCGATGGGGGAAGCTCGCGTCCTTCACGTTGCCGACGGGCGGCAACCATGAGTTGCACAGCACGTCGGACGACGGCATGTCGGACTATTGGCACCAACGGCCGCTCTATTACACCGAGGTCGTCGGTGGCGTGCGAATCATCAGCCTTTCGTCCGAATGCGCGCGTGTCGGCGGTTGTGGCGTCGGGAGTCCTCAGTACCAGTTCGCGCAGGTCGTGCTGGCTGCGAACACCCAACCGTGCGTAATCGGCATGTGGCATCGCCCCGTGCTGTCGAGCGTGAGCGACTCGACCGCGATGCAGCCGCTGTGGGCGCTGTTCGCGAGCAATGGCGGCGACCTCGTGCTCAACGGACACACTCACTCGATGTCCGCGTACAAGCCGCTCAACGCATCGCTTCAGGCCGGCCAGCCCGATTCGCACACGGTGCAGATCGTGTCAGGGGCTGGAGGCCACAATCTCGACGAGACGCCCGAGACCGACGCCCGCCTGCGGTGGGAGCTGCTCGATGTTCCGGGTGTCGCTTATATCACGGTGGTCGGCGGCGCAGTTGGGAACCCGCGCGCGCTGTCGTGGCGGTTCGCCGACGCGACCGGAGCGACGTACTCGAGCGCGACGGGCGTGCCGGGTGAGGGGTCGGTCGACTGCTCGTCGACCGGCGCGCCAGCGCCGTTCTACACCGACGACTTCGCAACGCTGTTCGGCTGGCCAACGCAGGTGAACCTCAGTCTCGACGCGACCCAGGGCGCGACGATGCCGCCCTCGGTTCGAGCGACCCCGGTCGGCCAAAGCGCATACGGCTACCACGACTTCAGTCCCGCTCCGTCGGTGTGTGCCAGCGCGCGCGTGAACGTCACCTCGCTCTCGACCACCGCGATCCTGCTCAAGAGTCGAACCGCGGCGAATGGCGGGCTGGGTCGGCTTCGCCTCGACGTAAATCGACGGATCTTCGTCCGCAACGACCGAACCGGTGGATCCACGGCGACGGGCGTGGCGCTGCCGCCGGGCTGGCACACGGTCGAATTGTGCACGACCGTCGGAACGACCGGCAATCTCTCGGCTTACCTCGACGGCGTCCAGATCGCGAACGTCACGACGAACTTGGGTACTGCGCCGGCGGGACGGATTCAGATCTTCGACAACAGCGGTGGCCGCACGTTCGATGCTCGCCTCGACGACCTCGTCCTCGACACGCTGCCTGGCTGAATCGCTCACGCACCGCAAGCGGCGCGGCCGGTTGCTGCGACTTTTCCGCGCGTCCGGTTGTGCACGGTGAACGTGGCCTCGGTGTCGCGAACGATGACCGCAGCTTCGACGGTGTCGCCGCCGAGCACCATGGCCACAAATCGCGCGTCGAACGAGCCCCGCTCGACGAAACGCTCGCCCCACGCGTCGAGGAGCGTCGCATACGCCGGTCCGCAGACTTGGGTGCCTTGCACGACGAGCCCGGGAAGCCCGAGATTGCTCGCAGTTTGCGCTTCGGAGTGGTAGTTGCCGCGTCGTGAATAGCGTCGAATGAGATCATCGGTGATGGTCAAGGTGCGACGCTCGACCACGGCATCGCCAACATCGTTCGCGCCATCGATGACGCCATCGGTCACCTCGTCGCGTCCGAGGCGCGCGGCCGCGGTGTCGGCCGACGCGTCGGAGCGCGCCGAAGTCGTGATCGTCTTGGCGGGTGTGAAATCGACCTCGCTCGTCCAAATCAAGTTGCCGTCCGAGTCTGTGATGTCCACCCGCAACGTCACGTAGTCGCGGCCGCGCCGCTCGAAGCGATCGGCCACGACGCCGGTGGTCGCGAGCCGCGCCGGTGTGGCGAGCCGACCGTGACAGACCAGATGCTGGCGGGTTTGGATCATCGGCTCGTTGCAGCTCGCCAGCCACGCGAGCACCGTGCAGTTCGCGGCGATCATCGGGTAAGCGGCGCCTGCGGCCAGGATGGGAGCATCGAGGCCCGCTGATCGCCAATAGCGCTCGTTCGCCTCCCGCCCGAGGTCGAGTTCGTGCGGCCCGATCTCGACTCCTCGGCAAATCCCCGACCATGTATGCATTGGGATGTATAGTAACCGCTATGACGAAAGTCGGGATCATCGGCGGCTCCGGTTACGTCGGCGCCGAACTGTTGCGCTTGCTGGCGCACCATCCGGAATTCGACGTCGTCCGGGTCAGCGCCGAGTCGAACGCGGGCGCCCGAATCGGCGATCTGTACCCGTCGCTGGCACCGGTGTTCGGTGATTTGGAGTACGCGCCCACCGAGGCGGACTCCTTCGTCGGGTTCGACCTGGTGTTTTGTGCGTTGCCACACGGCGCGAGCCAAAAGATCCTGCCGGCGCTCGTCGACGAGGTCGAGCACGTCTTCGATCTCGGTGCGGACTTCCGCCTCTCGGCGGCCGACTACCTGCAGTGGTACGGCGAGGCGCATTCGTGTCCCGAATTACTCGACCGGTTCTCCTACGGAATCGTCGAACTCGCGCGGGGTGCAGTCGAGGCGGCCGAACACGTCGCCGTTCCGGGCTGTTACCCGACGACCGTCAACCTCGCGCTCGCGCCGCTGCTCGCGGACGGTCTCGTCGATTCGGCCACGCTCATTGCCGACTGTGCTTCTGGCGTGTCGGGCGCCGGGCGAACCTTGAAGACGACGAGCCTGTTCAGCGAGGTCGACTCGAACGTCGGCGTCTACGGGTTGTTGACCCATCGTCACACCGCCGAGATGCAACTCGTCTTGTCGCAGGTGGGGTCGGTCGATGCGACCGTACTGTTCACTCCGCACCTCGTCCCGATGAGCCGTGGGATTCTTGCGACCTGCTACGCCCGTCCGATCGGCGCGTCGCCGGACACCGCGGCGCTGCTGGCCCGCTATCGCGATTTCTATGCCGAAGATCCGTTCGTCACCGTCACCGACGACCCATCGGGTACCAAGGCGACGCTCGGTTCGAACTCCGTACACCTCACGGTTCGTTACGACCCGCGCACCAACACGATCATCGCGATCGGTTGCCTCGACAACCTCGTCAAAGGTGCAGCCGGGCAAGCGATCCAAGCCGCGAACCTCATCGTCGGTCTCCCGGAGACCACCGGATTGCCGCTCGTCGGCCTTGCGCCCTAGGAGCCAATGTGTCCGTCACTGCTGCCAAGGGATTCGTCGCGTCGGGCCTCGCCAGCGGCATCAAGCCATCGGGGAAACCCGACCTCGCCCTCGTCGCGACCGCTGACCGCCGCCCCGCCGTGGCGGCCGCCGGGTTCACGACGAACCTCGTGCAGGCTGGCCCGGTTCGAATCTCGAAACAGCATCTCGTCGACGGTGCCGCGGTCGGCGTCGTGCTCAATTCGGGCAACGCAAACGCAGCAACCGGACCGCAGGGTCGCGCGGATGCATTGCGGATGTGCGAGCTCGCGGCTCAGGAGCTCGGCGTAGCGACGAGCGACATGCTCGTGTGCTCCACCGGGCTCATCGGAATCCCGATGCCCATGGATCCGATCGAAGCCGGGATTCCTGCCCTCGTGGGCGCGCTCGCCCCGGGGCCGGACGCGGGTAGCGCGGCGAACGACGCCATCTTGACCACCGACACCGTTCGCAAGCAGGCCGTCGCAACCTTCGAGACAACGTCCGCCGGCGATCGAGCGACGATCGGCGGTATGGCGAAGGGCGCGGCGATGCTCTCGCCGGCGATGGCCACGATGCTCGCGGTGCTCACCACCGACGCTCACGTCGAACGAATCGCGCTCCAGCAGGCACTCACGTCCGCAGTGTCGGCGAGCTTCGACCAGCTCGACGTCGACGGCTCCCGCAGCACAAATGACACGGTGCTCGTGCTCGCCAACGGTGCCGGTGGTGGGCCTGCGATCTCCCTGGACTCAGGCGACCTCTATTTTCGATTCGCCGCCGCAATGGCCGACGTTTGCAGGGATCTCGCCGAGATGATGGCGCGCGACGCCGAGGGGGCGACGAAGTTCGCCCGCATCGTTGTGAGAGGCGCGCGCTCGATGGCGGAAGCTCGCGTCGCCGCGCGCGCAGTGAGCCGATCGCAACTCGTGCAGTGTTCGCTTCACGGGGGCGATCCCTATTGGGGGCGGGTGCTGTCGGAGCTGGGTGCCAGCGGCGTTCACCTCGACCCCGAAGCCGTTGATATCGCGTACAACGGCATCACGGTTTGTCGAGACGGGATTGGCTGTGACCATGACGAAGCCGCAGTCGCGGTGTCGATGCAAGCGCGTGACATCGAGGTCGTGTCGGACCTACACCAGGGCCATGGCGAAGCGACATTCCTCACGACCGATTTGTCGCCGGCCTATATCGACGAGAACATGAGGACGTCGTGATGGACGCGCGTACTGCAACGGCAACCGAAAAAGCCAAGATCCTCTCGGAGGCGTTGCCGTACATCCGCGAGTTCTCGGGTCGGACGGTCGTCATCAAGTACGGCGGGCATGCGATGGAGTCGGCCGAGCTCGCGGAACGCTTCGCATCCGACGTGGTGCTCATGCGCCTCGTCGGTATGAACCCGGTCGTTGTGCACGGCGGCGGTCCGCAGATCACTGATCTGATGCGTCGCCTCGGAAAGGAGTCGACGTTCGTCGACGGGCGGCGAGTCACCGATGCTGAAACGGTCGACATCGTCCGAATGGCATTGGTCGGCAAGGTCAATCGCGAAGTTGTGAACGCCATCAACCGACACGGCCCTTACGCCGTCGGCATGTCGGGCGAAGACGCAGGACTGATTCGCGTCGAACAACGCGATCCGGCGCTCGGATTCGTCGGCGACGTCACCGAAATCGATCCGACCATCATTCATCGGCTCCTCAACGAGGAGCTGATTCCTGTGATCGCGACCATCGGCGTCGACGAGGTCGGCCAGGCCTACAACGTCAATGCTGACACGGTCGCGGGAGCGATCGCCGAAACGCTGTGTGCAGAAAAGCTGGTGTACCTGACCGATGTCGCCGGGATCTACGAACGGTGGCCGGACGAGAACTCGTTGCTGCCGCAAGTCACGACCACCCAGCTCGAATCGCTCATGGCAACCGGTGCGATCAGCGACGGGATGATTCCGAAGATCGAGAGCTGCATCGGGGCACTGCGGCGCGGAGTTCGACGTGCGCACATCCTCGATGGCCGCTTACCGCACGTCTTGCTCCTCGAGTTCTTCACCCGCGAAGGCATCGGCACGATGGTGAGCGATTCCGTGCAGGTCCCGCGATGAACACGTTCGACGAGTTGGTGGCGCTCGACGCCGAGCACCACTTCCAGGTGTTCGCTCGGGCGCCGGTCGCGTTCGTGCGCGGCGACGGTACCGAACTGTTCGACACCGAGGGTCGGCGCTATCTCGACTTTCTCGGCGGTCTTGCAGTCGTCGCGCTCGGCCATGCGAACCCGGTGATCGCGGCCGCGATCGCCGACCAGGCGCAAACGCTGTTGCACGTGTCGAACCTGTTCTACAACGATCTGCAGCCCCGATTGGCGCAACGACTCGACGCGCTGATCGGCGGGGGTGGCCGCCTCTTTTTTCAGAGCAGCGGCGCGGAGGCGAATGAGTGCGCGATCAAGCTCGCTCGCCGTTTCGGTCAGCGCAATTTCGGCGCGGACCGGTTCCATGTCGTGTCGATGCTCGGTGGCTTCCACGGTCGAACCCTCGCCACGCTTGCGGCGACCGGCAAGCCACAGATGCACGAGGCATTTCAGCCTCTGCCCGACGGTTTCCGCCACGTTGCGTTCGGCGACATCGATGCCGCTGCTGCCGCCGTTGACGAGCGCACCGCGGCGGTGATGATCGAAGTGATTCAAGGTGAGAACGGTGTTGTGCCCGCAGACCTCGCGTTCGTAGCGGAGCTTCGGCGTCTGTGTGACGAACGCGAAGCGCTCCTGATCGTCGACGAGATCCAAACTGGTTTGGCCCGGACCGGAACGTGGTTCGGATTCGAGCACGCAGGGATCCGCCCCGACATCGTGACGCTCGCCAAAGCGCTCGGGAACGGCATGCCGATCGGGGCGTGCTGGGCGCGCGACGACGTGGCGGCGGCGTTCGGAGTCGGCGATCACGGCTCGACCTATGCCGGCCAGCCCTTGGCGACGAGGGCGGCGATCACCGTTCTCGACGAGATGGAACGGATCGACGCGCCGGGTCTCGCTCGAAAGCAGGGCGGTCGCCTGGCCGGCGCCTTGGAGGCATTGCCGGGTGTGTCGTCGGTGCGCGGGCGCGGGTTGCTCCTCGCCGCAGAACTCGAATCAGGCATCGACGCCAAGGCGGTGAATGCTGCGCTGTTGCAACGAGGTCTCGTCGCGAATGCGGTCACGCCGACCGCGTTGCGATTCGCGCCGCCACTGACCGTCACCGACGACGAGATCGATGAAGCAATGAACATCGTTGCCGCAGTGCTCGCGGAGGTGGCGTCATGAGCGTGCAATTCCTGGAAATCGACGATCTCGATCCGGCGCGCGTCGAGCGAATCGTTGCGAACGCGCTTGCGTGGAAAGCCGAACCGTCAGCGGTGCCGCAGGTGCTCGCTGGCCACGGTGCGGCGCTCGTGTTCGAGAAGCCCTCGGCGCGGACGCGCAGTAGCAGTGAGATGGGTGTGGTGACGCTCGGCGGCCACCCGATCTATATCCGTGACGAGGAGGTCCAGATGGACCGGCGCGAGTCGGTCGAGGATGTGGCCCGGACGTTGGCCGGGTATTGCAGGTTGATCGCGGCTCGTACGTTCGAACACGCGACGCTGGAGCGAATGGCCGCCGCGGTCGAGGTGCCGGTCATCAACCTCTTGTCCGATGTCGCGCATCCATGTCAGGCCTTGGCCGACGTGATCACACTGCGCGAGCACTTCGGGTCGGTCGAAGGTCGCCGGGTTGCCTATATCGGCGATGGCAACAACGTGGCCGCGTCGCTGGCGTTCGTGTGCGCGTTCACCGGAATGGAGTTCGTGGTGGCGAGCCCTGACGGTTATGAGTTGGGGGAGGATGTGATCGAACGGGTCCGAAACCTCGGCGGCAGCGTCGACCAGCTCATCGATCCGTTCGACGCAGTGCGCGATGCCGATGCGCTGTACACCGACGTGTGGACGTCGATGGGGCAGGAGGAGGAGTCGGCGATCCGCAAGGTCGCGTTCGAGGGCTACTGCATCGACGAGGACTTGGTGGCAGGGGCGCCGGAGCACGCGGTGGTGCTGCATTGCCTGCCGGCTCATCGCGGCGAGGAGATCAGCGCCGCGGTGCTCGAAGGCGAACGCGCCCTGGTGTGGGCGCAAGCCCAGCACCGTATGGATGCCTTCCGGGCCCTCGTGGTCGAGTTGCTGGAACCAGGAACGTGAGCAAGCGAACGGGCCGGCCTGCGTAGCGAACATCGCGTAGCGAACGGAGCCGGATGAAGCGAGCCGGTTTTGCGAGCGGAAGTAGGCGAAGAGGAAGCGAAGCCAATGACATGGTGATGGGTAATCCGCAACGACAGCATCGGATTCTTCGGATCTTGGAGAGTCAGGCGGTGTCGAGTCAGGCGCAGTTGTTGGGATTGTTGGAAGCTGAGGGGGTCGTGGCGACGCAGGCGACGCTGTCGCGCGATCTGGAGGAACTCGGAGCGGTGAAGGTGCGGATTCCAGGGGGCGCGATGGCGTACGCGATTCCGGAGTACGCGAAGGAGCGTGCGAATGCGGGTGACGATCATCTGCGTCGCTTGATGGGGGAGTTCGTGGTGGAGGTTGCGCACAGTGCGAATCTGGTGGTGTTGCGGACGCCGCCGGGCAGCGCGCATGTGGTTGCCAGCGCGATCGACCGTTCGGGGTATCCAGGTGTGTTGGGCACGGTCGCGGGTGACGACACGATTCTGTTGGTGTGTGCGGAGTCGGTGGGTGGCGCGGCGGTGGCGACGAAGCTCGGAGAGCTCGCGGGTTTGTAGTTCGGTTCGACTCAGAGAGGGAGTGTGCGGTGGCACGCAAGAAGGTGGTGCTCGCCTATTCGGGTGGGCTCGACACGTCGATCGCGGTGCGGTGGATGCGAGAGCAGTGGGATCTCGACGTGGTGTGTTGTGCGGTCGACGTCGGTCAGATGAACGCGGCGGAACACGACGCGATCCGTGAGCGGGCGTTGGCTGCTGGCGCGCTCGATATCGACATCATCGACGCCCGTGACGAGTTCGCCGATCGGTTCTTGTCGCAGGCGCTGCGGGCGAACTCGCTGTACGAGGGGAAGTATCCGCTCGTGTCTGCGCTGTCGCGGCCGGTGATCGTCGAGCACCTGGTTGCGTCGGCGCGCAAGCATCGTGCCGATGGGGTCGGCCATGGTTGTACCGGAAAGGGCAACGATCAGGTGCGGTTCGAGGTGTCGACACGCACGCTGGCTCCGGATCTCGAGGTGTACGCGCCGACTCGGGTTTGGGGTTTGACGCGAGCTGACTGCATCGATCTCGCGCAGGAGTGGGAGATCCCGATCGAGGCAAGCAAGGAAAAGATCTATTCGATCGACGAGAACATGTGGGGTCGAGCGATCGAGTGCGGCGTACTGGAGAACCCTTGGAGCGCGCCGCCCGAGGAGCCGTTCACGATGACGGTGAACAGCAAGGACGCACCGAGCGAACCCCGCGAGCTTGTCGTCGGTTTCGAGCGGGGCGTCCCGGTGTCGCTCGATGGTGCGTCGATGTCGTTGCGTTCGATCATCGAGCAGGTCGGTGAGGCCGCGGGCGCGTACGGCTACGGTCGGCTCGACATGGTCGAGAACCGGCGTGTGGGTATCAAGAGTCGTGAGGTCTACGAGTGCCCAGCGTCGCTCGCGCTGATCACGGCGCACCAGGATCTGGAAGGTATTTGTCTCGAACGCGACGTTGCGCGCGAGAAGCAGCGGGTGGAGATCCGGATTGCCGAGTTGATCTATGACGGTTTGTGGCACTCGCCGTTGATGCGTGCGCTGCAGGCGTTCGTGGACACGACGCAAGAGCATGTGACCGGTGAGGTGCGCCTCCGACTCGAACCCGGGCGTTGTTACGGCGTCGGTCGTCGAGCACCGAAGGGGTTGTACGACCACGATCTTGCGACGTACGACGCGGGCGATACCTTCCGCCACGAAGACAGCGCCGGCTTCGTCCGGCTGTGGGGTTTGAGCGTCGAGACGTGGTCACGCCGCCAAGGCCCGGGGTCGAAGTGAACGATCAGGGCAGCGGCTCGACACTGTGGCACGGGCGGTTCGCCGAGGCACCGGCGGACGCATTGATGGCGTTCACGGAGAGTCTGTCGTTCGATCGTCGGCTCGCGACCTATGACATCGCGGGATCGCGCGCGCACATTCGGATGCTCGCGAAGCAGGGGATTGTGTCCGACGCGGAGCGCGATGCGGTCTTGCTCGCCCTCGGCACCGTCGAAGCCGAGCTCGCAGATGACGCGTTCACCTTCCTGCCGAGCGACGAAGATGTGCACACCGCGGTCGAACGTCGCGTCACCGAGCTCGCGGGGTCGCCCGGGGCGAAGTTGCACACGGGGCGCAGCCGCAACGATCAGATCGCGACCGATCTTCGGTTGTGGTGGCGCGATGCCGGGCGCGAGATCGGGCGTCGCATCATCGGTTTGCAGGCCGTGCTGGTGGATCGCGCTGTCGAGGCGGGCGAGATCTATCTGCCGGGGTACACGCATCTCCAGCGGGCGCAGCCGGTGTTGCTCGCGCATCATCTGTTGGCGCATTTCTGGGCGCTCGACCGCGATATCGACCGTCTCACCGACGCCTTGGTTCGGGCGGACGTGTCGCCCTTGGGTGCGGGCGCGCTCGCCGGGTCGAGTCTGCCGCTCGATCCGACGGCGACGGCCGACGAACTCGGATTCGCGCGCACGTTCGAGAACAGCCTTGACGCAGTGAGCGATCGCGACTTCGTGGCCGAGGCGCTGTTCGTGCTGGCGATGACGCAAGTGCACCTCTCGCGTATCGGCGAAGAGGTCGTGTTGTGGTCGAGCGAAGAATTCGGATTCATCCGGCTCGCCGATGCGTACTCGACTGGCAGCTCGATGATGCCGCAAAAGAAGAACCCCGATATCGCCGAGCTCGCTCGGGGCAAGGCGGGCCGTCTCATCGGCAACCTCGCGGGATTCTTGGCAACGCTGAAGGGCTTGCCACTCACCTACAACCGGGATCTTCAAGAAGACAAAGAACCCCTGTTCGACGCGTTCGACCAGTGCTCGCGCGCGCTCGTCGCGCTCGAAGGTTTGCTGATGACGGCGACCTTCGTCGACGATCGGGCGATGGCCGCAGCCGACGACCCGACGATGGCCGCGACCGACATCGCCGAGTGGCTGGTCGCTCGCGGGATGCCGTTCCGCGATGCGCATGCGATCGTCGGCAACGTGGTCCGTCAGTCGATCGAGCGTGGCGTGCCGATGGACGAGCTGCTCGAAACCCACCCGGACCTCGGGCCCGAAGCCGTCGAGTTGCTAGCAGCGGGTGTTGCCGTCACCCGACGCACGACTCCCGGCGGTGCCGGCCCGGACCCGGTTGCCCGTCAGCTGGTCAAAGCCCGCGAACGCCTCGACGACCACCGAGCCCGATTGGTTCGCTGATCGCCGCACGAGCCGTCACTCGAGCGGGTTGATCCACACGTCGATGGTGGTGCCTTGGTCGACGCGGGTGTCCTCGGCGGGGGTTTGTTGCCAGCTGCGGCCGGCTGCCCCTGGAGGAATCGATGCAGCCTCCGCTTCGGTGATCAGCCGAACCTGGATGCCGTGGGCGGCGGCGGCGTAGAGGATCTCGTCGGCGACAAGGCCGAGGAAGTTGGGAACGCTGACCTTGCGGGGTGGACCGCCTGCGACCGTCAACGTCACCTGAGTTCCGGCCGGCACGGCCGTGTTGGGCGACGGTGATTGCGCGAGCACGGTGCCGGGTGGGTATTGACGATCGGGTTGTTCGATGACGACCACGGTGTAACCGGCATCTTCGAGGATGTCGCGTGCGGTGTCGAGCCGCATCAACACGACGTCGGCGATCGGTGCGGTCGGTACGAGCTCGTCAGGCGGGGTTTCGCCGGGATCGTCACCACCAGCTTCTGGCAGTGGGAACGGTTCGGCCGGCAAACCGGCGAGCGCGTCGCTCATGTAGCGCGCCCAGATCTTTGCGGGCCATCCACCGCCGGTGACCTTCTCGCGCGTGCGGGGACGCAGCATGGGTTCGGGTTCGACGAAACCGATCCACACCGCGGTCGTGAGCTGCGGTGTCGAACCGACGAACCACGCGTCGCGGTACTCCTCGCCGGTTCCTGTCTTTGCCGCGACCGGGCGGCCAATGCGCGCCTCGACGCCTGTCCCTCGCGTCACGACCTGTTCGAGGGTGTGATTCAACGTGCGCACGGAGCGTTCGTCGAACACGCGGTCGCGACGGGGGAGTTGCTCGAACAAGACGGTACCGGTCGGGTCGACGACCTTCGTCACGAGCACCGGATCGGCGTGGAGGCCATCGGCCGCGAACGTGGAGTACGCGGACGCGACGTCGAGAACGGATGCCTCGTTCGATCCCAGGGTCGCCGACGGATACGGCCGCAGCGAGCTGCGCACACCCGCCGCGGCCGCGACTTCGACTGCGCGTTTCGGTGTGACGTCCATGATCAGCTGAGCGAACACCGTGTTCACCGACTTCACCGTTGCGTCGACGAGGTCGATCGTGCCGAACCCTTCGTCGTCGTAGTTGTGCACCTCCCAGGGTTCTTGGCCGACGACCGGGATGGTGATCTCGGAAGGCGCGCGGTATTCGGTGGACAACGGAATTCCATCCGCGATCGCGGCGAGCAACACGAACGGCTTGAACGTCGAACCGGTCTGGCGCTTGGCTTGCCCGGCGAGGTCGAACTTTGCTGCCTTGCCCGACCCCCAATAGTCGCGGCCGCCGACGTAGGCGACGACGTGGCCGGTGTCGGGTTCGATCGACACGAGCGCCGCGGCGGGATCGTTCGCCGGGTCGGTGAGGATCTGGCGGACCGACGCCTCGGCGAGCAGCTGTCGGCGCAGATCGAGCGTGGTTTCGATCCGCAAACCGCCCTGGTAGAGGAGGTATTCGCGCTCGGAAGCGGTCTCGCCGAACGTCGGGTTCGCGAGGAACCATCGCTTGACGGCATCGACGAAGTGAGGCGCGGTCGTGTTCTGCGCCCACGACGCGCCGCTCACGGCGAGCGGCTGACGCTTCGCGGCCGCGGCCGTCGTACCGTCGAGTCGGTCGTACTCGACCATCGCTGAGATGACGTCGTCGCGACGCTCGCGCGCTCGGTCGGGTTCGGTGAACGGGTCGTAGTCGCCGGGCGCTCGAAGTAGGCCGGCCAACAGCGCGGCTTCGTGCAACTCGAGTTCAGCGGCTGGCTTCGCGAAGTAGCGGTCGGCCGCGGCTTGCGCTCCGTAGGCGCCGTTGCCGAAGTACACCTCGTTGAGATAGCGCTCGAGAATCTCGCGTTTGGTGTACGTCCGCTCGAGTTGCATTGCGAGGACGGCTTCACGCAGTTTGCGGTGCACCGTCTGTTCCCGGGTCAACAAGACGTTGCGAACGTATTGCTGGGTGATCGTCGAGCCGCCTTCGACGATTTCGCCGGCGCGGATGTCCTCGCGCAGGGCGCGACCCATGGCGCGCAGGTCGACGCCCTCGTGATCGAAGTAGCGGTGATCTTCGATCGCGATCACGGCGTCGACGAGGTCGGTGCCCATCTCGTCGAGGGCGATCGCCTCGCGGTGCTCGCCCAGGTCGAGGCGCGTGAGCAGGGTTCCGTCGGCGCTCAGGATCTTCGACGATTGGCTCGGGTCGAGCGGGACGGGGTCGATGGCCGCGGTGTAGGAGCAGGCGCCCGCACCGAGCCCGAGGGCGACGCCGAGCGCGACCCAGCGGCGATCGCCTCCCCAGCTGCGAGGCGCGCGAAACCAACGAGCGAAGCTCACATCAGTCACATCGGCATCATTCTCGCTCATTCGCAACAGCGGAACCAAGACGGAGCCGGGGAGAACAACGGCCTAATCTCGCCGAGATGGACCCAGCCGCCCAGATCGAGCTCCTCGGCCAAGGTGCGGTCGATCTCATCTCGCGCGCCGATTTGGCGACGAAGCTGGCGACGGGTCGCCCCTTGCGGGCAAAGCTCGGAATCGATCCGACGGGCTCGGAGATCCACCTCGGGTTCGCGGTCGTGTTGCGCAAGTTGCGTCAGTTCCAAGATCTCGGCCACCTCGCGGTGCTCATCATCGGTGATTTCACGGCGCAAGTCGGCGATCCGTCGGGAAAGTCGAAGACCCGCGCCCGGCTCGACGCGGGGGAGGTGCAAGCGAACTCGGAACGGTATGTCGAGCAGATCTGTCGGATCCTCGACCCTGACCGGCTCGAAGTGCGCCGGAATTCCGAGTGGCTCGGGCCCCTCGACGTGGCCGGGATTCTCGGCCTGACCGATGCCACCACGGTCGCGCAGATGCTCACCCGCAACGATTTCCGCCAGCGGTACGAGGCCGGCAAACCGATCAGCCTCACCGAGTTCATGTACCCGCTCTTCCAGGGCTACGACTCGGTCGTGGTCGCGGCCGATGTGGAGCTCGGC
>SXGT01845331.1_pt1 | contig 19919 bp, 12 predicted proteins | sample 3176221 | NCBI WGS metagenome assembly SXGT01 (sample SAMN11356862, study PRJNA531348) | freshwater metagenome | isolation source: freshwater sample F1-120 | place: China: Fuxian Lake, Yuxi | collected 2017-12-25
ACATGTGCCGTTGGGTTGCGAAGAACATCGTTGCAGCCGGGCTCGCCGACCAGTGCGAGTTGCAGGTCGCCTACGCGATCGGGCACCCGGATCCCGTCAGCGTCTATGTCGACACCAAGGGCTCCGGCAAGATCGCCGACGAGAAGATCGTCGCTGCGGTCAACAAGGTGTTCTCGTTCAAGCCGGCGGCGATCGTCGGACAGCTGGATCTGCTGCGGCCGATCTACCGCCAGACGACGAACTACGGGCACTTCGGCAAGGATGGTCTGCCGTGGGAGATGACCAACAAGGTCGAAGCGCTGCTGAAGGCCGCGAAGTGACCTGAGGCAAAGGGTCCACGCCCAGAAGCGACGACGCCGCGCGGCGGGGACAGCCCTGTCGCGCGGCGTCGCGCGTTTTGCGGTGCCTGATTCAGGCTTTCTGCAACCGGATGGGCGAGGGCGGACACCCGGGGTGTGTCGCCGCGCGTCGTGGCGATCCCTAACCCTTCTGGCGCTACCAACGTGACCATCCGTTTCTACACCCTCTCCCTGCTCTCCCTCACAGGATCCGTCGCCGCGCAGGCTGGCACCTTCTTCTATCCAGCCAACGGTCGCTTGACCGTCGATCGTTCCTACCACTACCGCGCCGAATGCAAAGTCGGGAACATCGAGGCCATGGTGGTGGACGAGTATGTCGTCAATCCACCGGCGCGCGTCGCCAACGTGCCGATCACTTCGACCGGCGGAGCGGCCTCGACGCAATGGGGCCTGGTGCCTACCGCCTACCTGCCATTCGACCCCATCGGCTGCGTTGCCGGCGTCCTCGAAGTCCTTGCGAGCCGTCAGGGCAGCACGCGAATCAAGGCGGACAGAGGCAACATCCGGTTCACCTTTGGCGACGAGAGTCTCGATCTGTTGCGCGTTGATGAAGATGCGACCTGCGGCGGCGGACCTCTGGATCCGGTCTTGGTTGCGACTTCCAAGATGAACTCGTGGAACTCAATCCTCAGCACGGTGCCGTTCACGGTGCGGCAGCAGTCGGAGCTCCGATCCGAGTTCTTGTCGATCACACTCGACGTGTCGGACTCGCCATTCTCTGGGCTCGCGGAGTTCTTGGTCGCCGCGCAAGCGCGCCTCACGGTCTGGCAGGACGTCAACCTGAACGGCGTGTTTGACCAAGGGGTCGACCAGGTTGTGCTCGCACAGGCCACTGCATCGCTCAGCGGTGACCAAGGCAGTTTTTTCGGCCCGCAGTCGGATATCCAGCCTCCGCAGTCCAGCACGCTCAGCCCGGGCCGTTACTTCGCGGTGTTCGAAGTCGACCACATGTTCGACACCAAGTTGGTCGGCAATGTCGCAGGCCAGGACGACAAGTTCGACACGCTGGGCGACGGATGTACTGCCGGAGCCCATTTGACAATTCAGGCGCTGTCTACCGGCGGCACTGCGCCTACCGGTGGCGGCGGCGTACTCGGCAACTGAACAGGCAGCAGATCAACGCGCGGCCTGCGCCTTCGCAAGCCGTCGCGCCTCACCAGTGCGTCGGTTGGTAGTCCTTCAAGAACTGGCCCCAGACGTGCGTACCGGTGCGGATGCCGTCGAAGATCGGGTCGACGATGCGAGCGGCGCCGTCGACGATGTCGAGCGGCGGATGGAAGCCGTGCTCCTCGACCTTGCGCGCCGCGATCTCCGCCGGGTCCTCGTCGGTGACCCAGCCGGTGTCGACGCTGTTCATGTGGATGCCGTCCTGCACGTAATCGCGGGCCGACGTGCGCGTCATCATGTTGAGCGCGGCCTTCGCCATGTTCGTGTGCGGGTGCTTGTCGGTCTTGAACGCGCGATAGAACTGACCCTCCATCGCCGACACGTTGACGATGTGCTTGTCGCGCGACGGCACGCGCAGCATCAGCGGCTTGAGGCGCGCGTTGAGCACGAACGGAGCCACGGCGTTCACGAGCTGCACTTCGAGCAACTCGATCGTCGTGACCTCGGCGAGCGGCATGCGCCAGCTGTTGTGCGAGCGCAGGTCGACCTGCTGCAGGTCCTGGTCGAGCTTGCCGCCCGGGAAGATGCCCTCGTGCGCGATCAGGTCTTCTTGCAGCAGCGCCTTCTGCGAAAGCTCCGGCGCGTCGTGGATCAGGACCGACTCGCGCGTAGATGGCAGCATGCGCTCGCTGTCTGCGACTTCGGCCATCTTGCAGCGCAGCAGTTCGTGCGAACGCAGCACGTCGCGCGCGCCGGTGGGCAGGCTTTGCAGCGGCTCGCGCTCCTTGTCCATCAAGTGGCCGTAGAAGCCCACCGGGCGCCGCACGGTCTGGCACGCGTTGTTGATGATGAAGTCGAGTCGATCCTGCGTTTGGTTGAGATGACGGCAGAAGGCTTCGACGCTCGGTGTGTGGCGCAGGTCGAGCCCGTGCACGAACAGCCGGTCCTTCCACTCGTCGAAGTCCGCTTCGCGCGCATAGCGCAGCGCCGAGTCGTGGGGGAAGCGCGTCGTCGCAAACACCGTGCAGCCTGCGCGCAGCAGCAGGATGCTCGCTTGGTAGCCGATCTTGACGCGCGAGCCGGTGACGACCGCGACACGGCCGCGCAGGTCTGCGGTCTGCTGGCGCTTCTCGAAGTTGAAGTCGCCGCACTTCTGGCACATCGAGTCGTAGAAGTGGTGCAGCGTCGTGAAGCTCGCCTTGCAGACGTAGCACGAGCGTTCGTCCTGCACCGTCGCGCGTGGCTCGGCGGGCGCGTTCGTCAGCGCGGGCGTCGGTTGTTTGTCCGCGAACGCCGCGTCGATGTCGGCGCCGGGACGCAGCGGAGCGGGCAGCGGCGGCGGCGTGACGAAGACCGCTTCCTTGCGCAGCTTGCGGATGCCGGTCTCCGACAGCTTCGCCTCGTCCCCGGCTCGCTTCTGCGCCTTGCGTTGGCGACGCATCTCGCGCCACAGTTCGCGCTTCTGCCACGGGTCCGGCCTTGCCACGCGGCCTGCGGCCTGCAGCAGGTCTTTGCGTGTCTCGTCATCGAGGTGGGCGAGCACCGCGCGGTCATCGAGCACATGCTGCAGGAACTCGATCGCGGAGCGCGCGCGTCCTGCGAGGTCGGAGGCTACAGGCTCGTTCGGCTTGTCGTTCTCGGTCACGGGGGCGAGGAGGATAGCAACTCGCCGCCGCATTGCGCGGAGCCCGCGTCGCCTACCACTCGTGCGGTTGCGTGACGCGGAGGTAGAGCTCCTCGACGCGCGCTCGTGCCCAGTCCACCTTGCGTAAGAACTTGAGCGAGGAGGTGAGGCTCGGCTCGTTCTTGAAGCAGTTGACGTTGACCTCTCGCGCCATCTGCTCCCAGCCGATCGTCTCGATGAGTCGCTCGAGCATCATCTTCAGCGTGATGCCGTGGAGCGGATTGTTGGGCTGGTCGTGCATGGTGCCAGCACGCGTTCTACTTCACTGCACGACGACTTGCACCGCGTCGGTTGCGTGGAAGCAGCCTGGTTGTTCGAAGCTCGATCCTTGGAAGCAGATTGCGGCGAAAAGGAACACCGGCGAGTTCGGCACCGTGAAGCAGAACGAGGGCGAACCGCCGAATGCGACGAGCACGTCGGTGGGCAGGCCGTAGAGCCAACTCGGCGCGCAGCCGACTGGCGGCGACACGATGGCCGGAGTGCGAGTGCACGAACCCGGCGTGAGCAGCAAGAAGTCGAGGCCCGCTGCGTTCGGCGACGGGTTCTGGAACTGCACGCAGAACGACGCGCCGACGCGCGGTTCGGCAGAGCAGCTGAGCGGCAGGCCGCCGTTGCCGAGTTCGCCGGGGCCGGCGCGATCGCACGCAGCGACCAGTTCCCAAGTGTCTTGCAGGTTGCCGAAGGAGCCGATGCCGCCGTAGCCGCCGACGATCATCATCCGGTTCTTCGCGCGGTCGAATGCCATGCCGTGCAATGCGCGCCGCGGCACCGCGCCGGCATTGCGCTGGATCCACTCGGCGCCGTCGTAATCCCAAGTGTCCGAGATCGCGGAGAAGTCCTGTCGCTGGCCGCCGAACAACACGATGCGCGAACGCGCCGCGTCGTAGCCCAATCGGGAGTAGCTGCGTGGCTCCGGCATCGGCGCGATGCCGAACGTGCGCTGTGTCCATGCCGTGCCGTCCCATTCCCAGCAGTCATTCTTCACGAACTGTTGGATGCCGCCGAACAACACCGCGACGCCGCGCGACTCGTCGAAGGCAAACCCTGGGTACAGACGGTTCGGCGGCTTGATCGCCGGCGTGCGCGGCGTCCACGTGACGCCGTCGTATTCGTGCAGCAGGTCCTGCGCGAAGGCGCCGGGATAGAGCACAGTGACGTTGCGAACGGAGTCAAATGCCATCGCGTGGCCATACTGCGACGCCGGCGAGTTGGCGGGCGTGATCGCGTTCCAAGTCGCGCCGTCCCATTCCCACGTGTCGCGCAAGAACGTGCCGTTGCTCGCGGTTCCGCCGAACAACACCACGCGGCTGCGCGCGCGGTCGTAGGTCATTGCATGGGTGGTGCGCGCCGGCGGTTCTTGCGTGAGAGCGAGCCGCTGCCATGCGCTGCCCGAGAAGCGGAAGGTGCCAGGCGTTGCTGGATTCCGCACATCGGTGGCGCCGAACCAGACCATTTCTCGTCGTGCTTCGTCGAACGCGATCGCATCCGACATTCGCGCCGGCGTCCCGGCGCCTGGCGATGGCGTCGACCACTGCGTTCCGTCGAAGGCCAAGGTTGCGTCGTTGTGGCTGCTCTGTGAGTTGGGGATCACAGTCGTGCCGCCCGAGACGACGCAACGCGCACTCGCAAGGTCGAAGGCCATCGCCGCTGAGTGGAGGTAGATGGGCAGCGACACTCGCTGTGTCCATTGGGCTCCGTCGTAGTCCCAGGCGTCGTCGTAAGTGATTCCGCATGCGGGTTGGCAACCGCCCTGGCCGCCCACGAGCACGATGCGGTTCCGCGCTGCGTCGAAGGCCATCGCCGCTGCGTGCCGGGCAGGCGGGCCGAGTAGCGCGCGCTGTTGCCAGCTGGTCCCGTCGAACTCCCAAGTGTCGGCGCCGGTTGGGCATGAAAAAGCGAAGCACTGGCCCATGCCGCCAAACAACACGGTGCGGTTGCGCGCCGCGTCGAAGGCCATCGCCGGTTGCGCGCGTGGCGCGGGACCTGCTGGCCCCTGCATCCATTGCGCCCCGTCCCATTCCCAGTGCGGATCGGTGGCAACCACGTTGGCGCCTGCATTGCCGCCGAACAGGATCGCACGCGAGCGCGCGAGGTCGAAGGACATCGCTGCGCCAACGCGCCCCAGAGGTCCCGCGGCGAAGGTCCGTTGGCTCCAGTTCGTGCCGTCGTACTCCCACAGGTCGCCAAGGAGCACGACCGAGCCTGACGCATCGTTCGTCTGGCCTCCGAACAAGACGGCGCGCAGCCGCGTTGCGTCCCACGTCATTGCATGATGCGAACGCGCCGGCGGATTCGTCGCGAGCGCTCGCTCGTGCCACTGCGCGCCGTCCCATTCCCAGGTTTCATCGCGTCGGCCGCTCCCGTCCACGCCGCCGAACAGCACCGCGCGCGCTCGCGATGCGTCGTATGCCATCGCCGACCCGGTGCGCCCTGTCAGGCGAATGCGCCCTTCCGGTTCGCGCCACTGGATCTGGGCGTTCGCTGCCCCCGCGCACGCGATGAGGACGCCTGCACGTGGCAGCCAGTTGCGGATGGTGGCGATGCTGCCGCTCGACATGGCGCAGCACGATCCGGGCAGACAAAGGTCGCGGCAAGCCCCTGAGTCGAGGTGATTGCCGCGATGGGGGACCCCGCGGGTCCCATGGTTGTCGCATGGGCACGCTCGTGACGCGCTGGCATGCGGTGGTGGCCTTTCCCCGACTCGGTGCGCCCGGTGCGACGGAGCATCATGCGCATGCCGCGCGATGCGAACTTTCGGGCGTCCTCACCGCGCGCGCCACGTCGTGGCGCTTGCTGCGTGACCCTTGTCGGGCTCTGCCTGGTCCCAGGCGTCGTAGAGTTCGATGAGCGCAGCCACGCATTTCTTCTTGTTCTCCGCGCTGACCCCCTGCGCGATCGAGAGCACTCGCTCCGCTGCGAGAAGCTCGGCTTCCGCCTCGGCAAACCTCTGCAATCCGGTCAACACGCGGCCCAAGTTGCGGCGCGCATTGCCGACGCGCGCGTGTTGGCCACCCAGCGCGCGTTCGTTGCCCGCGACGACTTCGCGCTGCAGCGGCTCGGCTTCGGCGAATCGCGCCTGCGTTATCAGAACGCTCACGATGTTGCCGATGGAACTCAGTGTGTTCGTGTGCGCGTTGCCGAGCACGCGGCGGAACTTGTCCGTCGCATCGCGATACAGCGTTTCCGCTTCGGCTAGCTTGTTCTGCTGCTCCAACGCGAATCCGACGCCGCTTTGCGAGACCAAGGTCTCAGGGTGATCGTCGCCCGACAGGCGGCGGCGCGCCGCGAGCACGGCACGCAGCATCGGCTCCGCCTCCTCCAACTTGTCTTGCTGGGCGAGCAGGTTGCCCAAGTTGTTCATCGTGACCAGGCTGTCCGGGTGGTCGTCGCCAAGTTCCTTGCGCGATGTCGCGAGAACGCTGCGATAGAGCGACTCGGCTTCGGCGCGGTGCTCGCCGTTCGCCAGCAGGCTTGCCAGCATGGACGCACTGATGAGCGTCTTGCGATGTTCGGGCCCCGCGACGCGACGGTGGACTTCGAGCGCCTTGCGCAACAACGGCTCGGCCTCCGCGATGCGGCCTTGCTTGCGCAGCACATTGCCCAGGCCCTGCATGCTGTCCAGGGTCGCGCCGTGCTCGTCACCGAGGACGCGACGGCGAGTGTCCAACACGACGCGGCTCAACGGCTCGGACTCGGCGTAGCGCCCTTGCGCGTTGAGATTGGAGGCCACGTTGCTCGCGAAATCGAGCGTGCTGGGATGCTCTTCGCCTTTCACGCGCCGCATGCCTTCGTAGGCTTCGCGGTAGTAACGCTCGGCGTCCTTGTCCCGCCCGAGCGAACCGAACAAACCGCCGAGGTTGTTTGTCCACACGAGCGTGTCGACATCGTCTGCGCCAAAGACCCGCCGGCCTGTTTCGTAGGCCGTTTGCCAATACGGCTGGGCCTCCGCGGGCTTGCCCAGGTCGATGAGCAGGTAGCCCATTACGTTGGTGGTGATCAGCGTGTCGCGGTGCTCGGTGCCGAGTTCTCGCTGCATGGACGCAAGGCAACTCCGCAGCAATGGCTCGGCCTCGCCTGTGCGGCCTTGATAGCGCAGGTTGCCGCCGAGGTTGCTCAGCGACTTGAGCGTGTCAATGTGCGTGGCACCCAACACCCGCGTGCGACCTTCGTAGGCACGGCGCAAGAACGGCTCGGCCTCGACGAACTTGCCCTGCTTCTCAAACAAGTGCCCCATGTCGTTGACTGAATGGAGCGTGTCTCTGTGTTCTTCGCCGAGCACGCGGCTTCGCGTCGCGAGGGCCCATTCGAGCAGGGGTCGAGCATCGTTGTAGCGACCGAGCTTCGTGTAGAGCGTGGCGAGCGTCTGTCGCAATGTCGCGTCCACGATTGGTTGATCCGCAAATCGCGTGACGACGGCAGCGACTGCCGGCGCCAGCACCGCGTGGTCGAGGACCGAAACCGCGGCGTCGGTGGCGTTGACGCGCGCCAACTCGGTGGCGAAGGCCTGTTCTGACGCCGTGCGGTCGTTCGCCGGCGCCCGGTTGTTGGCCAAGGCCTCGGCATGCTGCAGGCGAAGGTCGTGCATCATGCGCACGCCAGCGTCGGTGGGGTCGAAGCGCTCCAGCATCTGCGCTTGGAAGGTCGCGACTTGTTCGAGTTGTGCAGCGCGCTCTCCGGCAATGCCACGCTGCACCGCCTCCGCACTGCGTGCTTGCTCGGCCTTGTCCCGCTCTGCGCGCGCGATGCTCGCCTGCCATGCGAAAGCGGCCACACCGACGAGAAGGGCTGCGGCGACGGCAGCCGCGGCGAGCGCTGTGAAGCGATGCCGACGCACGAACTTCCGCAAGCGATAGATGGGGCTCGGCGGCGCTGCGTCGATGGCTTCGCCACGGAGGAAGCGGCGCAGGTCCATCGCCAGTGCACTCGGGGTCTCGTAACGTCGCGCCCGGTCCTTCTCGAGCGCCTTCATCACGATCCAATCGAGCTCACCGCGGACGAGCACGCCCAGGCGTTTGGGTTCGATGTTGCGTCGCGCGGCGATGTTCCCGAGCAACTCGGCGGATTCGCGCAAGCGCGTCGACGGCTTTGGCGGGTCGTCTTCGCGGATCATCCGTTGGATCTCGCTGTACATCGTCTTCGCGATGGAATTCACGTCGAACGGCGTGCTGCCGGTCAGCAATTCGTAGAGCACGACGCCCAGGGAGTAGACGTCCGTGCGAGTGTCGATGTCGACGGAGCCATGCGCCTGCTCGGGGCTCATGTACTGGAGCGTGCCGATCACCTGCTTGTGTTCGGTGAACAAGGTCTTGTCGGTCAGCTTCGCCGAGGTTGCCTTGGCGATGCCGAAGTCGATCACCTTCGCCAATGGACGACCGTCTTGCTCGCCGACGAGGATGTTCGACGGCTTGATATCCCGGTGGATGATGCCTTTCTGGTGCGCGTGTTGAACCGCGCTGCAGACCTGCGCGAACAGTTCGATGCGAGCGTCGATCGGGAGCTTGTGCTGGTCGCAATAGGCCGCCAGCGGTTCGCCTTTCACCAACTCCATCACGAAGTAAGGCCGCCCCGTCGCCGTCGCGCCGGCATCGAGCACCCGCGCGATGTTGGCGTGATCCATCATCGCCAGTGCTTGCCGCTCTTGTTCGAAGCGAGCGACCACTTGGCGCGTGTCCATGCCGACCTTGATGATCTTGAGCGCCACGCGCCGCATGACCGGCTTGGTCTGCTCAGCCATGAACACCACGCCGAAGCCGCCTTCGCCGAGCTTCTCGAGCAGGTGGTAGGGCCCGATGCGCGTGCCTGGTCCTTCGCGCAGCGCATCGTCGGCGCCTTCGGCTGGCTGTGGGCCGGTGGGCGCGCCGAGAAATCGTTCATCGTCTGCGGCGGCCAGCATCGCATCCAGGCGCTGGCGTAACCCGGCATCGCCGCCGCATTGACCATCGAGGAAGGGCTCGCGCTGGGACTTGGGCAGCGCCATGGCGCCATCGAAGAGCGAACGGATGCGTTGGTGTTTGGAATCGGGCATGGCTAATGCGACAACGCGCTCAATCGGTTCCGTTGGTGATCTCTTCTTTCAACCAGGCCCGCGCAAAGGCCCATTGGCGCTTGACGGTCGATGCCGAAACGCCGAGCGCGGCGGCGGTTTCGTCGATGTTGAGGCCGGCGAAGTAGCGCAGTCGCACAACTGCCGCCACTTCGGAGTCGATGCCCCCCAAGCGTTCGATCGCCTCGTCCAGGATCAGGAATCCCGCTGATTCCGACTCGGAGTTCGGATCGGGGAGCGTGGTGAGTTCGATCGCCGCCTGGCGCGCGGCTCCGCCACCGCGCCTCCCAGCCGCTTTCGCGCGTGCGTGGTCGATCAAGATGCGCCGCATCGCTTGTGCTGCGGTGGCAAAGAAGTGGGCGCGGTTCTGCCAGGGGATTTCGCGCGGCCCGACCAAGCGCAGGTAGGCCTCGTGGACCAATGCGGTCGCGTCGAGGGTGTGGCCCTTGCGTTCGCCGCGCAAGAAGGCCTGCGCTGCGGCGCGAAGGTCGGCGTAGATCTCGGGCAGGAGCAGCTCGATGCGTTCTGGGGTCGCGCGTCCAGGATCGAGCAACAAGTCGAGCGTCGAAGGACGAGGTGCGGGCTGCATCCGCGGAATGTACCACCGCGGCGTGTCGCAGGCTGCGCCTGGTGATCTTGGGTCGCGATGCTCCTTTGCCCAAAACGCGCGGAGGAACTGCGCTCGATGCAGGAGCCGTGGCGATTTGCCTTCGAGGATTTCGATTTTCGTGACCTGCGGTCTGACGTGCGGCCGCTCTTGGCACCGGCCCGAGGACTCGGGCCCTGCTGGCCCTCGACTTCGGAGAGTCGGTGCCTCGTTCCTTCGCGTCACCCCTTCCTCAGATCACCCATGTTGAGACCCACTCTCTCGGCGCTCGCCGTCGTGTCTTTCTTCTCGCTGCCATTGCTCGGCCAGGACTTCGCCAAGCCAACTGCCAAGACGGACGCTGCATTCTACGGCGGTGCGGCGTGGCGTGCCTTCTTGGCTGACTCGCCTGGAGAATGGAGCCTCGACTGGTGCGCGGCGACCGGGACGCCGCGTGCCATCTGGGGCGCTGGCATCACGCTCATTGGCTGGCGCGAAAATTCGATCGAAGAAGCTCGACGTCACGCGCACAAGCTGCTGGCCGACCGCGCCGAGTTGCTTGGGCTCGGCACGTCGGAGTTCCGCGAAGGCATCGGCGCGCGCATGGGTCGCGTCTGGTCCTTCACCTTCGACCAGTTCTTCCGCGGCCTGCCAGTGATTCGCGGTCGTGCCGATGTGCGCCTGCACATGACCGGTCGCGTGTCGATGTTCGGCAGCACGGCCTGGCAGGTCCCAGACGAGTTCAGCGTCACTCCCGCACTGGACGAGGTGACCGCGACCGCACTTGCGTGGCAGAGCCTGGGCGAACCCCCGACCGGCACTGCGCAGCCAACTCCCATCACGCCGCCGCGGCTGGTGATCTGGGGCGACATCAACGCCAATCAAGTGCAGAAGCCCGTGCTCGCCTGGGAGGTCGCCATCAGCAATGTTGATGGTAACGGCCTTGGCAAGATTGGGCGCTGCTACGTCGACGCGAGGACGGGCATCGTGCTGAGCTTCACCAACGACAAGCACGAATGCGGGTCTGGCTGTACGGACGCGATGCATGGCGCCATCGCGAAGTCGCCGACCGCGAAAGCGGATGCTGCGGCACCGATCTCGACCACGGTCACGGTGCAGGCGTGGACCCGGACCGGCATCGACGGCTTCTCGGCATTGGTCAACGTGCCGCTGCCAGGCCTCGTCCTCGACGTGCCGGGAATCGGCAACGTCACCACCGACAACAACGGCCAGTTCGTCATCGACATCGCCGTTCCGGTCAACATCACGGTCGGCGGACTGGATGGCCGCCATCATGGACCGATTGCCGGAATCGAGGCGCCTTCTGGCGTGTTCGTGGTGAATCCGGGCGTGGCGATGACGATTCAACTGCTGACGGCCGCGGCGACCTTGAACGCGGCCGCCCATACCTCGATGTCCTATTGGTGTGAGCAGAGCAACGAGTTAGCCCGCACGATCTTCGGCAACGTGCCGCAGCTCGCCGACTTGGACCGCATGGTGCCGACGGTGAACATCCCCATTGCCTCATCCAATGACTACTGCAAGGCTTACTACTCGCGAAACTCGATCAACTTCTTCCAGGCCGGTGGCCCCTGCACGAATCTCGCCAGCGCGACAATCATTGCGCACGAGTGGTGCCATGGCCTCGACGATCGCTACGGCGGCGTCGGCAACGACCTTTATGATGGGCTGGGCGAAGGCTGGGCAGACCTCTTCAGTCTGTATCTGGTGGACAGTCCGTTGCATGGCCTAGGCAGTCAGGTCGCCGGCGTGGCGGCGCGCGACGGCAACAATACGGTGCAGTATCCGTGCGCCGCCGCAGCCTGCGCCTCCCGTCACTTCGCAGGTCAATCCTGGATGGGCTTTGGCTGGAAGCTGCGCGATCGGTTGGCGACCACGCTGCCGCTCGGCCGTTCACAAGCCATCGCCGTCACCAACGACATCGTCCTTGGCTCCATCGTTGCCAACGCGATGCGACAGAACTTTGCCGTGACCGAGGTCTTCCTCGCCGACGACGACGACGGCAACCTCAACAACGGCACGCCGCACTCGGCCGAGCTGATCTGGGCATGCCAGCAGCACTCCTTGCCGTTCCCGAACATGCCAGGCCATGCGAACGAAGAATGCAGTGGTGCCTTGCCGCTGGTTCTTGGCCAGAACGGACCGTTCTCGAACCACAACTCATCGACGTCATTGCCCGGCTGGAGTTGTCCTGCCACCGGCAACGACGTCTGGTTCCGCTGCGATGTGCTGAATGCTGGCACGCTGACCATCAGCACCTGTGGCTTGGCGAACTTCGACACTGCAATCCAGATTTTCTTTGGGGCGTGCGGGGCGGGGAATAGCACCTGCGTCGACAACTCCTGCGGGCTGCAAGAGACTGCAGTCGTGCCCGTGGTGGCAGGTAGCTACTACGTGCGCGTCGGCGGCCACAACGGCGCCACTGGTACCTTCAGCCTTACAGTGAGCGGCCCTCTGGCCGTGGCGAGTGTTCCCTATGGGGCGGCCTGTGGCCTTGCGTCGAAGTCCTTCTACGAATTGTTCAGAAACGAAAACTTCGACCTCGAGCACAGCACCATGCGCCTCGTGCCCACCAATGGTTACTACGTTGCGCAGCAAGGTGGAGCCTTTGTGGCGCCGCCTGTTGGCGCGGCGACGCTGGCGTTGACAGACGAGTCGTTTGCCATGGTCAACCTTGCCAGCCCATTCCCATTCCTCGGCGGTTCGACCACGTCACTGGAAGTCTGCTCAAACGGCATGGTGTCGGTTGCGCCTGGCAACTCGACCTGGCCTCTCTTTGCGCAAGGATTTTCCATGGCCCAGCCGCGCTGGGAATCCTGGCATGACTACAACCCGACGCTTCCTGGTTCGGGCCAAGTCAAGTTCCACGAAGCCGGAACCGTCAGCTACGTAACGTGGGATGGCGTGTTGACGCAAAGCAACTACGTGCTTGGCGCCGACACCTTTCAGTTCCAGTTCGACCGTTCCACTGGCGCCGTCACCTACGCATGGCAGGCGATGGACTCCGCTGACAACCGTTACAACGATTCCCTCTACTCCGTCGGCTACTCCGCCGCCGGCCTCAGCGTCGACCCGGGGTGGATGAACATCTCGGCCGAGGTGCCGGCGACCTTCCGCACCAGCGCGGACAATGCGCAACCGCTCGCGCTTGCGAGCACGCTGCCGCGGATCGGCACGACCCTGACCTTCACGACGAGCAACTTCCCGGCATCGAGTGGGTTCGGCGTGCAGATCCTCGGCGTGCAGCGATTCACTCCGGGGGTCGATCTGACGTTCCTCGGCATGCCGGGTTGCCTGCTGCACACGAGCCTCGACATGGTCAACGTCCTGTTCCCGGCTTCGCAAGTCGGCACCTACTCGATCCCGGTGCCCAATGATCCGGGCATGCAGGGCGGGCTGATTCGGGCGCAGAGCGCGGCCTGGGTCGACGGCGTCAATGCAGCCGGACTGATCACGTCGAACGGTCTCGAACTCGGCGTCGGCATCTGATCGTTCTGCCCGCGTGTTCGCAGGCAGAACGCAAGTCCCGCGCTGCCGTCAGGCCTGCAGCAGTTCGCAGGCTTCGGCATAGCCAGGTGCCGGCGTGCCGAACTCGCTGGCGGTGACACGCGCCAGCGCGCACGCATGGCGCCAACGGAAGGCGGGCCTCGCAGCGGCGAACTCCTCGCTGGCGGTGCGAAAGAACTTCTCCGCGTGCAGCGCGCCGTCTTCGCTCGTCGCGTAACGCAAGAGCAGCGCAAACACGGGCTCGGCTGCGTGGCCGAGTTCGCCGTAGCGATGCACCAGCGCGCAGGCGGTCGATTGGTCGTTGCGCACGATCGCGTCCTCAGTCGCGCGCAGCAGCGCTTCGCTGTCCTTTGTGGCGATCGCGGCCAACGACTCGGCATGCGGCATCGGTTGCCAGGCGAGGAAATCCCCGCCGCGCTCGATGCGGTCCGTTGCTGCCTGGAAGGCGCCGAGGATGAGGCTTGCGAAGGTATTGCGAGCGCTGCCAGCCCTGCTCATGCCGCGCCAGGCGTTGGCCGAGTCGCAGGCGTGCACGCCGATCGAGTCGCCGTGAACGCTGCCTTGGCCCTTGTTGGGTCGCACTTCGTTGCCGGTGCGACCATGGTCGCGCAGCACCAACTGGTTGGTTGCCAGCGCAATCGCTTCGCCGACGCATTCTGGCGCGATGCCTTCCGCGAGCGCCGCTGCCGTCGCGTCGGCCACCAAGGCCGGTTCCGAACCAAAGATCAGCAGGCTCATCCTCTCCACCCAGGCATCGTCGGGAACGCGATTGCCGGGCGTCTTGCCGAGCAGCCGATGCTGCTCCAGCAACCTCGGCAGCACGGCGCGTATGCCATCGCTGTGGTCGCGCGCATGCGGTTCGTTCCGGACGCAGTAGTGCACCGATTGTCGCAGCAGGGTGTGGGCGTGCTCTTTGCCGATGACGTCGAGCAGGTCCCAGGCGCGGTGCGGCATGACGACGCGATGCACGTCGATGCCATCTTGCACCTCATGGAGCAATGCGTCGAAGGCCTGCTCGGCGCTGTGGCGAGCCAAGGCCGCGAACGCTCCTTCGGCGGCCGCCATGTCGTTGCCGCGCACGGCGTCCTTCAGCGCGTCGCTGCCGGCTCGGTCCGCGGGCAGTTGCGTTGGCGCGACGACGCGCAGCACTTCCTTGTTGCGGCCGCCGTATTCCTGCATGCGGTGCGTGTTGCGATAGAGCACCTTCAACACCGGCAACGGACCTTGGGCCTCCGGCATCGCCATCGCCATGCGATAGGCCGGCGCGAGCGCCATCATCGTGTGGTAACCGACGTAGTCCTCGCCGCCGAATGTGCGCGCATTGGCCAGAGCACCGGCGGTGACGAGATCCTTGAGGCTCGTGCCGGCGCGCAGCTTGGCGACCAGCGTCCGCATCAGTTTGTCAGCGGGCGTGTCCAGCAACAGTGAAACGAGCGGTTCGTGCGCGCCGAAGGTGAGCTCCCCTGGTTCTTGCGCGGCGAATGTAGAAGCCATCGCCAGCTGCGAGGCTGCGGACAACCCGACCCCCGCCGTGATCATGCCGCGGCCGACTTCGATCAGAAAACGCCGCCGATCGTAATGGTTCATCGTTTGGCTCCGCTTGCGTGCATGGCCCGGGACCAGGTGAGTCGACAGGGGCCAAAGTCTATCGAAGGTTGGCGCACCATGATGGGGCACAGCCTTGTTCGTGGTGCATTGCCGCGGTGCTTCCACCAAGAGACCTCAACGCAACGAGCAGAATCGTGACACGGTGGGACATCCGGTCAGGAGTGAGGAGATTGGCAAGCGGCGAAGATCAGCAGCCCTGGGGGTTTCGAACTGCGGAACCGAGCACACGGTACTGCGACTCCTTCGTTGGGCGCCCCACTTGGCCATGCAGCGCGTCGCCATGTTCCAGCGCGGCCAGTAGAGTCCGGCGGCTCCATCTCTCGCGGTCCTGTCGCTCCCACTCATGACCAAGCACGTCCATGCCTTCCCCAAGCTGCACAACGCCACCTGGCCCGGTCTCGTCGGCAAGGAGCCTGGCACCGACCATCCGCCGATCTCCTTGGACACGATGCTCGACTTCACTGCCAAGGCAGAAGTCGGCGGTCGGAAGTTCGACGGCGTGGACATCTTCCTTTGCGATCCGCACACCAGCATCGACGCCAGCGACGATGAGTTGAAGGCGCTCGCGGACAAGGTCGGCAAGCGCGGCCTCGTGATCGGCTCGATGGTGGCTCCGGTTTGGCCGCCGACGGGCGGCGGCTCGGCGATGGGCACGGACAAGGAGCGCGCCCAGTTTCTGACGCAGGTGAAGAAGGCCTGCAAGATCGGCAAGAGGCTGCGCGAACTCGGCATCCGCAAGTACGGCATCGTTCGCATCGATTCAGCCACGGGCGTGGCGGACTGGAGCAAGAACCCGGCGGCAAATCAGAAGACCATCGCCGCGACATTCCGCGCCGCTGCCGACATCGCCAAGGATCACGGCGAACGGCTCGCCGCCGAGGGCGAGATCTGCTGGGGCGGCATGCATAGTTGGAAGCACATGGTCGAGTTGTTGGAGTTGACCGACCGCAAGGGCATCGTCGGCTTCCAAGCGGACATGGCGCACACCTTGCTCTACACGCTCGGCTACAACGCGCCCGAGGATCGGCTCCTGCCAGCCAACTACGATTGGCAGGACAAGGCCGTGCTCGACAGCGCCTACGCCAAGCTGACTACGGCGCTGCGGCCTTGGACCTTCGACCTGCACATCGCGCAAAACGACGCGACGGTGTTTGGCTCGGGATCGCACGACAAGACCGGTCGGCACTGCTTGCCTAAGGACCAAAACGGCAAGCTCAGCATCACGCATCACGCTGGCTTCTGGCTGAAGGACGAGAAGCAGCAGCCCAACCGGACGATCCAGCATCTGTGCTGGGACGGCTGCATGTTCCCGAACAAGGTCATGGAGACGCAGCAGACCTGGAACGACATTCTCGAAGCCATGCTGCTGGTGCGCGACGCACACGGCTGGAACTGAGCAATCGCCATGAGCAAGAAACCCTGGAACATCGGCTTGATCGGCTGCGGCTTCATGGGCCGCGCGCACAGCAACGCCTACCGCAAGGTGGGCAACTTCTTCGACCTGCCGCTGCAGCCCGTGCTCAAGGCAGCATGCGCGCGCACCAAGTCCGACGTCGCGGCCTTTGCCGAACGCTGGGGCTACGAATCGACTGAGACCGATTGGCGGCGATTGATCGAGCGCAAGGACATCGACGCCATCGACATCTGCACGCCCAACGACACGCACAAGGAGATCGCGCTGGCGGCAGCGGCGGTTGGCAAGGCGATCTTGTGCGAGAAGCCGCTCGCGCGCACTGCCGCCGAGGGTGCCGAGATGGTGGCCGCTGTCGAGCGTGCCAAGGTGCCCAACATCGTCTGGTACAACTATCGGCGCGTGCCGGCGGTGACGCTCGCCAAGCAGTTGATGGACTCTGGCAAGCTCGGCAAGGTCTTCCACTACCGCGCCGTGTTCTTGCAGGACTGGACGATTTCGGCCGAATTGCCGCAGGGCGGCGCCGGCCTCTGGCGGCTCGACAAGAAGGTCGCCGGCAGCGGCGTCACCGGCGACTTGCTCGCGCACTGCATCGACACCGCGATCTGGCTCAACGGCGGCATCGACACCGTCACGGCGATGACCGAGACCTTCATCAAGCAGCGCAAGCACAACCTCAGCGGCAAAGTCGAGAGCGTCGGCATCGACGACGCCTGCGCGTTCTTGGCCCGCTTTCAGAACGGCTCGCTCGGCACCTTCGAGTCGACGCGCTACGCCCGCGGCCACAAGGCCCTCTACACCTTCGAGATCAACGGCGAACACGCCTCGATCCGTTGGGACTTGCACGACCTGCACCGACTGGAGTTCTTCGACCATCGCGACGAAGGCGCGCTGCGCGGCTGGCGTTCGATCCACATCACCGATCGAGAGCATCCCTATATGGGCAAGTGGTGGGTGCCGGGTCTGCAGATCGGCTACGAGCACTCGTTCGTGCACCAAGTCGCCGACTTCATCGACGGCATCGCCAGCGGCAAGCCGGCTGGGCCGACGTTCCGCGAGGCGCAACTCACCCAAGAGGTCTGCGACGCCGTGCTGCGGTCCGCAGACAGCAGGCAATGGGTCGACGTGCCGCGCACATGAGCATGAGCGCGACCGTTCCTGCCCTGCGCCTCGTCGGCAAAGAAGCGATCGACCCTGCGGTCGGCGTGTCGACGCGCAACCTCGCGCTCGAGGACGTCTGGATCGGCGAGCCTCTTCCGGGCGAAGTCTTGGTCGAGCCTTTGTTCGCGGGGGTCTGCGGTTCTGACAACAGCGCCTGCCTCGGCAAACCCAACTTCGACTGGGTGCAGCGACCGCGCACGCTCGGCCATGAGTTCAGCGCCCGCATCCTCGCGTTTGGGCCGGGCGCCGAGGGCCACGCCGGCTTGCGTGTCGGCGATGTCGTTTGCGCGCTCGCGATGCGCGGCTGCCGCGACAGCCGGTGCCGCGGCTGCCGGCGCGGGCGTTGGAACTACTGCCGGCGAAAGCGCATCATCGGCTTTCATCGCGACGGTGCGCTCGCCGCCCGCGCCATCCTCGAAGTCGACCGCTGTGTGCCGTTGCGCCAAGGCATCACGCCGCTGCAAGCAGCGCTGATCGAACCGCTGTCCGTCGTTGCGCAAGGCGTGCTCAGGAAGTGCGGCATCCAGCCCGGCATGGACGTCGTCGTCTCGGGTTGCGGCATCATGGGTCTGATGGCGGCAGAACTCGCGCGCGCTGCCGGCGGCCGCGTCGCGATCACCGGCATCGAACGCGACCGCGACCTTCGGCTCTCGCTCGCCGAACAACGCGGCTTTTTGCCGATCGTCGTTTCCGAGGCGGCGCCATTGCACGAGCGGCTCGCGCACGGCATCGAAGCCCGCGACGGCACGCGCTTTGGCGATGCCTTCGACGACGGGCTCGTCGATGTGCTGATCGAGTGCTCTGGCGCCCCGAGTTCGCTGGCGACCGCCGGCCTCGCCGTGCAGCCCGAGGGAACGATCTGCACGATCGCGACCTACCCGTGCGACGTCGCGTTCGGCGCCACTGCCTTCACGCGTTCTGGCCAATCGATGCAGGGCGTGATGGGGAGCAGTCACGAAGATTACGACGCGGCCCAGTTGCTGTTGCTGCGCGGCGTGCTGCCGGTCTCGACCTACACGCAGGTCTATCCGTTCGCGAATGCGATCACGGCGATGGCTGACTCGATCGCGGCGCGCACCTGCAAGGCCGTGATCCAGATGCAGCCGACATGAGCGACGCCGTATTCCTCGTGACGGGCGGAACGGGCTGCATCGGCGCCGTGACCGTGCGTGATCTGCTTGCAGCCGGCGCCGCTCGCATCGTCGTCGCCTCGCGCGCCGCGACGCCTGGCCTGCTGCCGCTGTGGCTGCCAACGCCGCTCGATGCCCGCATCACGCTTGTCGCCGCCGACCTCGAAGATGCCGCGACCATTCACCGCTTGGTCGCCGAGCATCGCCCAACGCATGTCGTGCACCTCGGCGGCCTGCAGAGCCCAGACTGCGATGCGGATCCGGCGCGCGGCATGGCGGTCAACGTCGGCGGCACCCAGGCGCTGCTCGAAGCCTGCGAACGCCTCGCATCGCCGCTGCGACGCTTTGTCTTCGCCAGTTCTGCAGCGGTCTACGGGCCGCGATCCTTGTATCCGGGGCCCTTGGTGCGCGAGCACGACCCGCTGCAACCGCCCAATCGCTACGGCGTGTGGAAGTTAGCCGGCGAACACCTCTGCCGACTGTTCGCGCAGCGCACCTCGGTGGCCACCGTCTGCCTGCGGCTCAACACCACCTACGGTAAGGGCCGCGACCGCGGCCGCACGGCGGCGACGACCACCGCGATGAAGCACGTCGCACAGGGCGCGGCGCGCGGCGTCGTGGAGCCCTTCGTGATGCCCTATCGCGGCCGCGAGAACTACCACTTCGTCGAGGATGTCGGCGCGCACTTCGCAACCGTTGCGATGGCGCCATTCATTGGTTTTGGCGCGTTCAACATCCGCGGCACGACGGTCGAGGTCCGCGACTTCCTGGCGCTGATTCGCAGCGTCGCCACCGGGCTCGGTTTGGGGGAGCGTTGCGATCTCACGATCGCAACGGGAGCGAGCGAGAACCTGTTCGTCAGCGACCTCGACGACCACGCCATCCAGGCTCGGTTCCCTGGCGTGCCGTGCACCAAGCTCTTGGACGGCGTCCACCGGACCTTGCTCGAGTTCCAGCGGCTTTCGTTGATCGACCAGAAGACCGAACCGGGCGCTCGCTGATCCAACGCTGGCGAATCGGCCACGGCGGGGTCCGTAACGAAGCGGAGGCGCCATCTCACACAGTGGCGTCGCTCGATCGGCGTCACTCGATGGCCGCTACCTGCTCGCGCGCGTGATGCGATCGCGCACGCCATCCCACGCCGAGTCGCGCGGCACGTCCTCGACGAGGATCGTGGCCAACTGGGCGTCGTCCATCGCATGCAACTCGGCATAGAGCCAGCGCGCATAGCCGCGCGGGTCGTTGTCCATCGCTGCGACGCGGGCGCATTCACGCAAGGCAGCTCGCACTGGCTCGGTGATC
>SXGT01522663.1_pt1 | contig 19910 bp, 13 predicted proteins | sample 3176221 | NCBI WGS metagenome assembly SXGT01 (sample SAMN11356862, study PRJNA531348) | freshwater metagenome | isolation source: freshwater sample F1-120 | place: China: Fuxian Lake, Yuxi | collected 2017-12-25
AGATTCGTGTATGGCAGTGTATCTATGCGACATTGAGTAATTTCCTGTGAAAAAGCTGAGATTTGTTTATTGCGGTTGGACAAGAATGAGTAAGGTAGCTTATTCCTGGGTTTCAGCCTTGTGGAAAATGTACAGGCTTTGGAATGGATTATCGCCGTTCGTTGGCGTTTAACTGCCTTGATATTTCAATAGTCTCAATGCGTTGAAAACAACGATCAGAGTAGAGCCTTCATGAAACATCACTGCCGCACCCATTTGTAAACCGAGAACGGTTGCAGGAACGAGGAATGCGACCATCCCAAGACTAAACCAGAGGTTCTGACGAATAATTCGACTGGTTTGTCTGCTCAGGCCAACGGCAAAGGGAAGCTTCTTCAGATCGTCGGCCATGAGAGCGACGTCAGCTGTCTCTAACGCAACATCTGAACCCGCTGCGCCCATTGCAATTCCGACTGTCGCACTGGCCATCGCTGGAGCATCATTGACGCCATCCCCCACCATGGCGACGCCATCTTCGCTATTCAACTTTTTGATCGCATTAACTTTGTCGTCTGGCATCAAGTCCCCAAGTGCTTCATCGATTCCAACTTGCTCAGCCACGGCTTTCGCGACTTGGGGATTGTCACCGGAAAGCATAATCATCCGCTTGATACCCATTGTTCGAAGCTGACTGACAACCTCCTTCGCGGCCGAGCGTGGTGTGTCCATAAGCCCAAGCACACCAAGATAATTCGTACCTGCCCGGACTACCATGGTCGTCCGACCGTTGGACTTCAGGCTTTCCACCTTCGCTCGCAGTGAATCGGGGAGGGGCGCTCCTTCGACTTCGGAGAACAGACTGTCCTTGCCAATATAGACTGTGTCCCCATCGATTGTTGCTTTAACTCCTCGACCCGTAATGCTCTGGACGTCGTGTGCCTGGAGATTGGAATCTTCTTTCAGGCGCTCCTGACCACCTTTCACTAAAGCGGCAGCGAGTGGGTGATCGCTGAGCTTCTCAACAGCGATCGCTACTCGCAGCAGGTAATCGACTTCGATTCCCTCCGCTGGCTCGATATCGGTAAGGCGAGGTTTACCTTCCGTGAGTGTGCCTGTTTTGTCAAAGGCAATCGCACTAAGTCGGCCTAAGTTTTCAAGTGGCCGACCACCCTTCACGAGTACTCCGCCTCTCGCAGCTCTCGCGACTCCGCTCAAGACAGCACTGGGAGTTGAGATCGCTAAAGCACATGGGCTTGCGGCAACAAGCACTGCCATCGCTCGATAGAACGAATTTCGAAATGGTTCGTCAACTACCGTTCCGGCAAAGAGTAACAAGACGACGAAGATCAGGATGGCTGGAACAAAATAGCGTTCAAACCGATCCGTAAATCTTTGAGTAGGCGACTTCTGGGTCTCCACTTCGCTTACCATTTGCACTATGCGAGCAAGTGTAGATTCTGAGGAGATTTTTGTGACTTGGATCTCCAGCACGCCGCTGCCATTGATTGTTCCGGCAAAGACGCGGTATTCCGGTCCGAGTTTCTCAGGCTTGCTACTGACCTGTGTAGCATTCTCGACGGCTTTCTTATCAACCGGGACACTCTCACCGGTGATAGGTGCCTGATTGACACTGCTTTCACCTTTGACGACAAAGCCATCGGCAGGAATTCTTTCATTTGGCTTCACGATTGTGACATCATCTTTTCGAAGTTGCTCGACGGGGACCTCTTCGGTTCTCCCTTCTCGTCGAACGGTCGCTGTTTGAGGAGTGAGTTCACCCAAGGCCTCAATCGCGCGTTTCGCCCGGCCCATCGCATAATGCTCTAGTGAATGACCAAGGCTGAATAAGAACAATAGGAGTGCCCCTTCCGCCCAGGCTCCTAAAGTGGCAGCGCCGACGGCTGCCACCAGCATCAGAAGATCGATCTCCAGGCGATAGGCGCGAATATTCTCGAACGCTTCGCGGAATGTGAAAAAGCCGCCAAATACATACGCTGTCAGATAAACGATCCAGAGCGTAGGCTCTGCACTAGAAGCCATTGAAAGCGTCCACCCGAAAAGAAGCAAGGCTCCGCATATTCCTGCAAAGATCAGTTCTGTCATCTCACCTAACCATCCATGTTGGTGCTCATCATCAACCTTTTCTTCGGCGTCGTGGGTATTGCTATTTTGAAAAATACGATCTTTGTTCAGTCGTTCGGGCTTACGCCAGCCGATTCTTTCGAGCTCTGTGAGAATCTGCTTTTTCTCGACGACTTGAAGATCAAACTCAATACGGATAACACCGGCTGGGGAGACTCCAGCCTCAAGCACACCCTCAAGTGTGCGGATTCTTGATTCCAGGGTACGTGCTTGCCGAGCATGCATCGGTTCTGCCCGTACCAAGAAATGTCCGTATCGACGTTCGAGTTCGGCACCAACTCTCAGAGCAAGTTCGCGGACTTCGCCAATAGATATGAGCTTTGGATCATAGTGGATACAGATTTGGCCAGTTCCTTTGTGTTCTTTCTTTAAAAGATGCACTGACTCTATTCCATTTTTGGCTTCCAATAGCGCCCCTAGCCTATCGACGCACGCGTCATAAGAATCAGGGATGGCAGGCAGAATCAGTTGAATATCCAAGTGTGTTTTTTCGCTCACGAGTATTGATCCTGTGGCTGTGGTTGTTGGGTTTTACACTTTAGGCTCGGAGGCAGACTATTCAGCTCACTAGCGGAGCAAATGCTTTTCGAGTTATTGAGATCGCGAATGAGTTGACTTCGAGAACATTCGCTCTTTTCTCGGGCGAGCCGTAGCAGATTGGAAACGCGTACGGAGAGTTTCCCAGTCCAGGATGAGTGTCCCCCCTGTTGCGGAATGTTGTTTTTCCCAACTCATTAAGAGCGTTAAACACGTGTGATCGATGTAACTCAGGCTTTTGAAATCGATGTGAAGTGTCGTTCCCGGCGGTACGACCTCAAGAGCAGATGCAAGTTTTGGCAATCGCAAAAATGTCGCGGCACCTTCGAGGATAAGCGTCATCCGACCATTTGAACCATCACCACGCTGTCGAATTCGTAAACGCGAAAATGTATAAATGAGACGAACGACTGAAAGCGCAATTCCAAGAATCACTCCCGTTAAAAGATCGATCACAACGACTGTGCATGCGACGATGAGGCAGATAGCTCCCTCCCATCGACTCTCTTTCCATAATGCACGGATGGCAGAGGTTTGAATTAGCCTTAATCCTGTCAGGACCAGGGTTGCGGCAAGCGTTGCGACTGGAATTAGTCGTAGCAGCCCAGGAGTCAACAGAACGAATAAAAGCATCCAGACGCCGTGAAAGACAGACGACCAACGAGACTTTGCTCCTGCTTCCAAGTTGGCGGCACTCCTGACGATGACTCCAGCGAGAGGGAGTGCTCCGATCACACCGCACACCGCATTCCCCACTCCCTGAGCTGCGAGTTCCCGGTCGTATCGGGTCCTTGCGCCAGAGTGCATGCCGTCAAGCGCAGCGGCTGTCAGCAATGACTCGGCGCTGCCAAGTAGAGCAATGGTAAATGCGACCTGCCAAACAACAGAGTTCGACAGGAGTTCTGTGGATGAATTATTTATCAGATGAATGCCTGAGCTCACGCTGTCGAACTCAACTCGTTGAATTGGCAGATTTAGCAGACTAGCAGTTGCGGTAGCCACGATTACCGCAGCTAATACAGATGGAACAGATTGCAGCTTCTGAGGTACGAGCCGCTTCCATAATAATAGAATTGTTAGGGTAAAGAGTCCCATCATCGCTGCTGACAGATGCCCAGGATGGCCAGGGTGACCGTCAAAGATATGGAAGACTGCACGTGGAACTCCCAGGAAGTTTTCGATTGCGGTCTTGGCAGGTGCATCATCAAGCGCCACATGAAATTGCTGAAGCAATAGCATGGCCCCAATTCCAGCCAACATTCCAAGGATGACTGCAGGAGACACCGCACGGAACCATTGGCCTAGCCGCAGTAATCCGGAGACAATTTGAATTAAGCCGGCAAGGAAGACGACTATTCCTAGCGACGCAACTCCCAACTGTTCTTGCAGACCGAGAACAACAACAATGAGTCCCGCTGTTGGACCACTCACCTGCACGGGCCCGCCTCCGAGCAGTCCCACGACAACACCACCGACAACGGCTGTGATGATTCCTGACGCAGTGGGAACTCCAGATGCTTTAGCGATTGCAACGCATAGTGGTAACGCGACCGCGAAAACGACAATGGAGGCGGGAATGTCGCTCCATATGTCTTGGTACCATGAAGGAGATTGTTTGGTCTCAGCATTCTTCGAGACAGGACTTGGGGAGTTGAGCGATTTCGTGGCATGGTCTAGTCCGGCAGAAGGCAGTGCGGGATGCACAATTGGCATCTCTAAAAGCGGCTCAAACCGTTGCTGATACGCATCGTAGGCTAGCACTTCACTTGATTCAAATCGCAAAACCCAAGCGTGAAGCCGAACAGTACCCGCCGACAATCCTGCTGCAACAATCGGATGCTTGGTCAAGTTGTCGAGTTGCACGAGCACGTTAACTTCAACGGCTTTGTCCCACTTTGCTTCTCCTTCTAGTTCAGAATATTTCTCTCTCATAACATCGACCGTACCAGTCGCGTGAGCCAGCCATGCTCCGACTGGGGAATCTCCGTTCGGTGTGCCAATATCAAGCAAGGCTTTGACTGCACCGCACCGGTAGTGCCCGCAAACAATCACATCCGTCACTCCCAACGTTCCTATAGCGTATTCAATCGTCGCGGCTTCTCCGCCCTGATTTTCGGGAGGTGGGACCAGGTTTCCCGCATTGCGAGCAACAAACAAATCGCCCGGATCGGCTTGCATGAGCGTCTCCGGGAGTACACGCGAGTCCGAACAAGTGATAAGGAGAGCTTGCGGCTTCTGTCCTGACACACTTCGTTCAAAGAGCTCTTTCCGTTCCCAGAATAGGTTCTCCTGAAAATGCCGCAGTCCTTCGATTAACTTTTTCATACTTTTCCTAGGTGGATACCTTCATCCAAGCGTGATGCATGCCCTGTCTCTTGAAGACAGCAAGCTTGAGAGAATGCTTGATGTAATGCCGTGAGATTGTTGTCGCTGGTGCGGTGTCCTCAGCGGACATGCCCCGACAGAAATGAAAACAAATGAGGCGGTTTGACCATTGGTTGGTTCTTAAGCCGCTTATGTGATGAGCTTAGACACCTGAAATGCGAATCGCGTCATACTTTGGGATGCTCCGGTAGTGCTTACGACTAAAGAAGATCGTGAGCGTCAGCGAATTGGACTACTCCCAGAATCTGGCAGGGAACTTCACTCTCAGAGCACAAGCGAAGTAGCAATTGTCGAGGCAAATGCCGTATTCGATCGTTTAACAGCGAATAACGATCGTAGAAAGCACATATGTCAACAAGTCATATGTGACAGAAGTAAAGTCTTTAGACAATGACGTTTGAAGTGGCAGTGATGGTAAGATTCGAATCGTCGACCATGGAAGCATGATAAAAAACAATTGCTCCAATTCGATGGAAAACACATGGCGAGCTGCTCGTGTTGATAAGTCAGATACCAGCATGCCGGGGACATGCTTACATCCACACGATTCCGTGTTTAAAGCGATTTCGTAGTCCCAAGAAGAGTTGCCCTTGTTATCGAAAAATGTGCAATCAGGATCCTCAGATCCGCCTTCGTCGCAGGAATGATCATCATCGTCATCGTGGGACTGGCACACAGAGCAGAGCGATGAACCCGCGACAACACTGTATGAACCGTCTTTGCTGATGCACGCAAACACAGGAATGCCACTCCCGATCAGGAGTTGTGCGAACATCAATAGTAGTAGAATGACTTGTTTCATATGGTCACCGAATATCCGAGTTTATCGGCAAGCTATGACTTCCGCCAAGATGGAAATTCAGAGTCGTGATGGAATCTTCATTTGTGGAGAAGATTAAGAAAGAAATACCAAATTGTTAGGAGCGGAGAGCAGACACGATTTCCGCTCGTGCGGTATTGATCGCAGGAATGATGCCTGCGGCAACTCCTACAATCGAAGATACGATGGCTGCTTGAATTGCCATCGACCAGGAGGGTTGGAAGGCGATGGTGACTCCCTCTGCACCAACGGCGAGGCCGCCGAAGGTCAAGATGGTCAGGGCAATGGTAGTTCCGAGGAGGCCGCCGGTGAAGCAGAGGAGGATACTTTCAAGGAGTACCATGCGGAAGACCAGGAAGGGGCGCAGGCCTAGCGTCTGGAGGACTGCATGCTCTTTGATGCGATCCTGAACCGACATAACGGTGGTCGTGGCTACCAAGGTGAGGACGAGGCCGACGCAGGCATAGCCCAGCCAGTGGGCGAAGCCGATGAGGTCGACGAGGTCGGATAAGGTGCTCGCCTGAAAGGCTCCCTTGCGTCGTGTCGTGGTTGCGACAGGGCCTGCTTTGAGAACCTGATCGATCTCGACGGCGACCGTATCGGGATCTGCATCGTCGGTCAGATAGACTTCATGCTGAGTGACCAGACCCGCTGTGTCGAGGCCGCGAGTGTATTGGAGGAAAGGTAAACCGGTGTAAATGAGGTTTTCTTCCGATGGGACAGGTGACGAGAAGATGCCCGCGACTTTGACCGAGAGTTCGCCGATGGAGAACTGGTCACCGACATTGAGGCCGCGACGGGTGGCAATATTTTTGCCGACGAGAGCGGCGTCGTTCTGAGATTCAAACGACTGCCATGACCCTGAAAGCAATTGCAGATCTCGGGTCCGATTGAGTTGGCTTGATGGGACGCCGTTGAAGACGACAATATCCAGGCTCGCGCGGCAGTTGTTAGTCCAGACTTGCACCGGCACAACTTCCTTAACGCCGTGTACTTTCTTGATCATGCGGGAATAATCTTCGGGCAAGCGACTACTGGTCGGGCAAAAGCGGTTTTCCTGGAATACGATCAGGGTGCGTTGAGCGTCGTCGTCTTGTGTGAGGCGTTCTAGTCCTTCCTGGACCGAAGCAACGAAACTGAAGACAAACATTGCGACAGCGGCCCCGCTGAGGGTCAGCATGGTACGGACGCGGTGACGCCAGAGGCCTTTGAAAACGTAGGGAAGAAAGCGGATAAGCATGGTTTATCCCACCTTTCCTGCGAACGACAGATCATTGCTGTGAGTGGTCCCATTCATGGTCTTCTCAATGATGCGGCCCTCGTCGAGTCGCAGTTGACGAGATGCAATCTGGGCGACTTCATTTTCGTGCGTGACCATGACCATCGTAATGCCAAGTTCGCGATTGAGTCGTTGCAGAAGGACTTGAATCTGTTCGCTGGTCTTTGTATCAAGGCTTCCCGTCGGTTCATCCGCAACCACAACTTTGGGGTGAGCGACGATTGCCCTTGCGATACCAACTCGCTGTTCCTGACCGCCCGACATCTGGCGTGGGTAATGGTCCGCTCGATCGCTTAATCCCACGGCTTCTAATGCTAATTCGACACGTCGTCGTCGTTCCTTCGCAGACATTGGTAGAAGAAGAACGGGAAGCTCAACATTCTCGTAAGCGGTCAGAACCGGGACGAGATTGTGCGTCTGAAAAATATACCCGAGATTGGCAGCCCGCCAATCTGCCAGTCGGCTACGAGACAGCTTCGTCACTTCAACGCCATTCACAGTGATGCTGCCCGAATCTGGTCGATCGATGCCGCTGATCACGTTGAGCAGAGTACTTTTGCCTGTTCCGCTGGGGCCCATCATCGAAATAAAGTCACCCTCTTCGATGTCGAGCGTGACGTCCCGCAGAGGCGTGATGACTTCCTCGCCCTTGCGGAAGCTTTTGGTCAGGTTTCGAATTTCAACAAGTGCCATGATTGGGAATTCCTTACTTCTGGCTGATGCCGAGTGTTTTATCTTCGCCTGTGATGACGACTCGATCACCAGGACTGAGGCGGGAGCGGTCGGAGGCGATCAGGCGGTCGGTGGGATGCAGACCAGCCGTTACTTCCACTAGCTCGGGTGTCCCTGCTTTGCCGAGGGTGACGGGACGTCGCTGTGCAAAGCCTTGTGAATCAACAATCCAGACGGCACTCTGCGACGAATCAGCATCAATCAGATTTCTAGGTACGAGTAGCCTCTCGGCCTGCTGGGAAGCCGATTCTGTCGTTTGAGTTGGAGGAGCTAAAAAAGTCGCCGTGGCGAGCATCTCCGGCCGGAGAGAATTTGAGAGATCGGGAATCGCAACTTTGACTTCGAGTGTGTTCTTCTGGATGTTGGCAGTGGAAGTCGGAAGCAAGACCGTCCCTTCGATGGGTTCTTTCAAGGAGGCCGACACAATGCGTACCTTCTGGCCTGGGAGGACGAGCGGGACATCTTCGAGTCGAACATCCGCACGCAGCTGAAGGAAACGAGGGTCATACATTTCGACCACGGTGCTGGAGCTTTGACCGGCGTTGGCTTCCATCCCCATAACGCGAGCGCCCGGATAGGCAATCAACCGTAAAACACGGCCAGCAACGGGAGCAGTCACGATCGTCCGTTCGAGTTCGAGCTTAGCTCGATCGAGTGCGACTTGAGCTTCGTCGAGCTTCGCTTGGGCGGCTTCGCACGCTGCGTGTGCCTCATGAAGTTGTCTAGTTTCGTCAATGAGAAGCTTCAGCTGTGTCTGCTGGGCAGTGGCCCGACTTTCTTGAGATTGCAGTTCTTTTTTCAAAAGGTCAGGACGATTTGCGAGTTCGTGAAGATCGGCTTCCGCTGCGGCTAAAATGCTTTCTGCTTCCTGGACAAGACGTTGAGGGACTGCACTTCCGGCGGCTTTCTTGCCTTCAAGATTCTGACGGGCATAATCAACTTTCGCACGTGCCGATTCGGTGAGAAAGGGGACTTGTGCGACAGCCGTTCGGGTTTTATCCAGAGCCGACTGAGCTTCCGCTAGCACTGACTGCAAATGGACGGGCTGGTCATGGCGTAACTGAGCCGCCTGAAGAGACGCCCGAGCTGACTTTTGCTCGGCCAGACGCAAGTCGAGTGTCGCTTTCGCCTGACGGACGGCAAATTCAGAATCGATACGGATTAGTTCCGCAACCGGTTGGCCTTTCTCGACATCCTGTCCTTCGACAACCAGCAGGCGTTCAATTACTCCCTGGGTGAGGGCTGGAACATTGATCGAGGTGGGGCGTGGCTCGATCCAGCCGGGCGCCTGAAAGAGTTCGGTTCCCTCCTGTTGAATGTCTGCACGCGAAACGATGACCGGTATGACGGTCACGTTCTGGCGTGGCAGGAATTGATCTCCGGCAGTGATCATCAGGACCGCCATGAACCCAACCACGACTACTCCCGGCAGCACGTAGCGCGAAAGAAGATTTCGGCGACGTGGCCTTTGAGCAGTGGGCTTTTCCTGCGGTCGACGATCGATCGCGAGGTCTTTCAGGTTCAGCGGCGTTTGAGTCATGGAAAGCTCATGGAGATAAGAACGTTCAACGCAGACGATCAGATTAGACTTGGTTACTTCACGAAAATCTGGTCAGCCATCACAGACAGGTTTCCTTCGTCGTCGCGTTTGGCTTTGCCGTGCACGACGATCTCGTTCAGTTCTTTGACGCCTAGAAGGGTGCGTGCGTCTTCTGTCACGACTTTGCCGGATTGATCAACAACTTTGATCGTCGCGATGTTGCCTTTCACCGCATTCTGTTCGCAACAGTAATCCCAAGGAGTCGGGCAACCTTCGTCAGCAGCGCAATACGGGACCTTCGGGTCAACAATCGTGAAAGCTGCCAGTCCCTCGACAAAGGGATTCGCAGATCCCCCGATGCGACCGACGATGACAATTTCCTCATCCGTCTTCGCGGACGTGCGTGATTCGCCGACTGGGAGTGCGCCTGCTGGTTCCACTTTCGCGATGTATGGGGAATCAACCTTGGGAGTGGCTTTTTCAGTCGTCGTATTTTTGACTTGAGAACACCCCGACAGAATGGCCAGTGTCGTCATGAGTGAGAAGGTAACGATTGTTTTTAGCATGATGTTTTCCTTTGAAAAAAGTTGAGTGACTAAATGGATTTGAGACTTTGTGCAACGGGTTGACGCAAGGCTTTAATGGCCGGTGGCAATGCGCCAAATACGCCGAGGGCCAAGCCGACTCCACAGCCGATCAACAAGGCCATGCCGTCAATGTTGAGCCGAAATGCACCCATCGTGAACCGGATGGCGGCTCCGTTCAGCAAAGTCAGTGCAATCGACGCAGACACAAGAGCGCCCGCAGCCGAGAGCAACATTCCTTCCTGGATGAGACTAATGAGAATGGCACGGCGTCGATAGCCGATGGCTTGGAGTGTCGCTATCTCTCTGACACGGCCGACAACGGCTCCGTACATCATGTTGAGTCCCGCAAAAATGCCTGCTCCAGCAACAAGCACGACGACCGTCCACGCAAGCAGGCGGACAGGTTGATAGTGCTTTTGCAGTGACGCGTAGTAGGCAGACTCAGCGATCGCCTGAAGTTCGAGGTCGGTGCGTTCTTTGCAAAACAGAACAACCTCACTCAGCAGCGATGGACTTTCCATGGTCAATGCGACGAGGCTGAGATCCTGACGTTTGAGGACTCGTTGCATATCTTCCAGCGGTGCCCAGATCTCGGACTCGAATGCCGAGCCGCCAGCCGAAAAATGACCGGAGACTTTCCAGACGTGCTTTTCGATGGTCAGCGTGTTCCCAATGACCAGATCCAAAGGATTGCAGCCGAGTTTGGCAGCGACCAGACGACCGACAAGGATTTCGCCAGGACCTGGCCATGCTCCTTCCAGGATGCGGACGTTCGAGCGAACGAGCGGGGCCGAGCGAGTGACTCCTCGGATCAACCCCAGGCCCGCCTGATTCTGTTGTTGCGTCTGAATACGCGTTCCCAGATACAGTTCTGGAGAGACGTATTGCTGACCGAACCGCTGTCGGACCCCTTCCAGAGTGGCCGTCAGGAGTGACGGGATACGTGCAGGAATGGCAGAATTTTCGATGTTTTCTTCAGCGCTGACAGAATACACCAGGGCGACAGAAGGGTCGCCACTAACAGCAAGCGACCTCTCTAGTCCACGGATGAATCCGACAACCACAAACACCAGCAAAATGACGATCGACATCGCTCCCAAAGTCAGAAGACTTCGTGACGGTCGACGCATCAGATTGCGGACTCCATAGTCCCATGGCAACAGACGAAACATCAGAGCATTCCTTTGGCAGGAGGTGCCAGTTACTTCGTGGGCTTGGCTGTGAATGTCCCGGATGGACCTGCAAGCCTGACGGGCGTCTTGCCGATTTCGTCCATGATTTCCCACAGCGTTTTGGGGCTGAGCGTCACGCCGGATTTGGGAGTGATTGTGACGGATTTTGAGGGGATGTCACATTTGATGGAAGCGACATCGGTGACCTTCTCGAATCGCTGGGTGATCTTCTTCACACAGCCGCCGCACATCTCGGAGACTTCGACAACGGTGGTCGTCTTGTCAGCCAGGATAGCGGCTTGTGAGCTATGAATGCTGACCGCCAGAACAAGGGAAGCGAAGAGAACTGGGAATGATTTCTTGACGTAAGACATGCGAAAATCCTTCATCGCAAGATGAGTACAAAACGGGTGCGCAACAGGGCATCCCGAACGGAAAACAGTAGAAGATAGGGCAACGAGGAGACAATCAGTGCCCGGTCATGACTTCAGCTAAGAAGACCGGCACAGCAGTAGCCGGGGAAAAGCAGTGAACTAGATTACAATGGAGCAATAAGCAATGCGCGCAGTAACGCCACTTAATGTGGGAAGTGGTTTCTCATCCGCCAGATTTGGATGAATCGCTTCAACTGATGCCGTGAAGTCAGGACGCTCATACAAAATTGGCGTCACCCAGGCATGATCAAGCAGGACATTGATCGAGATGTCGTCTACAGAGTTAACGGCTCCATGACACAAACAGAGCGAGCAACCACAGTCTTCATCTGGTGCAGGAGCTTCGTCTGAATCAGGTTCTTCCGACGTCCCGCAGTGATGAGAGCAGCAGGAGCAAGACTTTTGTCCCACTGACGTATCTTCCCCGCCACCGCCAAACGCCCCCATACATCGAAATGGGCACGCCAGAAGGCACACGATCAGCAAGAGTGAGGAAAGGTTGGTCGACATTCCTTACTAATATCGGTACACAAAGGCCGAATGTCAACATGAGAACCCGTTCTCAAGAAAATACCGTAAAGACTACAAGCCGTTTCCAGATTCGCTGCCGAAAAGGAGAAAGCGCTGAGTCGCTTTCACGCTATCAAATAACGCGTTGCTAATGAGTTCATTCTCATCAAGAAAAATGGGCGGAACCTTCAGCTTAAACAAGAAGTCGTCATAAAAAGTCTGAAAATTACGACCTTTTAATAACATCTTTGACATCAGAGATTTGGGGGTATCGAACTCAACTCTGGGAAATTCGTCTAGGTTGAGTGCCGAGTTTTGCTGCTTCCAATCACCAAGACAAGACAAGCGAAGATGCTCGATATTCGACAATTCCTGATCGTCGTAAACGACGTTGGCATTTATCTTCTCAAAGAAGGATGTGATCCGCTTCTCGTTAAGTCGAATGGGTGCTTTCGAACCAACCAACGCAATGATAGGCTGAGCGGGGTCCATTTTTCCCCACCATAACGAAGTGTGTGGGAAGACTGATGCAAATGTGTCGCAGATGGAAACGAGTTCCCCTTCACCTAATTGGTATATGGGCAACCATTGACAGAATAGCCCCTTCGTGTTGAGTCGATCCTCAACAATTAAAAAGTGCTCTTGAGTGTAAAGGTATCCGGCCTGACTTTCCCATGGGACATACAGATCCGCCACAATCACATCGTAATTCTTTGGAGAAGTTCTTAGATAATGTCGCGCGTCATCAATAATTACTGACGTCCGCTCGTCTTTGAAAATCGAATCCGAGCTCCCGCCAAGCTCTTCGGCAGCTTTTGCTATATCGGGGATCAACTCGACGACATCAAGCTTCATTACATCGTGAAAGGGTAACGCACCGGCGGCTGTCATTCCGGTGCCTAATCCGAGAAATAAAACGTCTTGTGGATGGGAATGAAGCAGTAATGGCAAACGAGCTTGTCGCTTTTGCCTCGCTGCCTGATCACCAGTCGCACCATGGCGGTAATGGAGATTCTCACGGAGATACCAATTATTGTCGTTTCGATCCCACGTAACGTCGATCCAGCCGTAAGCGGACTCTCGCCGAGTGACAAGAGCTTCGTTCTTCCTTAGCCCTAAGCTTTGCCAGGAATGTGAATCGACAGCAATAGTAGTCAATAAGGCTAGTGCTAACCCGGCACTAATTAAGACGGCAGATCGTTGGCTGAAGAGGCTTCCCAGAAGGATAAGTATCCCGGATAAAAGCAAGAAGCTTCCCCATAAACCGAATAAAGGCAGGAAGACAAATCCCGCCATTGCTGCTCCGAGGGCGGCAGTAGCTGAATTGATGGCCGCTAGGTATCCAATTTGACAATTGTTTGGAGTTGGTCCATTTAGCTGCCAACTTAATGGGAATAATAGCCCAAGCAGCATGACGGGAATAACGATGACTCCCGCAACTAGCAAGAATGATTGGAACAAATGACTTGTCATTGAACCGTCGGTTATGAAATAGTCTAACCGTGAGATACGCACAAAAAGCCACAACGAAACCATTACTGTGACTGCCGCAAATATGGCAACAAACGGTATTAGCTTTCCCGGATCGAGGCGGCGCTGCAGCAGAGCAGATAGCCACGAGCCTAAAGTAAGTGATAAAAGAAAGACCGTGACAATGTTCCCGAAAGTGTATGTACTGTTGTGAAAGACAAGTGAAAACAACCGGGTATAAAGAACTTCAAATGCCAAGACGACAAAGCCGCTGACTGCAGCAATCCACCAAGCCCCATTAGTCTCACGGCTCGTTGCTCGATTGCACAAAGTGCGCTGCAGAAAGTATTGATCGCAGGCTGCAGCTTGACCAACTTTTTGTGCTTTCGTTGCATAAACAGTCGAGACAATTGCGACTCCGATTCCCAGGCATGCGGCAACTCGGCTACTTCCGGACACGCCAAAGTTCATAATCATCCAATAGCTACAAACTACTCCCCCGATCATCGCTCCCAACGTGTTGAGACCGTACAAAATGGGTAGAGACGAAGATGAGCTCTTCGGGCGATCTCGCTGCAATGCGCGGCCAATCGCTGGCAGCGTCGCTCCCAAAGGAAGTGTGGCAGGTAAAAGAAGTGAGATGACACAAATGGCTTGAAATATTGTCCCCATATTTCCCAGCCACGCGTAGTCCCAAGCGTGCGCGAATGACCTTAGGATCCCTATGACCCAAGGCACACAAAGTGTCCAAATTGCAGCGAGAAACTCACATCCTGCAAACAACAACATGGGCGGGACTGCTTGCAGTTGCGTCGCTGCCGCGTAGGCACCGATTGCCAGTCCTATGAATACGCTTGCAAGAACAACACTGCCCGCCGTGACAGTATTTCCAAAGACGTTTCCTAACTGCCGAGTCCACGAGATCTCATAGACGAGCGTAGTGAACCCGGATAGAAAGAACAATGCTCCGACCACAGCAAATTGTGGAAAGCATTTTCGTATGAACTCAGGTTTTCTGATCTGGGACATGTATACCGAAATCATCCCTGACAAAGAATCTTACACTCTGCTACGTCAGGCCTCACAAAGGTTAGTTGTGGGCAGGAGGAGGCTGATTCATAATTGGAGGCGCAATTGGCGATGCCATGTTTGGAGCAGGAGGAGAGGTGACGCCAGGTGGCGGAGGAGCCTGTTGCAAGATGCCATTGGGAACTGGCGCCGCCTGCGAACCCTCGACGTGTTCCGCATGAGGAACTCCCATGTCATTCATCATGTGGTGAATTGTCGATTCAATTAAATCCATTTTGCTTTGCACGCCCATAGCACCGATTTGATGCTGATGCTGTCGAGTCCACCCTTTTACATCGTCTTGGATATGGTGAAAGTCTTGGTCAATGCCAGTCAGACGCTCGCGAAGAGCGTTTTTGTCATTGCGATGCTCTGCGTCATGTAGAAATTTTGCCGTCTGCAGAATGCCATACGCTTCCCGGTAAGTTTCATTGAAGCCATTGTTATGGGAATAGTTGTAATAAAAATCCAAGCACAGCTCGTTCATCAGTTCGTCCAGACGCCCTGAAAGATCTTCAGAATGTGCGAAGCCACCATAGGCCACAGGTGTTGGCTGGTGAAGTGTGTGACCGTGCGGGTCGACTGTCTGCGGACGGTAGTAATAAGCATTGTTCATGTAATAGTAGCTGCCATGATGGCTATGACCGGAATGTGGAAGAATATACTGAGCACTACTATGAATCATGGGACTATGATAATTGCCGATTACAAAGCCATGATTATCTCGCACGGAATAATTATGTTGGTCGAAACGGTATCCAGGAGAGTAATTGCGATTATGGTGATGATGTGGTTGGGCTTGCAAAACGCTCGCCATACTAGGAATGAGTAACATGCAGTAGGCTAATGACTTCAAGTTCTGTGTACTCATTGCGATGCTTTCTATACTGTTTGAATTTGGCGGTAGAAAGACGTTCACTTGTGCAAGCTGGATGAGATTCTTTTACACCTCGGAGGACCAGATGACTACGACTCGCCACATAAAGCGTGCATTTATAATTATGACAGTCTGAGACAAGGCAAGAACCGAACTCCACTTTCTCCTGGTTGGGATTCGAGTTGATTCCTGAGCGCTGCTTTGTACTCGTCAACGAGGGTGATTTTCAAGGCGGAAATAATTTTTGTGAGTAAAAACTACGACGTCGGTTCTCAGGCGTCTTTCGTTGTTCATGATGAGAGCCAGCAATTCGCGACTAAGCCGCTATCGATCAATTGGAACAGGAAGGACAGGTTCGCTTGTAACGCTGTTTGCCAAAAACACGGTTCATTGCACGTCTATTCATGGGCATCTCGCTAACAGTCACTCTTCTCGACCGGAACAGTAGCGAGGAGAAAAAATCGCCATTTCTCCTCTGTTCACTTTCCTCAGACAGTAGCGTAGACTAGATGCGTTCCGTGAAGATAGGAAAAGCTCCCAACGGCAGTCATTCCTTTTGTGATTTCGATTTTTTGCCAAGAGCACGATCAGCCTCAAGTTCTTGTTGCAATTGACACGATCTTAAGAATGGGTCATTCTTTCGACATACCGACATCTTATTTCAAGGGCATTTCATGTTTGCTTGGTGTTTCAAACTGCTGACGCTTGTGGCCTTTGTTGGCCACGTTATGCTCGGCTGTTGCGCACACCATGCCCATGCGTCTGACGCAACATCCATTGCGTTTGTTGAAAATGACACTCTCGTTGCAAGCCACTGTCACGCCAATTGTGGTCACCGACAATCTTGCTTAAATGATTCCCAATCTGATGAATCACAGGAGCATTCGGAAGATCATGGCGACTGTGCCGAAGTGGAATGCTCCTATACCGAATTGAATGATAATGTAAAAGCTGTCGAAATGACTTCATGGACATCATTCGAAGCTGTTGTCGTAAGTCTTTTGTTAGCAGTGCCATCGGGCGATTCAACATCATTCCACGCTGGCGTTACGAAGCCTCCAGTCACATGCTCTCCTTTAGACACTTGCGCGCAGTTTCATAGCTGGCAGCTGTAGTTCATTGCTTTACCTGAGAGGCGTTGGGTAATCACGCCTCGGCTCAGATTCTTCGCTTTTCAAGCGACTTGTTGTCTTCCTTTCTTGTTCTAGCGTGCCTCTACATAAGACTGCGCGGATTGCTCGTCGATCCTGACGAGGATCTAAGCGCTACTGCTTTTGGTGCATTATGATGTCATTGCATAAATCGAACTCTCTGAAATGGTTCTGGCGTATTTCGGCTGCTGGGGTGGTGATCGCGGGGATCGCAACTTCAGGTATCTGGTGGCCCAAAACTTCTATGTGGATCGATCAAAGGATCGCAGGATATCGAGACTCGTCGGAGGGAGAGCCTAAAGAGGCTGCAAAGGAGAGTGATAGTCACGATCGTGGCGATCATAACCACGAAGGACACTCGCATGAGCACGATGAATCCTCGTCATTGGAAATGACTTCTCAAGCGAAAATGAATCTGGGTTTAACGGATGAATTTGTGAAGCCAATTCAGCTTCAAGATTTTCGTCGTACTATCGCTGTGCCTGCGATTGTTGTCGCGCGACCAGGGCGAACACAGATCAAAGTCTCAACGCCTTTGACGGGCGTTATCACCCATGTTCATGCCATTACCGGGGAAGCGATTCAGCCGGGATCTCTGATGTTTGAAATTCGCCTCACGCACGAGGACCTTGTTGAAACGCAAACCCAGTTTCTTCAATCACTTGGTGAACTCGACGTTGAAAATCGCGAGATTGCCCGACTTGAGGAGGTAACTGCAAGTGGAGCTGTGCCGGCAAAGACGTTACTGGAGCGTCGGTATGCAAAGGATAAACTCGAAGCCCTGTTGGCTGCTCAAGGTGAAGCACTAAGGCTACACGGCTTTTCGAATCGCCAAGTAGACGAGATCGTCAGCAAACGCCAGCTTCTTCGTGACTTGAGTATTGTTGCTCCCGCTCTTGATCAGCCCGATCGCAATGAAGACAAAGAATTAAAGCTAAGCACGACGACAAAGCCAGTTTCACACCATGCGAATCCAAGTGGTGAAACGTCTTTAGTGATCGAGCAACTGAACGTTCAGAAGGGACAATCAGTCAACGCGGGAGAATTGCTCTGTACTCTTGCCGACTACAGCATACTTTACATTGAAGGCCAGGCGTTCGAACAAGACTCTGCAGCGATTACACAGGCCTCAGAACGTGGGTGGACTGTCTCGGCAGTCTTTCCAAACGAAGGTGGTGAGACTGTCCTCAAAGCTCTCAAGCTTGCGTTCGTCGGCAATTCGGTCGATCCAGAGACACGCTCGTTACCTTTGTTTGTCAACCTTCCCAATCAAGTGATCCGTGATCAGACTAGCCCAGAGGGACAGCGATTCATTTCATGGAAATATCGCCCTGGGCAACGTTTGCAGTTACGCATCCCGGTTGAAGAGTGGAAGGAACAGATCGTCGTGCCTGTCGACGCGATCGTCAAAGACGGTGCTGACTGGTACGTCTTTCAGCAGAACAGCGACCACTTTGATCGGGTTCCGGTCCACGTGAAATATCGCGATCAATCTAGTGCCGTTATCGCCTATGACGGCGCCATATTTCCTGGCGATGTGATTGCGCTACGATCAGCTCACCAGATGCAAATGGCTCTTAAGAATAAGTCAGGCGGTGGGGCAGACCCTCATGCCGGCCACAACCACTAATTCACTTCGATTTATTGCATTCTTGTGTTCCCCCGAGTACCTAAGATTTTCTTCAACATTCAGTTGCTCCAATCATGCTCAACGCCGTCATTCAATTTGCACTCAGACAGCAGTTGCTGGTCATTGCATTTGCCCTGTTTCTCATCGGGTATGGAACATGGCAGACCACACAAATGCCAATCGACGTTTTTCCTGATCTCAACCGCCCACGCGTTGTGATCATGACTGAAGCGCTAGGAATGGCCCCCGAAGAAGTTGAGTCGCTAATTACATTTCCCCTCGAAACAACGATGAATGGGGCAAACGGCGTTGAAGCCGTCCGCAGTTCTTCAGGCGTCGGTATCTCAGTGATCTACGTTGAATTCGCTTATGGCACCGACGTTTATACAGACCGCCAGATTGTGGCTGAGCGGATGCAGATGGTTCAGGATCGCCTCCCAGAAGGAGTGACACCTCAACTTGCTCCTATTTCATCCATCATGGGACAAATCCTAATGCTTGCCATGTGGAGTGATGATCCGAACGTGAAACCGATGGAGTTGCGCACAGATGCAGACTGGATCGTTCGGCAGCGTCTTCTGACGATCCCAGGCGTCTCTCAGATTTTCGTCATGGGCGGTGAACGAAAGCAATTTCAGGTTCGAGTTGATCCTGAAGCTCTTCTCCGCTTCGGCGTTACGCTAGAACAAGTCGAAACAGCGGTGCGAGCCAGCAATGAGAATGCCACGGGCGGCTACCTAGATCGGCAAGGACCGAGCGAGCTACTTGTTCGTGCCCTGGGACGAATTCAAAGCATAGAAGATCTTCAGAAAGTAGTCGTAACGATTCGCGATGGACGCCCTGTTGCATTGAGCCAAGTGGCTCAAGTCGTTGAAGGGGCTCAAGTCAAACGAGGAGACAGCTCCGCCTGGATGCGAACAAAGGACTCTTGGTCGGGCGGTCCATCAGTCATCCTGACTATCAATAAACAACCCGGTGCTGATACTCGTCTTGTTACCGAGAATATTGAGAAAGCTTTAGAAGAGCTGAAGCCTTCGCTCCCGGAAGCAGTGCGTATCATGCCCGTTTACTCACAGAAGCACTTCATCGAGCGTGCTATCGACAACGTCGTAGAAGCCTTACGTGACGGTGTCATTCTTGTTGCGATTATTCTCTTCATTTTTTTAATGAATTTCCGCACGACATTCATCACGCTGACTGCGATTCCGCTTTCGCTGGTGATGACCGCTGTTGTTTTTGCCATCTTTGGTTTCTCCATCAACACGATGACCCTTGGCGGTATTGCCGTCGCTATTGGCGAACTCGTTGATGATGCTGTCGTCGACGTGGAGAACATTTTTCGTCGCCTGCGTGAGAACCGCCATTTAGCCAATCCTGTCCATCCGCTACTCGTCGTGTATCGAGCGAGCACAGAGATTCGGAACTCGATTGTCTTCGGAACGATCATTGTGATGCTGGTCTTCCTACCACTCTTCGCACTCGGTGGTATGGAAGGAAAGCTATTTGCCCCAATGGGCGTTGCCTACATTGTTTCGCTGCTTTCCTCGTTGGTCGTCTCACTGACTGTTACCCCTGTACTTTCTTACTGGTTGTTGGG
>SXGT01544767.1_pt1 | contig 19909 bp, 20 predicted proteins | sample 3176221 | NCBI WGS metagenome assembly SXGT01 (sample SAMN11356862, study PRJNA531348) | freshwater metagenome | isolation source: freshwater sample F1-120 | place: China: Fuxian Lake, Yuxi | collected 2017-12-25
CTGCGCTCCCCAGCACCCCTCCCTCGCTTTCACACTTGTCCTCCACCCTTATCTCATAACTAACTTTCACGTCCCAACTGTCCAATCAGAGGGGTCCACCTCACAAGGCGCGAATCAGCACGTAATGTCTGACATTTGGAACAAGCGGAAGAGGTCAGAGGTGATGAGCCTTATCCGCTCCCATGGCAACAAGGCAACCGAACTGCGGCTGATTCAGGTTTTCAGAAAGCACCGAATAACCGGCTGGCGCCGGAAGCAAAAGATTCTCGGGAGTCCCGATTTCATTCTTCGAGCTGAGCGGCTTTGTGTTTTTGTGGATGGCTGCTTTTGGCACGGTTGCCCGAAACCAATCCGAAAGGGTCAGGCCTTGCGGTTTGCGGTTAACCGTCGGCAGGAGGTTTTGCAGGCTGGCGGGACCATGGCACGCAAGCTCCGGCTCGAGTTCGAGGGCGCGGTCTGCGCCGAGATCCTGATTTGGGAGGCGCACTAGTTTGCTCCCGGTCCCTTGGCGGTTTCGGTGGTCGGATCAAATTGCTTGACAGTAACACTGTCTCACTGTACTCATGCAGCATGGCCGAATCGTTTTCCCTCGAAGAACTCTCCCGGCAGATCAATGCGTGGTGCACCGAACATGAGATCGCCCCGGCCAGCGGGCAGACGGGTGAGGTCGTTTCGGAACGCAATGTTCGCTACTACCGGACGCTTGGTCTGATCGACGCGCCAGATGGTGGTGAGTACGGCGAGAAACATCTGCTCCAACTCACCGCCGTCCGGCTCCTGCAGGCCCAGGGACTGCCGTTGCGTCGAATCCGCGAGCTGGTTTACGGGCGTTCCCTGCAGGAGTTGCGGGAGATCCGCCGCCGGGGATTGATGGAGGCGGGGCGGGCGTCAGCTGCCGTTCGGGTTGTCATGCCAGTGAGCGAGGAGCTTTGGCGCGCCATCCCGCTCAATGAGGACTTTCTTCTCATGTCGCGCCGCGGCACTCCCCTCACGCCCCTCCAGCGTGAGGCGGTGCTGCAGGCACTGCGGTCGGTTTCGCCTGTCCGCGTAACGCAGGAGACCAAACCCCGGTGAGGATGCGGATGGGACGGCAGGACCACGGGACGACGGACGACGGAACCACGGGACTACAGGACGACGGACGACGGAACCACGGGACCACGGACTACGAGACTTTTTGAAACATGAACTGCTCACAACGAATTCAGGCGCTCAAAGACTCCAAATGAAGCCAAATCTACCAACCTCCGCCTTCGGCCTTGTCGCTTGGCTGGAACAAACCCGCGTCGCGCTTCCGCTCAAGGGCGTGGAGTGCAGATTCCATGTCACCGGCGCCATCGCCTTCGTCGAACTCGACCAGATCTACCACCAGAACGCCGCGCGGCCACTGGACTGTACGTACACGTTTCCCCTGCCGTCTGGGGCGGCGGTTTATCGCTGCGAACTGCACGTCAACGGCCGGGTGATCCGCGCGAAGGTGGAAGAAAAGGAAAGAGCCAAGGAAATCTACCGCGAGCAGAAGGCTGCCGGGCGGCGGGCGGCGTTGGTGGAAACCGAGCGCGAGAACCTCTTCACGCTCTCGCTCGGCAATGCCCAGCCCGGCGACCTGATTGTGGTGCGGTTCGCCTGGTTCCAAGTGCTCGACCGGATCGGTGAAGGGCTGCGTCTGATGGTGCCTACCTGTCCCGGGGTCAGGTACATTCCCGGCAAGCCCCTGCTGCGCGGATTGTCCGGACGCGGCACCGCTGACGACACCGAGCAGGTGCCGGACGCCTCGCGGATCACCCCGCCGCGAATCGATGCGCTGCATCCGGATGCCGCGTACTTCTCGATGGAAGGACGATTGTCGTCCACTGACGTCGAGGCGGGCACGCTCACGTCGCCGAGCCACGCGGTATGGGTCCGGGAAGCGGAGGGGCAGATGAGTGTCGCTCTATTCGGTCACAGCGCGGTGCCGGACCGCGACTTTGTGCTCGTCTGGCAGGAGCAAAAGGCGAAGCAACTTGTGCCGCAGGTTTGGCATTGGACGGACGCAAGTGTGACGTACGCGCTCGTGCAGTTGCGTGCGCCCGAGGTGGTGAGCGTGAACGATGGGTTTTCCCAGGACTTCTATTTCCTGGTCGATCGCTCGGGTAGCATGGAGGGCGCAAAGTGGCAGCGGACCTGCGAGGCGCTGCGTGCGTTTGTCGCTCTGCTCGGGCCACAGGATCGAGTGGCGATCACCCTCTTCGAGTCGGATTTCCGCGATTTCGCGGAAGCACCCTTGCCGGCTCCCGCGGTGCGGGCCGACTCGGGATTTCGACGGATGGAAGCCCTGGGGACGGGAGGCGGGACCGAACTATTGCCGGCGGTGCGCCATGTGTTGGAGCAGGTCGCTGCGCATTCGAAGGGCCGCCGCACCACGGTGGTGCTGATCACCGATGGACAGATCGGCAACGAACGCGAGGTCATCAATGCGTTTAAGGGAGCATCAGGCATCACGGTGCACACCTTCGGCATCGACACGGCGGTTAACGACGCGTTTCTGAAGGCCCTCGCCGAACAGCAGCGTGGCGGCTGCTGGCTGCAAACACCCGACGACGACATTGCGGGCACGATTTCCGCACTGGGGGATCGACTGCGCCGGCCGGTGCTGACGGACCTTGCGATCCGAGGCGCGTGGGAAACGGGCAGGCCATCGATGCCTGACCTCCACGCGCGCGAAGTCGTAACGGTCGCCCTGCGGGGCAAGGTGGCGGGTCTGCTCGAAATCACCGGGGTCTTGCCCGATGGCACGAACCACTGTTTCACCTTGAACCTCGGGGCCACGGGGAGCGAGGCGATCAAGCTGCTTTGGGCCAAGGAGCGAATCGCGGCGCTGCTCGCAGCGGAGCGGAGGCAGGAGGCAATCGCCTGCGCCAAGCAGCACAACCTGATCTGTGACGGCACGGCGTTCATCGCCTGGGATGAGGCGGAAAAGGTGGCGATTGCTGACGACGAGATTATTCAGCCGGTAGTGGAGACATCCATGGTCAGCGGTTCCGTCTGCTACTCTAAAGCAGCAATACCGGCGTCTTCAGATTCATCGGCGTTTATGTCCATCGCAAACGAGAGTAGTGCCGGGAAACAGCGGTCGCTTACGCCCCCAGTCAGTCCGACCGATCCGAAGCTCATCGAACGACGACTCGCGGAGCTCCGCTTGGTTCTGCACCGAGCGCGGGTGTCGCCGGCAGCGGCTGACGCGTTCATCCGATGGGCTCGGGAAGAGCGTACTCTCGGGCGGTTGGGAGAACTGGAAAGGGCTCTGGAGTTCACTGGTGAGGTGCGGCAAGTGCTGGGCAGATGGCTGGCTCCGGGAAATGTGGAGCGCATGGTCGCGCCAGTTCTTGCCGGTTCGCCCACCGCCCTCACCGAGTGGCCTGAAGAAATGCAGCGGCTCCTTCAGCATTTGCTCGAATTGCATCGCGGCTTTGACAGGTCGGGCGTGCCTGCGGCGGTGTTCGCTCACCTTGTTGCTTGGGTGTTCGAGGCGGGCGCGGTGAATGAAAATCGGCTCCAGAGACTCGGGACGTTCGCCAACTCACTGGATCGCCTGCCATTTTCCGCTGTTTCCAAAGGCCGCCACTGGAAGGCATTCCTTGACTCAACGTACAACGGATCTTCTCCGGGCTGGGACGCCTCTCGGGAATGGATCCATGAACTCGAGAGTGCGGGAGCGAGAACTGGCTAAGCCGAGGAGCGGCACTTTTGCGCGCCAGGCCAGTTCTCAGGGTGGTCCGTGGTTTGTCAGCGTCCGCGCTGATCGCAGCGACGTTTCTTTTAGGTATTGGTCGCGTACCTCAACAGGAATTGCAGCGGAAGAGTGGGGAATTTGGAGAATCAAACAGGTGGAGGTTTAGGAACGGAAGTCATCAGCTAGAGCCAGGTACGGTTTACTCGAAGAATTGTCCGCCCGGCATTTGGCTAGCCCGGAAATTTCCCAACGCGGCAACCGCAACCGAAGGAAGGGCGGTTTCCCAACCGCCCAAATACGGTCGGCTGACGGTGCTTCGGCGGTTGGGAAACCGCCGCTCCCGGTGGAACGATCGAAATCGTCGCAGAAATGCACGATGCGGACGGATAGCAGCACAGCCATGAAGAGGATTCTCAGAGAAATTTCCGTCGGCCCGCCCGGGCGATGATTTCACACCCCTAAGTGTGAAGTCTTCGGGCTAGTGTGCCGACCGCAAAGTAGCGTGACAAGTAGCGGCGAGCGCCAGCGAGTGGAGCGCGCCGGTGGTCCACTCGCTGGCGCTCGCAGCTACACGTCACGAAAGTTATTGGTCGCGCCACTAGGTGGCGGAATCCCGTGTTGCGATCTGCTTCAGCAGCCCGTGGGCGCCGCTGCTGCGGCAGTGCTCCGTCGTCCGTCGTCCGTAGTCCGTAGTCCGTAGCCGACAAGCGGCTGCTGACCGGCCCTGGCTTGCGGAAAGTATGACCCGCCCGCCGCTCGACACGGCACCACCAGCGCGTACGCTCGTTCCATGAAGACCATGCGCGCCATCGCCAAGCTGAGGAGCGGACCGGGCCTCGATCTCGTGGAGGTTCCCGTGCCCACGCCGGGAATCAACGACGTCCTCATCAAGGTGAAGAAAACCTCCATCTGCGGCACCGATGTCCACATCTACAACTGGGACGCGTGGGCCGAAAAAACGATCAAACCGCCCATGGTGATCGGCCACGAGTTTGTCGGCGTCGTCGAGGCGGTCGGCTCCAATGTTCACAGCTGCAAACCCGGTGACCTGGTCGACGGTGAAGGTCACATCGTCTGCGGCGTCTGTCGCAACTGCCTCGCGGGTCGGCGTCACCTCTGCAAGGACACCAAGGGAGTCGGCGTGAACCGCGACGGCGCGTTCGCCGAGTATCTCTGCATTCCGGCGAGCAACGCCGTCCCCGTCGACGCCTCCATCCCGCTCGATGTGCTCTCGTGTTTCGATCCGCTCGGCAACGCGGTCCACACCGCGCTGCAATACGATCTCATCGGCGAAGACGTGCTCATCACCGGCGCCGGTCCCATCGGCTGCATGGCCGCCGCCATCGCGAAACAGGTCGGAGCGCGCAATGTCGTCGTCACCGACCTCAACCCAATCCGTCTCGCCCTCGCGAAACGCATGGGTGCGACCCGCGTCGTCGATGTCTCCCGGGAGACACTGCCCGCCGTGCAGCATGAACTCGGGATGAAGGAGGGCTTCGATGTCGGCCTCGAGATGTCCGGCAGTCCGCGCGCGTTGAGCGACATGATTGAGAACATGTGCCACGGGGGTCGCATTGCCCTCCTCGGCATCATGCCGGAAAAGGCCGCGATCGACTGGAACAAGGTCGTCTTCAACATGCTCACGATCCGCGGCATCTACGGCCGCGAGATGTACGAGACGTGGTACAAGATGACCGCGCTCATCCAGGCCGGGCTCGATATCACGCCAGTCATCACGCATCGGATGCCGTTCACGGATTTCCAAAACGGCTTCGACCTCATGCGCTCCGGCCGCAGCGGAAAGATCGTCCTCAACTGGGAGTGAGCATGACCCCCGGATATCGCGCGCATCTCGCCCGCACTCTCGCGGAAATCGACGCGGCGGGCCTGACCAAACACGAACGGGTGCTCGCCACTCCCCAGGGCTCCCGCGTCACCGTCGCCCCGACGCCGGGCTCGGGCCAACCCGCCGGTCGCGAGGTGCTCAATTTCTGCGCCAACAACTACCTCGGCCTCGCCGATCACCCGGAAATCATCGCGGCCGCCCACGCCGCGCTCGACCGCTGGGGCTACGGGCTTTCCTCCGTCCGCTTCATCTGTGGCACGCAGGAAATCCACCGCGAACTCGAGTCCAAGCTCAGCGAGTTTCTCGGCACGGACGAGACCATCCTCTACAGCTCGTGTTTCGACGCCAATGGCGGCGTTTTCGAGACGCTGCTCACCTCGGACGACGCCGTGATCAGCGATGAGCTGAATCACGCCTCCGTCATCGACGGCATCCGGCTCTGCAAGGCCCGGCGGTATCGCTACAAGAATTGCGACCTGGGGGACCTGGAGTCGAAACTGCGCGAGGCGGACACGGCGCAGGCTCGCTTCAAGCTCATCGTGACCGACGGCGTGTTTTCGATGGATGGTTTCATCGCGCCCCTCCGCGAGATTTGCGACCTCGCCGATCGCTTCGGGGCCCTCGTGATGATCGACGACAGCCACGCGGTCGGCTTCATGGGCCGCACCGGTCGCGGCACCCACGAGCACGGTGGCGTCGTCGGGCGCATCGATCTCCTCAGCGGCACGCTGGGCAAGGCGCTCGGCGGCGCGAGCGGCGGTTACGTGAGCGGCCGCAGGGAAATCATCGATCTGCTCCGCCAGCGTTCGCGGCCGTATCTGTTTTCCAACACGCTCGCGCCCGTCATCGCCGCCGGGTCCCTGGCCGCGCTCGACCTGCTGGCGCGCTCGCCCGCGCTGCGCGACCGGCTCGAGGAAAACACGCGGTTTTTCCGTGCCGGTCTGACGGCCGCGGGACTGGCCATCAAGCCCGGGACCCACCCCATCGTGCCCGTGATGCTCGGCGACGCCGCGCTCGCGCAGCGCTTCGCCGCGCGCATGCTCGAGAAGGGCGTTTACGTCGTCGGGTTTTTCTTTCCCGTGGTCCCCGCGGGCGCGGCGCGGATTCGCACGCAGGTCAGCGCGGCGCACACCCGCGCGGACCTGGAGTTTGCCCTGCGCGCGTTTGCCGACGTGAAACAGGAACTCGCGCTTTAACATGTCCGACTCGATCTCCCCACTCCGGCTGCGCCGTCTCGAAAAGGCCGCCCGGGCCGCCGCCGCCGCCGCGTATTGTCCGTATTCAAACTTCCGGGTCGGCGCGGCCGTGCTCACCGGTTCCGGGAAGATCTACGCCGGCGGCAATGTCGAGAATGCCTCGTACGGCCTGTGCAATTGCGCCGAACGCACCGCGATCTTCTCGGCGGCCGCCGCGGGCGAACGCCGCGTGCGGGCGGTGGTCGTCTACACGGCGACGCCGGCACCCACCCTGCCCTGCGGCGCGTGCCGCCAGGTGATCAGCGAGTTTGGTCCGGAGGCACTCGTGTTCAGCATCTGCGACTCGGCGCAACGCTGCGCCACTTCCGTCCCGGAACTGCTGCCCCGCGCGTTTGGCCCCGGCGATCTGCTCAAGGGCTGACGCGCGACGTCTGCGCGCACAGCTCCGCGAATTCCCGCAGCGCCTCCCCGTAGCGCGGCCCGGCGACTTCGGTGAAGTCGTTGTGCGCCGCGCCCGGCACCCAGAGGGCGCGCTTCGGTTCCCGCGCCGCGGCCAGCAGCGCCGCGCCATGGGCGAACGGAATCACTTCATCCGCCTGGCCATGCATCACCAGAATGGGACAGGCAACCCGCGCCAGCTTGCGCTCATTCTCGAAATAGTCCCCCGGCAGCACGCGGTACTGCGTCACGACCCGATACACGCTGGTGAACGCGCTCTGCAGCACGAGGCCCCCGGCGCGTTCCTCGGTCGCCAGCTGCACCGCCGGCCCTCCGCCCAGCGAGCGGCCATAAAAAATCGTCCGCGCCGCCGGCACCTTGAGTTGCTCCCGCAGATAGGTCCGGGCGACGCGGGCCGCCGCATAGATCCCCGCTTCGGACGGCCGCCCCTGGCTGTGCCCGTAACCTGGATACTCGGAGGCAAACACGGCGAAGCCCGCGTCGCGCAGGGTGCGCAGGCCCGGTTCGAGATCACCGAGATCCTCCGCGTTGCCGTGAAAAAACCAGAGGGTGTGGTGCGCCCCGGGATTCGGCAGGTGCAGCACCGCGATCTCACTCCCGTCGGGGCCGCGGAGTTTGCGCATGCCTTCCGGGGCGCGCCCCGAGGTCATCTCCGGGTAGTACAGCGCCCGGGCCGCCAGCAAACGCGCGAGGAGCGCAAGCCCGCCGTACAACACCGCCACCACGATCAGCCAGCGGACCATCGGAGATCTCGTCATGACCGCACTTCGTGGTCGTCAGCGCAGCTGGCGGTGGCCGGCCTCCGCCAACACCGCCAGCGCCTCATCATAACGTTCGCCGCTGACCAGGAAATAGTCGGTGTCGTACGTTGCGATCGACAGCAGGCTGATGCCGGCGCGGGCCAGCGGCGCCGCGATCGAGGAGAGTACTCCCGTCGCGGAGAAAGGAAACGGCCCCACCAGCTTCAACACCCGCCAGCCGCGCTCGGCGCGAACGGCTCCCGGCACCCGCTCCGCCGGGCAGATGAGAGCGAGTTCGTCGGCCGTACGCGTGACATTGACAAACGGCCCGACCGCCCACGGCGGCACAGCGGCGGCGGGCGGGAGCCGGCAGACGGCATAGGACCCCGGCAGCGCCCGGAAGCGTTGCCCCTTGCGCGCCGCCTTCATGACCCGGAAAAGAAGTCGCGAACGTGCGCGACCACTTGCGCGCGGGGCGCCTCAATTTCGGTGCGCAGCCCGAGATCGCGGATCTTCACGACTCCCCTGGCCAGGTCGTCACCGCCGTAGATCAGCGCCAGCTTTGCCCCCGATTCCGCCGCCACTTTGAACTGTTTGCCGAACGCCAGTTCCTTCAGCGGATAGTCGACGCGATACCCCGCGGCCCGCAGCGCGTGAATGTCGCCAAACGCCGCCAATCGTTCGGCTGCACCTCCGATGACGCAGTAGACATCCGGCGCCTGGCTGAACTGCGGCAGGAGACCGCGCTGTTCCAGCAGGAGGGCAAACGTCATGTCCCCAATGGCAAACCCGACCGCCGGCAAGGCGGGCCCGCCGAGTTTTTGCACCAAGTCATCATAGCGACCACCGCCGGCCAGTGCGCGCAACTCACCCTTGCGGTCGAAGGCTTCGAAGACAAAGCCGGTGTAATACGCGAGGCCGCGCACGACGCCGAGATCGACCGTCACGAACTTCGCCAGCCCCATTGCCTCCATGGCTCCCAGGAGTTTCCGCCAATCGGCCAGCCGGGCGGCCAGTTTCCCGCCACCGCACGCCGCCACCGCCTGCTCCAGGGCCCCGAGTGATTTGATGCCAAGAAATGCCAGGATCTTCTCCCGCAGCGCCGCGTCGAGGGGCCCAAAGGTGGCGGTGTAATCCGCAAACGCTGCGTCACCATATTTTTCATACCGATCGACCGCCCCGAGCACCGCGCGGGTGCGCGCCTCATCGAGCCCGAGCGCTTCGAGGTAATAGAACCAGAGATTGCGGTCGCTCAGGCGCACGTAGAAATCCTGCTCGGTGAGCCCAAAGGCGCACAAACACTGCACGAGCAGCGCCACCAGCTCGATTTCCGCCTCCGGGCCCGGCTCGCCAAAGATGTCGGCGTTAAATTGAAAAAAACAGCGCCCCCGGCCCTTCTGCATCCGCTCGTAACGAAAAAACTCGGCGATGCTGAACCACCTGATCGGCCGCTTGAGCGCGCTGGCCCGGGCCCCGACCAGGCGGCACACCGTGGGTGTCATCTCCGGCCGCAACGCGACCTCGCGACCGCCCTTGTCCGTGAAACTGAAGAGCTGCCCCTCGATCTCGTCGCCCGACTTGGCCTTGTACAGGTCCAGCGGCTCCAGCACCGGCGCGTCGTATTCGGCAAAGCCGAAGTTGTTGGCCGTCTGGCGCCAGAGCCGGAAGAGATGATTCCGGCGGGCGAAATCCTCCGGATAGAATTCGCGGAATCCAGGCAGGGTCTGAAACGTGGCCATCGGAGAAGAACCTTGCGAGGGCACGCCGGCCAGCGCGAATCAAAAACGCCACGCCAGCACGCCCTGCGACCTCATGGCCCGCCGGTCACCGCGCAAATCCGCTTCGGGGCGGCTCGCTCCGACCAAGCCTCAGACCGCAGCAGCCGGGGGCGTCGGCGGGCTCAACAACTGCGACAAATCAATCTTCTTCAGCTGTTGTTTGAGAATCTTGCCGGACTTGAATTTCACCACCGCCCGCTGCGGGATCACGACCTCCGCCTCAGGCTTGTTGGGATTGCGGCCAATCCGTTGTTTGCGCACCTGCACTTCCAACACTCCGAAATTTCGCAGTTCCACGTTCCTTCCGTTGGCCAGTGCTTTCTGCACGATATCAAGCGTCTGTTGCACAGTGTCGACGATCTGCTTTTGCGGGAAGCCCGCTTTCCGATAAATCTCGAGCACGATTTCACGTTTGGTCAGGTTGGACATAGGGTTCCTTTTGCTTAAGTTATGCGAATCCGGAGAGCTGCAGTATTTACGTAATCTCAATTGCGTCAACTCATAAGACCAGTTTCCATTGAGGATGATTTCCCGCCGATTCGCCGCCTGACATGCCGGAACCCGCCGCAGTCAATTCCATGTTCGGGCGAGTCGCCCGGCGGTATGACACCGCCAACCTCATCCTCTCCGGCGGCATGGACCGTTGGTGGCGGCGCCAACTCGTCGCGGCGGTCCGGCAACATTCACCGCGCTCGGTGCTGGATCTCGCCACGGGCAGCGGTGACGTTGCGTTTGCGCTGAGTCGGGCCCTCCAGCCTGAAAGCGTGATCGTCGGAATGGATTTTTGCCAGCCGATGCTCGACCAGGCCGAAATCAAGAAATTTGCCGCCGGCCCCGGCCGCTTCGGCAATGTGACGTTTCGCCCCGGCGATGGGCTGGCGCTGCCGCTCCCCGACGCCTCCCAGGAGGCCGTGACGATTGCGTTTGGCCTGAGAAATCTCGCGGACCGGCCGCGCGGCCTGCGGGAGATGCGGCGGGTGCTGCGGCCCGGCGGCCGGCTCTTTGTGCTCGAGTTCTCCCAGCCGCAACCGTGGTTTCGCCCGATCTATTATTTCTACCTGCGCCGGATCCTGCCGCGTATCGCCGGTTTGGTGACAGGCGATCGCGCCGCCTATGTCTACCTGAACAACACCATCGCGGAGTTTCCGCCGCGGCAGACCCTCTCCGCCGAAATCACCGCGGCGGGATTCTCGCCAGTCTCCGCCCGCGCCCTGACCTGGGGCATCGTCGCCCTGCACGAGGCGGTGAACCAGACCGGAAATTGGCCCGGTGCGGCGACCGTCAATTAAACGACTTGCCGCAGCCGCAGGAACTCTGGGCGTTCGGGTTCTTGATCTCGAAACCCTTCCCCTGCAACCCGTCGTCAAAGTCGATCGCGGATCCCTGCAGGTAGGCGAGACTGGTTGGATCGATCAGCAACGACACGCCCTCGCTCTCCAGTTGGGCATCGTCCGGCCTGGGCTCGTCAAACGACATGCCGTACTGGAATCCCGAGCAGCCGCCCGACTCGACCAGCACGCGGAGGCGCTTCTGCGGGGCCTTGAGTTCCGTCAGCATCGATTGGACCTGTTGGGCGGCCCGGGGCGTCAGGGTGATCATTCGGCCGGAGGTTAGAAAGCCTGTCCGCCCTGTCAAACGGGCAGACAGCAAATTTCACGCCGGTTTTCGATCTGTTTTCTTGCCAGCGGAGGGATGCGGTCCTTTCCTCGGCGCCATGGCGTCAATCAAGCACATTTTCAACGAGGTCCACTACGAGATGACGCGTAAGGTGGCCGAAGGTGGCATGGGCCTGGTCTACGAGGCGTTGCAGCTGGGGGCGGGAAATTTCCGCAAGGTCGTCGCCGTGAAACTTATCCGGGAGGAATACTCCGCGATCGAAGAATTTCAGAACAACTTCATTGGCGAGGCGCGCCTGGTCGCGGATCTCATCCATACGAACATCGTCCAGACGTACCACCTCGGGCAGGTCGGCGGCCAGTACTTCATGGTGATGGAGTTCGTGCGCGGCATAAATCTCGAAGTGTTCATCGAGCAGCATCGCAAGGACGGCAAACTGATCCCCAAGGATCTCGCCGCATTCATTATCTCGCGCGTCGCCCGTGGTCTCTCGTATGCGCACGCAAAGTGCGACCGCGAGGGCCGGCACCTCAAGCTCGTCCACCGCGACATCGGCCCGAAAAACGTTCTCCTCGCCTATGAAGGGGACGTGAAGCTCACGGACTTCGGCATCGCGAAGGCGCTGGACCTGATGTACAATGAGGAGGGCAAAGTAATCGCGGGCAAGGATGACTATCTTTCCCCTGAGCAGGCGAGCTATGCCATCACCGATGCTCGCGCCGATTTGTTTCCGCTGGGCATCGTCCTGACCGAGCTCCTGCTCGGCCGGAACATCTTCCGGTCGGCCGATCGCGCCCAATCCCGCCGGAATATTCTCACGTTGCCGATTCCCGACTTCACCAAGCTGCGGGCCGACATCGATCCCAGGCTTGAGAAGATCATCCAGCGCGCACTCGTGCGGGATCGGGACCAGCGGTATCAATCGGCCTACGAGATGCTGACCGATCTGGAAATGTACCTGTACAGCGATGGCTACGGTCCGACCAACGAGAAATTCGGTGTCTACCTCAAAAACCTTTTCGGGGTCCGCGACCCGGTGATCCCTGCGCATTCCACCCGCCCCGCCATTTGAGATGAAGTTATATTCCATTCATCCACATGAGCGGGACAGGTTTTAGCCACGAGCTCCGTCAGCGCCAGACCCAGTCGCTCGTCCTGGCGCCGCAATTGCGGCATTCGCTCAAGATCCTGCAGGTGGCGGCGCTGGATTTGCGCTCAGTGATTCAGGAGGAATTGCAAAGCAACCCGACGCTCGAGGAAATGCCGATGGAAGGCGTCAGTCTCGACAAGACCGAAGACTCTGACGCCGGGGAAGAAGGGTCGGACCATGAAAGCGGCCGAACGACCGAAGGGGCGGGAAATGCGAAGGACAAGGAAGGCGAGCCCCGGCGGGAAGAAATGGATTTCTCCAAGGATCGGGAATTCGAGATCCTCGGCAAACTCGACGAAGACTGGAGCGACCATATGTCGCGCGCCGGTGGGGCACAGCCCTACACCTCGGAAGACGCGGAGCGCCGCCAGCATTTTTTCGACTCGCTCGTGAGCGAGACCTCGCTGCAGGAGCACCTGATGCAACAGGCCGAGATGACGGAGCTTTCGCCCTCGGCGCTGGCGGCGATGAAACATCTGGTCGGAGGTCTTGACGATCGCGGGTACCTGACGCAATCCCCCGCCGACGTCGCCCTCCAGACCGGCCTGCCACTCGAGACGGTCCAGCAGGCCTTGCAAGTTCTCCGCTCGTTTGATCCGGCGGGCATCGGTGCGCGCGACCTGGCCGACTGCCTGCTCGGGCAGCTCGCGGCCAAGGGCCGCGGCACCTCGCTGGCCTCCCGGATGATTCGGGATCATTTTGTCCTGCTGACCCGCCGGCGGATCCCGGAGCTGGCCCGCAAACTCGCCGCGGATGCGAACGACGTGCAATCCGCGATTGAGGAGATCGGGCAGCTGGATCCGGCGCCCGGCCGGCGCTTCGCCGAGGACAACAATCGCGTGGTGGAACCCGACGTCACGATTGAACGGGATGGCGACGAATGGAAAATCATCCTCAACAGCGACTACATCCCCCGCCTGCGCATCTCCAGCACCTACCGCGACCTCATTGCGAAGGGCACGCTTTCAAAAGAGGAACGCGACTACCTCCGCGAGCGGATGCGCTCCGGTAAATTTCTGATCGATTCGATCGAGCAGCGCCAGCGGACGATCGAACGCATCACGCGCGAAATCATCAACGCCCAGGGCGAGTTCTTCGAGACCGGCGTTTCCGCCTTGAAGCCGCTCACGATGACGCAGGTGGCCGACGTGGTCGGCGTGCACGAGACCACCGTGAGCCGGGCCATTGCCAACAAGTACATCCGCACCCCGCACGGGGTGTTCGATTTCAAGTATTTCTTCACGCCCGGCTACCAGGCCGAAAGCGGCTCGGCGGTTTCCAACACCAGTGTGAAGGAGATGATCGCCGACTTGATCAACCTGGAGGACAAGGCGGGACCCCTGAGCGATCAGGAACTCGTCGCCAAGTTGCTCGACAAGGGCATCACGATCGCCCGGCGCACCGTCGCGAAATACCGCGAGGAGCTCGGTCTTCTGCCCAGCAATCTTCGCCGCGATTACAAGTGAAAGGGTTGCGGCCGCGGATCCGGCCGGGCTAAGCCAGTGCGGCACTCGGGTCGATCCGGAGCGCCAGGCCCGCCGCCGCGTCGCAGCCGGCCCGGTCCACCCAGGCCGCAAAGGCAATCATCCCGGCATTGTCACCGGTATGTTGTGGCGCGGCGGCCAGAAACGCGACCCCCGCGCGCCGCGCCTCGCCTTCCAGCGCCGCCCGCAACACCCGGTTGTTGGCCACGCCGCCGGACAGACCCACGCTGCGCAGGCGGCCGTGCCCCTGCCGCAACGCGGCCCGCGTCTTGCGCGTTAACGCGTCGACGACCGCCTGCTGGTAACTTGCGCAGAGGTCAGCCAGGCCGGCCTCCACCTTCGCGGTCGGAAGTTTTTCCACCAGATAGCGCAGGCTCGTCTTCAAGCCGGAGAAACTGAAGTCGAGTTCGTCGCGGCGCCCGATGCCGCGCGGAAAGTCGTACGCATCCGGTTTTCCGCGCAGGGCGAGTTGTTCCACGAGGGGACCCCCGGGATACCCGAGACCGAGCAGCTTGGCCCCTTTGTCCAGCGCTTCACCCGCGGCGTCATCCCGGGTCGACGACAGCACCGTCACCCGTCGATCAACCGCGACGTTGAACAGAATCGTGTTTCCCCCGGAGACAATCAGTCCCAAGTGCGGCAGCATCGCCTCCAGGCGAACCTCAAACTCGGCCACCCCCCGCGCGTGCAATGGAATGAACGGCGACCAGACATGCCCGCGCAGATGGTTCACCCCGACCACCGGCACCCGCAGTGCGAGTGACATTGATTTGGCGGCGGCGACCCCGAGGGCAAGACATGCCGCCAGGCCGGGCCCGTGCGTGACCGCAATCGCCGAAATCCCGGCCAGGCCCACCTCGTCCCTCGCCCGTTCGAGCAATGGCGAAAAATTTCGCAGATGCTCGCGGGTCGCCAGATCGGGCACCACTCCACCGTGTTTTTCATGCAACGCGATCTGGCTATGGATCCATTCCCCCCGGAACCCATGCCCGGGGTCGAAAAGCGCCACCGCTGTCTCGTCGCAGGAACTCTCCAGGGCCAGGATCATCCTATTGCGATCCACCCGCCAGGGTCAGTCCGCCAAACCAGCGGACTCCCTTCAGCATGGCCACCGCGGTATCCAGTTGCCGGTCACCAATTGGCTCAAACCCAAAGCGCTCCCTAAACTCCGCCCGATCCGTGATGTCCGGCCGGGACCGCTGGCGCGCCAGTCTCGTGTCCTCTTCCGTTGTCATCACGACCTCGACATGGGGCGTGATGCCCTGCTCGTGAATCGAGGCCCCGCCGGGCGTATAGTATCGCGCCGTGGTCAGACGCAGCCCCTCGCCGTGGTCCAATTTGAACACCGACTGGACGGAGCCCTTGCCAAAGGAGCGCTCGCCCACAATGATGGCCCGACCGGTGTCCTTGAGCGCGCCGGCTACAATCTCCGCGGCACTGGCGCTCCCGGCGTTGATCAGCACTGCCAGCGGCAGCGACACCGGAGTCCCGCCGGCCTCGGCGCGAAACTCTTCGCGGTCCGCCGGCTTGCGACCCTGGGTGTAGACGATGAGTTCCTTCGGCCGAAAGAACGGCCCGACCACTCCGACGGCGGCATCGAGCAGCCCGCCAGGGTTGTCGCGCAAGTCGATAATCAGGCTGTGGACACCTTGGTTGAGCAACTGCTCGAGCGCCCGGTGAAACTGCGCGGCGGTCTGCTCCGAGAATTCGGCAAGTTGCACGTAGCCCATGCCATCCTCCAGCACGCGGACGGCCCGCACGCTCTCAATCTTGATGATCTCGCGGACAAGCGTGAGGTTGATGACCGCCTGGGTGGACGGCCGAAAGAGACCGATGGCCACGCTGGTCTTTGGTTTCCCGCGGAGCCGGCTGACGATCGAGTCGGTATTGCCGTCGGCATTGAGCGGCTTGCCGTCGATGTTCACGATTTCATCGCCCCGCTGGATCCCGGCCCGTTCGCCCGGAGACCCAGCGAGCGGCGCGATGACCACGACGCGGTTCTGGCGGGTCTCGACCTGAATGCCGACCCCGCCAAATTCGCCCGTGATATCTTCCTCGAATTCCTGGTTGTCCTTTTTTTCCAGAAACTCCGAGTGCGGATCGAGCGACTCGATCATGCCATGCAGCGCCGAGCGCGCGAGTTGGTCATGGGTCACCGCCTTCTCGTCGACATAATTCTCGTTTACGAGGCGCATCACCTCCTTCACGTACGCGGCGGATCTTGCCAGATCGCGATTGGGCCAGAGATTCCAGGCCACCGCGACACGCAGACCGGCGACGGACAGCGCGATACCCAGCAGGGCACCGGTGGTCAGGGTGAGAATGCGTTTGAACATGCCCGCCACTGTGGGCATCCGCTTCGGATTGTAAATGGGTTCGTCATCCGCCACGCCAAGCTCCGCCTCCCCGGAATTCCTCGCGGTCTTCCGCGCTGAAGCCGGGAGCGGCGGAGTCATGACCTTTGCCCGCTTCATGGAGCTCGCGCTGTATCATCCCCTCGTGGGCTACTACCAACGCGACCGGGAGCGTGTCGGACGAGGTGGTCGGACGGATTTTTTTACCGCCACCACCAGCGGCCCGATTTTCGGCGAACTGGTGGCCGCCGCTTGCACCAAACTCCTCGGCGATCGCGATCCGCGGCGCCATACCTTCATCGAAATCGGAGCCGAACCCGGACAAAGTGTGCTCGCCGGCGTCGCGCATCCATTTGCCCAAACGGAAACACGGCGCTTGGGCGAGTCACTGGCGCTCGCGGGCGAATGCGTCGTGTTTTCCAACGAACTCTTCGACGCCCAACCGTGCATTCGCATGGTCTATCGCCACGGACGTTGGCACGAAATCGGCGTGGCGATCGACGGTGGCAGCTTGGTTGAAGTGGAACTGCCCCCGGGCACTCCCGGTCCGGGCAACGAGGGCTACCATTTCGACCACCCGAGCGCGGCCGCAAAACTCGCCGTCAAAATCGCCGCGCAGCCGTGGCGCGGGCTCTTCGTCGCATTCGACTATGGCAAGACCCTGCCGGAGCTGGCGCAGCATACGCCGGCGGGCACCGTCCGGGCCTATCGTCGGCACGTGCAGTCAAACTCGCTGTTGGATCGCCCGGGGGAGCAGGACCTGACCTGCCACGTCTGCTGGGATTGGATGAGCGACGCGCTGCGCGAAAACGGATTTCCCGGGCCCGTCCTGGAATTCCAGGAGTCATTTTTCCTCCACCACGCCGCCGACTGCATCGCCGCCAAGAGCATCGCCGAGGCCGGACGTCTCAGCCCACGGAAGCTCGCGCTCTTCCAGTTGTTACACCCGGCCCAGATGGGTCAAAAATTTCAAGTGCTGCACGCGCTCCGTTGAAGAAGCACCCGGAGAGCCCGGTGCCAACCCAATGGGCGATTCCGCCAGGATTCCCCAAAAAAACCACCTTCAAGAATCCCCTTGCTTCGCACTTATCCCAGCTTTTACTTCTGACCCTTTAACCAACTCGAAACCATCATGGCCAGAATCTGTGCAGTCACCGGTCGCCGTCCCGTCAAGGGCTCGATCATCAATCGCAAGGGTCAGTCGAAGAAGAGCGGCGGCATCGGAACGCACGTGACCAGCATCACCAAGCGCAAGTTCCGCCCCAATCTCCAGCGAATCCGCATCAAGACGGCCAACGGCGGTACGAAACGCGCCTGGGTATCGGTCAAAGCCATCAAGGCCGGCCTGATCGAAAAGGCCTGAATTCGACGTTTCGGGGACCATTCCGGCCATTTCCCACCCGCGGTCCCTGGCCGCGGGTTTTTTGCGCCCAAGCTCGCCCTGGCAGGTTGGGGTCGTGATTAGACTTTCGCCCGCCGCCAACGTTGCCCAGCGTCAGAGGGAGCATGGCCACTCCCCCGTTTTCTGCCGATTCCGCTCCAGTCGCCCCAGCGACTGAACAGAAGGTCGAAGCGGAATTGACGCGCCTGCTCTATCGTTCCGCGGGATTTGGCCTGTTTTCGAATTTCATCCTCGCCGCGATTTTGGTCGTCGGAACGTATTCCGTTCACCCTGCGTCGCTGCACGTCCCTTGGTTTGCCGCCATCACCCTGGTTACATTGGGCCGTTGGGGGCTCAACCTCGTCTTCGCGAAAGTCAACCCGGGTGCGGATCGGCTGCCGATGTGGCGGTGGCTGTTCATCGCCGGCCTCGTCGCGGCGGGATTGGTCTGGGGCAGCGCTGGTTGGCTGTATTTGAACACCGACGAATTCCTGCCGCGCATGCTGCTGGTGATTATCCTGTCCGGCTTGAACGCGGGCGCCGCCCGCTCGCTGGCCCCGGTGTCGCTGTGCTATCGCCTTTATCTTTTCACGACCCTCACCCCTCTCCTGATCCGCTTTGCCACCTTGGAGGAATCCGGCGGATGGGCGTTGGCGGCGGTCACGTTCACCTACGCTCTGTTCCTGCACAACACGGCCAAGCTCCACCAAGGGGATCTTCGCCATCTGTGGCGGTTGATTTTCGAAAATGAGGCCCTCGTGGACACTCTCAAAGCGGCCAAGGAAGAAGCCGAGGCCGCGAGTCTGGCCAAGAGCGAGTTTCTCGCGACCATGAGCCACGAGATCCGCACGCCGATGAACGGTATCATGGGCATGCTCCAAGTGCTCGAACACTCTCCGCTCTCTCCGGGCCAGAAAAGCCAGGTCGAAATCGCCGTGGGATCCGCCGACATCCTCATGCGTTTGCTCAACGACATCCTCGATTTTTCCAGGATTGAGAGCGGCAAACTCGAATTCGAGTCCATTTCATTTGCGCTGCCGACGGCCATCACCGACATCGTGGCGCTGCTGCGCGCGCGCGCCGCCGAAAAGCGGCTCGACCTTGTCCTCGATCTTTCACCCGACCTGCCGACCTACATCGTCGGAGATGCCCTGCGGCTGAAACAGATTCTGCTGAATCTCGCGGGCAACGCGATCAAGTTCACCGAACAGGGGCGGATCGAGGTCGCCGTACGGGTGATCCGACGGGATGACACGGTCGCCACGCTCCGTTTCTGTGTTCGTGACACCGGGATCGGCATGGACGAAAACACCCGGGCGAAGTTGTTTCAGGTTTTTTCGCCGGCTGACAGTTCGACGACCCGCCGTTTTGGCGGATCCGGCCTCGGGCTCGCCATCTCGCAGCGCCTCGCCAACCGCATGGGTGGACATATCATGGTGAACAGCACGGTCGGGGCCGGCTCAGAGTTCAGCTTCGAGCTTACCCTGCCGCTGGGTGAGGCTCCCAATCGGTTTTCGGCCAAGCCGCTCCCGGCGCGATCCCACGCGCTTGCCGGCCGGATCCTGGTGGTCGAGGACGATCGCGTGAACCAGCGGGTCATCGAGTTGTTGCTCGAAAAACTCGGGTTGAAATCGGTCATCGTCGCCGACGGGGTGTCGGCCGTCGAAGTTGCCACGCTCGAGAATTGGGATGCGGTGTTGATGGACTGCCAGATGTCGGGAATGGACGGATTCGAGGCCACCCGCCAGATCCGCAACCGACTCAACGGCCGGCCGCTCCCGATCATCGCGCTCACGGCCAATGCGATGAGCGGCGACCGCGAAGCCTGTCTGGCGTCCGGCATGGACGATTTTATCCCGAAACCAGTGCGGCAGGATGAGCTCCGGATGTGCCTCGAGCGGTGGCTTGCTCGAGGTGCGGAAGCAACGTTGGCCCCCGCAAAGGGAAACACCCCTCCGGCCGGCCGCGAGGGTTAGAATTTGCGAAACACCACGGCGGCGTTTTGACCGCCGAAGCCGAGATTATTGCTCAAGGCGGTCTGCACCGTGGCCGGCCGCGAAGCGTTGGGCACATAGTCGAGATCACATTCGGCATCCGGATCCTCGAGATTAATCGTCGGCGCGATCGTCTGCGTCTGAATCGTCTTAACGCAGACGATCGACTCGATGGCACCGGCTGCACCCAGCAGGTGA
>SXGT01561322.1_pt1 | contig 19902 bp, 12 predicted proteins | sample 3176221 | NCBI WGS metagenome assembly SXGT01 (sample SAMN11356862, study PRJNA531348) | freshwater metagenome | isolation source: freshwater sample F1-120 | place: China: Fuxian Lake, Yuxi | collected 2017-12-25
CCGGCTGCGTCGCGACGTCGGCGCTCGCATACGCGGGCATCAGCTACTTCGTCGGCCACGCGGAACTGTCGCAATACCTGCTCGTCGAGCACGTCGCCGGCGCCGGTGAGGCGACGGTGATGATGGGGGCGCTGCTCGGCGGCGCGCTCGGCTTCTTGTGGTTCAACTCGGCGCCGGCGCTGGTGTTCATGGGTGACGTCGGCAGCCTCGGGCTCGGTGGCGCGCTCGCCTACGCTGCGGTCGTCACGCGCACCGAACTCGTGCTCTTCGTCGTCGGCGGCGTGTTCGTCGCCGAGGCGCTGTCCGTGATCATCCAGGTCGCCTCGTTCAAGTTGCGCGGCAAGCGCGTGTTTCGCTGCGCGCCGCTGCATCACCATTTCCAGTTCGGCGGCATGCCGGAGACCCGCGTCGTCGTGCGCGCGTGGGTCGTTTCTGCGCTGCTGGCGATGACCAGCCTCGCTCTCTTCAAGGTGCGTTGATGACGACTGTCCCCGGCCAAGTGCGGCCGCACGTCAGGGAACTCGACTGGATCATGCTCAGCGTGGTCGGCCTGTGCTGCCTCGGCCTCGTCATGGCGGTGTCGATCAACGGCACCGACGAGCGCATCGGCCCGATGCTGGCGATGAAGCGCCAAGGCATCGAGTTGTGCGCAGCGATCGTCGGCTTCCTGGTCATGGCGCTGGCGCCGATGCCGCTCGTGCGGCGAGTCGCGCTGCCGGCGTTCTTGTTCTTCGCTGCGCTGTGCGCCGGCGCCCGGTTCTTCGCGGAGCCGTGGAACGGCGCTTACCGCTGGATCCAGGTCGACCGGTTCCAGTTCCAGCCGGTGGAGGCCGCGAGGTTCTTCCTCGTGCTCCTCACCGCCCACGTATTGGCGCGGCCGTCCGTCGAACTGCGCACCTTTTGGCGCGGCTTCGTGCCGGCGATGACGCCGCTGTTGTTGCTCGTCGTTGCCCTGTTCATGCAGCCAGATCACGGCAGCGCCCTGATCTGCTGCTTCATGGTCGGGGTCATGGCCCTGGTCGCCGGGGTGCGACTGCTCCACTGCATGCCGTTCGGCTTCGCTGGACTCGCTGGCGCCGCGTGGCTCGCGCTGCGACACGACTACGTCCAGGGTCGCATCGCCGGCTTCCTCGATGTCGCGCCCTACCAGGTGCGGCAGTCGCTGGTGGCGATCGCATCGGGCGGCCCGTTCGGCAAAGGGCTCGGCGAGGGCTGGATGAAGATGGGTTTCGTGCCCGAGGCGGAGAACGACTTCGTGTTCGCCGTGGTCGGCGAGGAACTCGGCTTCGCCGGGGCGATGTTTGTTTTGTTGCTCTACAGCGTCTTGGGCGTGATGGGATACCGCCTCACGTGTAGGATCCGCGACCCGTTCCTCCGCTACGTCGTGTTCGGCTTCGTCTTGATGCTGTGCACGCAAGCGGCGGTGAACCTGCTCGTGGTCAGCGGGTGGGCTCCTGCGAAAGGCATCGATCTGCCGTTCGTCAGCACGGGTGGAACCGGTCTCGTATTCTGTCTCGCAGCCGTGGGGCTGATCGGCAATGCCGCTCGGACCGACCTCGGGGGCGCGGACGCAACGCTTTCGAACAATCCTGGGAGGGTGTGATGGGCCAGCTCGAGAAATACGGCCTCTACGTTTTGTGTCTCGTGATCTTCTTGATCCTCGGCGTGGCGCTGTGGGGTGATCCCGCCGCCGCCGCAGACCGTCCGCAGTCGCAGCACGCGCGGCAGGCTTCCGTCGTCGTCAACCCGCTGGCGCAGGAGTTCGACCTCAACAAGATGGAGGCGATCCTCGGCGGTGGCGAACCAAAGCGGGATCCAGCGCCGCAGCAAGAGCCGCAGCCGCAAGGCGGTGGCGAGCCAAAGCCGGAGCCCATCGTGCAGTCAGAGCCGGCGCCACAACCCGAGCCTGTCGTCGAGCAACGCGAAACCTACACGGTGGTCGCCAAGGACAGTCTCGCCAGCATCGCGCGCAAGCGGCTTGGCAGCGAACGGCACGTCAAACTGCTGCTCGAACTGAATCCCGGCGTGACGCCGGAACGACTGAAGGTCGGGCAGAGCCTGTCGATGCCGACGACGATCGAACTCGCCGGCGTCGGTGGCACCTCGAAGAAGCAACCGGAGCCTTCGGGCAGCGGTGCGCTGCGCACCCACGAGGTTCAGAAGGGCGACACCTTCGAAGGTCTGGCGATGCGCTACCTCAACGACAGGAAGCGCGTCCTCGAGATCAAGAAGCTCAACCCCACGCTCGACCCGACGAAGCTGCGCGAGGGCCAGAAGATCCTGATCCCAGCGAAGTGATCCAACGATGGTCGCGCGCGTTTGTCTCGTGAGCGGCGGAACCGGCGGGCATTTGATGCCCGCCATCGTTCTCGCGCGCGCGCTGCGTGAGCGTGGTCATGCGCCGTTGCTCGTCACCGAGGGACGTGAGGTCGAGAAGGAGTTTCTCGAGCGCGAGGTGTCGGGTGTCGAGTCCGCCGCGCTGCCGGACGGCAAGCCGTCAAAGCTGCAGTTGCCGCTGTGGCTGTTGAAGGCAACGCTGCGCGCGCGTCGCTTGTTGAAGGAGCACAAGGTCGACAGCGTCGTCAGCACCGGTGGCCGCGCCAGCCTGCCGGTGGCGTTGGCAGCACGCAGTCTCGGCAAGCCGGTGTTCTTGCTCGAACAAAACGCGGTCGCAGGCCGCGTGAACCGCATCATGCTGCCTTTCGCGTCGCGAATGTACCTCGGCTTGCCAGGCCCGCAGGTGACCTCGCGGGCCTGCTACACCGGCACGCCGTTGCGCCCCGAGATCTATCGCGTCGATCCGCACCAGGCCCGCGCTGCGCTCGGCCTCGATGCCAGGCTTCCTGTTGTGCTCGTCACGGGCGGAAGCCAGGGCGCGCAGCGGCTCAATGAGGTTGCGCCCGAGGCGATCACATGCCTGCGAACGCGCGTCCAGGTCCTGCACCTCTGCGGCACGGGCGCCGTCAAGAGTGGCCGCGACATCGAGATCCGCCGCCGCTACGCAACGGCCGACTGCGTCGCGTCCGCGATCGTGCGGCCGATCGCGATGGACATGGACACGATGCTTGGCGCAGCGGATCTCGTGATCTGCCGCGGCGGCGGCACGACCGTGGCCGAGTTGATGGCCGCTGGTCGACCTGCGGTCGTCGTTCCCTATCCGCACCACAAGGACCAGCAGCAGCTCAAGAACGCCCGCGTGCTCGCGGACGTGGGCGCCGCGGTGATCCTCGACGAGCGTGACCTCGATGCGGCGAAGATGGCCGCAGCGATCGACGCGATCCTGGCCGACCCGGAACGGCTGCGGACGATGGGCGAAGCGGCGCGTTCGTTGTGCAGCGCCGATCCGATCGGCGCCATTCTCGCTGACATGCAGCAATACGGAGGGCTTCGTTGAGTTTCGCGAGTCAGCGATTTCATCTCGTCGGCGTCGGTGGCGCCGGCATGAGCGGCCTTGCAAGGCTGCTGAACGGCGCCGGCTGGCAAGTCACCGGCAGTGATGCGACCGAGGGTGAGGCACTGGCTGCGCTCCGCAACGAGAAGATCCCCTGTTGGGCCGGCGCACAACCGCATCGCATCACCGGTGCCGACGGCTACGTGATCCGATCCGCGGCCGTGCCGCAGACGGATCTCGAAGTGCAGGAATGCGTGCGTCGCGGCTTCACCTCGTTGCTCTACGCCGAAGCAGTCGGTCGGCTGAGTGAAGGCAAGCTGACGCTCGCGATCGCAGGCACGCATGGCAAGACGACGACCACGTCACTGACCGTCGCGGCTCTGCGCGGCGCGGGCGTCGACCCGTCGTTTCTGGTCGGTGGCGACGTCCCGCAGTTCGGCGGCAACGGTCACGGCGGCAAGGACCACGAGTTCGTCGTCGAGGCGTGCGAGTTCAACCGCAGCTTTCACAACCTCCGTCCCTATGGCGCGGCGATCCTCAACGTCGACCATGACCACTTCGATTGCTTTCCCTCGGTGGAGGACCTGATCGAGGCCTTCGCGGGCTACCTCGCACGCATCCGTCCGCAGGGCTGCGCGCTCGTCCACGAGAGCGTGCCCGCCGCGGTGCTCAGCAGCCTTCGCAGTGACGTGCGCATCCTCACGGTTGGCTCGGGTCTGTTCGCCGACATTCGCGCGCTGGATGTCACCGAGGAGTGCGGACACTGGTCCTATCACCCGGTCGTCGAAGGCCGCCGGCTGCCGAGGATCACGATGTCGCTGTCGGGCCGCCACAACATGAGCAACGCGTTGTTCGCGCTCGGGCTTGCGCATGTCGCAGGCGCCGACCTCGCGCGCGCGTGCCAGGGCATCGCGTCGTTCACCGGCGTGCGACGCCGCTTCGAGATCATGCACGGCCCGCGCGGCGGCATTCTCGTCAACGACTACGCGCACCATCCCGCCGAGATCCGCGCCGTGCTCGACACCGCGCGCAGGCGCTTCCCGGGTCGCCGGCTGCTGGTCGCGTTTCAGCCGCACCAGCACCAGCGCACGCTCGCGTTGTTACCCGAGTTCGCGGACGCACTGGCGGTGGCAGATTGCACCTTGGTCGCAGACATCTACGGCGCGCGTGAGAGCGCCGAGATCAAGGCGAGCGTCTCGGCCAATGACCTCGTCGCCGCCGTGCTCGCGCGCGGCGGTCGTTGCGAAGCAGGTGGCAGCGTCGATGAGTTGCCGTCGCGCATCGCGAGCAAGAAGCATGAGGGCGACCTGGTGCTGGTGCTCGGCGCCGGCGATGTCGATCGTGCCAAGGAGGCGATCCTTGCCGGGCTGTGACCTTCGCTCCGCGCTTTTGGGGATGCGAGGCGCCGTGCGTGAGAACGTCGCGCTCGCGCCCTACATGCACCTTCGCGTCGGCGGGCCGGCGGAGTGGTTCTTGGAGCCATTCACCGAAGAGGATGCCGCGTTGTGCGTGCGCGTTTGCCGCGAGAATGACGTGCCGCTGCGCGTGCTCGGCGGCGGCAGCAACATCCTGTGCTCGGACGGTGGCGTCCGTGGCGCCGTGCTGCACTTGGGCCACCACAACCGCATGGTGCGCGACAAGCTCCGCATCACCGCAGGCGCGGGGGTCACGCTCGCGAGCTTGATGCGTTCGACGAAAGAACTCGGCCTCGCGGGGCTCGAAAAACTGACGGGCATTCCTGCGCACGTCGGTGGCGCTGTCGCGATGAACGCCGGCACGCGAGAAGGCGAGACCTTTGAGTTCCTCACTTCGTTGACGCTGCTCGAGGCGACCGGCGAACTCGTCCTTTGGTCCAAGAAGGACATGAAGCCGCGTTACCGAGACGGTGGACTCGATGGACGCATCGTGCTGCATGCGACGTGGGAACTGCACGAGGATGACCCCAATGCGATCTTCCAGCGCTTCTCCGAGTCGCTGAAGCGCCGCAACGCAACGCAACCCGTCACCCAGCGCAGCGTCGGTTGCGTGTTCAAGAACCCGCCTGGTGACGCCGCCGGCCGGCTGATCGAAGCCGCCGGCTGCAAGACGATGCGAAACGGTGGCATCGAGGTCAGCGGCGTGCACGCGAACTACTTCGTGAACAGCGGGACGGGCACCTGCACGCAGTTCGTGGAGTTGCTCGAAGAAGTGCGCAAGCGCGTGCAGGCGCAGTTCGGGGTGTCGCTGGAGCCAGAGGTCAAGTTCTGGGGCTTCTGACGTCTTCTTGTCGGTTCGGCGCGGGAGCAATGCCCGCCGCGGCGCAGAGGCTTCCGTTGGCAGGTCGATCCGCGAATACTGCCCCGCCCGTTCCGTAGCGCGCGTCGCGACTGGTTGCCGCGCGCAGCGGCCACAGGGCGCGCCCGCAGCACGATGCGCTGCTCAACCGAATTGCCGACAGCCATGAACCGACGCATTCGCCAGATCTTCGCCACCCTCACGGTGCTGCTCGCCGCATTTGCAGGCGCACAGCAACCTTCGCCCGCCGATTGCCTGCCTGCGAGCACGTGGGCAATGGCATCTTTCGCCGGCTTGGAACGGTGCAGCGAAGTGGTGAAGGGCCACGCCGCCGCGTCGCTCGTCAAGTCGTTCCTCGACGGGCTGCCGCAGGATGTGCGCGACGAGCGCGTGAACGCGATGCTCGACCAGGCCGCCGCGCAGTTGCGCGCTGGCTTCGCGCAGTCGCCGCTGTCGCTTGCCGCTGTCCGCGCGCTCGCGCAGCGGCCGATGGCGCTCGGGATCGGGCGGTTCTCGATTCAGGGCATGGGCCCGTCGATCGCGTTGATTGTCGATGCAGGCACCGCCGGCGCCGAGATCGACGCCGTCATCGACCAGCTCATTGAAGCGCGACCGCTACCGACGCGCGTCAAGACTGGGACCCGGGCTGGCATCGCCTGCCGCCTCGTCGAAGGCGACCAGATGCCGACCCTGATCGCAACGCATGACAACGGGGTGTTCGTGCTGACGAACAGCGAGGGCTATCTACGCGAGATCATCTCGACGCGTCGCGGCGACAAGCCGTCGATCGCGGCTGGCGCAGTGCTCGGCGCGCAACGCGCCCGCTTGCTCGAGGCGCCGCTCGTCGAGGTGTTCGCCAACGTCGCGCCGCTCCTGCCGATGCTGGAGCCGCTCTTGCCATACGAGGCATCGGACTTTGGCCGTGCCCTTGGCGTCGAATCGGTGGGCGGCGCTTACTTCGCGGCTGGACCGTCCGGGCTTGGCACGGTCGAGACGGTCGACGTCGCGCTCTTGGGCGCCGAGGATGGGCTGCTGAAGGCCGCGCTATCCGGGCAGGTTGATTTCGGCGCCGCCCGTTTCTTCGGCAAGGACACTCTCGCATTCGCGGCCTTGCGCATCGACGCGAACGCCGCTGTCACCGCATTCGATCGATTCTGCGATCAGTTGCCGCGGGAACAGGCGCGGGACGCGCGACGCGACGCGGCACGTGACTTCTTGCGTGGGTTCCGCATGGCTGGCTTCGAGGACCATGAAGTCACGGGTTTGCTCCAAGCGATCGACGGTTCGGTTGCGGTCGGGGTGCAACTCGATGACAGCACCGCCGGGATCCCCGAGGGTCTCGCGGTCGCGAAGTTGCGCGACGCCGCGGTCGTTTCGAAGCAGCTCGCGAGAATGCGCGAACTCATGGGGGAGCAAGGCGCGGCATGGAAGCTGCGCCAGAACGGCAACGTCGACGTCTACGACTGCTCGGCGCCGATCGCCGGTGCCGGTGGCCCGCAACTGTCGCCGAGCTATGCAATCGTCGATGGCTATCTGCTGGTCGGATCGTCGACTCGGGCGGTCGTGTCGGCCTTGAAGGTCTTCGCCGAGAGCGCAGAGACGCTGGCGAGCGAGGCGGACTATGTGGCTGCTGCACTGGCGGATGAAGGCGCCATGGCATTCGTGCATCTTCGGCCGGGCCGCATGTGCGAGACGCAGTGGAAGCTCGTCGAGACGTGGATCCTGCCGCAGATCGACGCGAACGAGATGGAGATCGGCTTCTCCAGCGAGGACTTGCCCGAATCCGAAGCGATCGCAAAGGCGCTCGGCACGATCACGATCTCACTCACCTGCGACGCGCAGGGCTTGCGACTGCGCACGCGCGGCAATGTCGGCCTCGGTGGCGCGGCAGCGTCGTTCTTGGCGCTGGTGGATGAGGTATTGCAGCGCGCGATTCGAAAGGCCAACTGATCGCGGCCGCATTACCACCGTCGCGGCGACTCAGAGGCCGCGGCGAGCGCGGCGCAGTTCTTTGCGCGTCTCCTGCGAGCGGGTCATGCGATAGGCGTCGCGGAGTTCGGCGATCCGTTGCGCGGCTGCGGCGGCGGCTTTGCCGCTCATCCGGTGCAGGATCGGGTCGTAGCGCGGCTGGTCTTCGCTGCGCGGCTGGTCTTCGCTGCGCGGCTGGTCTTCGCTGGGCTGCTGCGGAGTTGCCGCGGGCGCGGTCTCCTCGGTGGGCTCAATGGCTGTCGAAGTCGCTTCGGCCGGCGCAGGTTTCTCGGGTTGCGTCGACGCCTCGATCGCCTGCGGAGTTGCGGCCGGCTCTGACCTGGCAGCGCGCTTCTCCGACTCCTTCTTGCTGATCTCTTCGACGGTCAGCGAGTCCTTGTCGACGCGCTGGACCAGCGCTTTCTCGAGCCACATTTCGCCGCCTTCGACACGCAAGTGAAAGTGGGTCGCGTCCTCCGCGAGCAGCACGCCGAGGATCGGCTCGGCCTTCGCGTCCTTCTGACTGTGCTTGGGCATGACCCAGAACGTGTCCGGCGACGTGGCAGGGCCATGAACCGCAACGAGGACCGTGAACAGCAGCGGAAGAATCATGAAGGAGAGTATCGCATGCGGGGCAGGGCATTGGGCGCGGGCGATTGCGCCGATGCAGGATCCTGCGAAGACTGACAAAGTCGCGCTGGGCGAGGTGGGGGAGCCTTTGCGACACTGGCGCCATGCGTCCATCCTTCTCCCATGGCATCGGTGTGCTCGCCTCGTGGTTGCTCGCGGTTGTGGCTGTGGCACAGGTCAAGCCGGAACGGATCTTTGACGGCAAGACGCTCTCAGGATGGGACGGAGATCCGGCGGTGTGGTCCATCGAGGACGGGTGCATCACCGGGCGAACGGATGGCAAGCTCAAGCAGAACACGTTCCTGATCTGGAATGGCGCCGAGGTCGAAGACTTCGATCTGTCGTTCTCGATTCGCGTCGAGGGTGACAACAACAGCGGTCTGCAATACCGCAGCCGTCGGCTCTCGCCGAACGGTCACGCTGTCGCGGGGCCGCAGTGCGATGCGCATGCGGCTCCTGGTTACCTCGGCATGCTCTACGAAGAAGGTGGGCGCGGCATCCTGGTGACCAACGGCCAGCGCGTGCATGTCGACAGCAGCGGCAACAAGCGCGTGTTGTCTGACAGCAAGCCCGGCGGTTCCGATCTCGCGCAGTGGCATGCATTGCGCGTCGTCGGGCGAGGCACGACGGTGCAGCACTACGTCGACGGCGCGCTCGCACTCGAGATCACGGACGACAGCGGCAAGCTCGCGCGCGGCGGCATCGTCGCGTTGCAGGTGCACTCTGGCCCGGCGATGAAGGTGCAGGTCAAGGACTTGGTCCTCACGCGCTTGCCCAAGGTCGAGGTCGCCGCGATCGCGCCGCAACCGGCGCAATCGCCGCAACCTGTCGGGCCCGTGCCACAGTGGATCTGGGACGCGTCGGCCGAAAGCGACGAAGAGTTGTTCTGCCGCCGTGAGTTCGAGTTCGACGTCGCGCCGAAGTCCGCAGTGCTGCACATCACGGCTGACAACAACTTCCGCGTTTACGTGAACGGGGAGAAGGCCGGCGATGGTTCGTCGTGGGAGTCGCCGCGACGCTTCGACGTGACCAAGGCGATGCGCGGCGGCATGAACGTGATCGCGGTGCACGCATGGAACGACGGCGGCCCCGCCGGTCTGTGCGCTCAGTTGGCGTGGCGCGCCGAAGGTGCGAACGCCGCGCTCGTCACGGACGCGTCGTGGCGCGTTGCCGCAGATGACCCGGACGGCTGGGATCGCGCGGGATTCGATGACACCAAGTGGGAACCGGCGACCTCGATCTGCCGACTCGGCGCTGGCGTGTGGGGCTCCACCGTGGCGGCCGATGCATTCGCAATCGATCTCGACCCAGAAGCGCCGCAGAAGCCTGAAGCGACCAATGACGTTGCGGTTCCGGCCGGCTGGAGTGCGGAGCGCATCCTGGCGGTGCCGCGCGCATTGGGCAGCTGGGTTGCGATTTGTCCGGACCCGCAAGGCCGCCTCTACGCGAGCGATCAACAGAAGGGCCTGTATCGGATCACGCCCGCAGGCGTGCTCGGACGCGCCGACACGATCGTCGAGCGCGTCGCGTTGGACATCGACGGTTGCCAAGGGTTGTGCTGGGCATTCGGCGCGCTCTACGCGGTCGTCAACCACGGCAAGCCGGGCTTGCACCGACTCACGGACAAGGACGGCGACGGCTCGCTCGATCATGCAGAGTTTCTGCGGGCCTTGCCGGGCGATGGCGAACACGGCCCGCATGCGGTCGAGGTCTCGCCTGACGGCGAGGGGCTGCTCGTCATGTGCGGCAACTACGTGCTTCCACCCGAACTGTCCGGCAGCCGCGTGCCGCGACCGTTCGTGGGGGACTCGCTCGTCCCCGGCATCGACGACCCCAATGGCCATGCGGTCGGACTCGTCGCGCCGGGCGGCTATGTGTGCCGCGTCGACAAGGATGGCAAGGAATGGGAGCTCTACTGCTGCGGCTTCCGCAATGCCTACGACCTAGCGGTGCTGCCGTCAGGGGATGTCGTCACGTTCGACTCGGACATGGAGTGGGACATGGGCACGCCGTGGTATCGCCCGACGCGGGTGCTGCAGGTGTTGTCGGGCGTCGATTACGGCTGGCGCACCGGTTCGCGTCGGTGGGCGGACGACCTTCCGGACACGCTGCCGCCGACTTGCGACATCGGGCCGTCGTCGCCGACTGGCATGGCCGCGTTTGGCGATGGCGTGCTCGCGCTCGACTGGACTTTTGGCACCGCCTACTCGGTCGCGCTGCAACACAAGGGCGCGATGCTGCAAGGGCGCGCGCAGCCGTTCGCGAGCGGGATTCCGCTGCCGCTCGCCGACGTCGTCGTCGTGGGTGACCTTGGCATCGTCTACCTGCTGACCGGTGGTCGCGGCCTTCCGTCGCGGCTGTATCGGCTCAAGCATGCATCGGGCAAGGTGCCGCTCAGCACGCTGCCGCCTTCGGTTGCGCGGAGCGAGCGCATCCTGCTGGAGGCCTTCCACGGCAAGCGCGACCCGCGCGCGCTGCAGGCCGCGTGGAAAAAGCTCGGCGACGACGACGCGGCCCTTCGTCATGCGGCGCGCATTGCGATCGAGTCGCAGCCAGTTGCGCAATGGCGTGACCTCGCGCTCGCGGAGCGGCGCACCTCGTGGTCGCAAATCGGCGCGCTGATCGCGCTGTGCCGCAGCGGTGAAGCGTCGGACTTGCAGCCGATCCTCGAATCGCTTGCATCCATGGACCGCGCCGCGCTGAACCAAGCGCAGCGCATCGCATGGCTTCGCGCACACGAACTCGCCTTGATGCGATTGGGTCCATGCGGGAGCGAGCTTGGGCAACGGACCGCCGACCGCCTGCTCGCCTTGTTCCCATCGGGCAACGACCGCGAGGACCAGATGCTCGTCGCGCTGCTGGCGCACCTCGACTGCAAGGGCCTGCTCGACCGAGCGATTCCGATGCTGACGCCAATGCGTCCTGCCGACGCGCCACCCTGGGCGGAGATTGCGCAACGCAACAGGACCTACGGCGGTGCGATCGCGACGATGCTCAGCGCGATGCCGCCAGCGCAGCAGATCTGGATCGCCTATGCGTTGCGCACGATCGACAAGGGTTGGACCTTCGAGCAACGCGAGACGTATTTCGCCTTCTTGGCTGCCGCGAAGTTGCAGAAGGGCGGTGCGAGCTACCAAGGCTTCGTGCGGCGGATCGTCGAGGACGCCTATGCGACGTGCAGCAATGCCGAGCAGGCGCAACTCGCGGACGCGGTCGGCAAGGCTCGCGCCGAGCCTGCGCCATTTGTTGCGACGCCGCCAAAGGGTCCGGGTCGCCGCTGGCAACTGGACGAGGCCAAGTCGATCGCGCGCGCCGGGCTGCAGCAGCCGCGCGATCGCGACAGTGGTCGCAATCTCTACTTCGCAACGGGATGCGCCGGCTGCCATCGCTTCGCCGGCGAAGGCAAAGGCGTCGGCCCAGATCTCACCAGCCTTGGCAACAAGTTCAGCGCCGCCGACGTGCTCGAAGCGATCCTCGAGCCCGGAAGGGTGGTGAGCGACCAGTTTGCCGGCGCCGTGCTCGTAAAGAAGGACGGCAGCAGCGTGTTTGGCCACATCAGCCGGCGCGAAGAAGCAGGCGTGGTGGTGCACGAGGTCGTGACCGCGACGGCGGAGGCTACTGTGGTCAAGGTGCCCGACGCGGAGGTGGCTCGAATCGAAGCGGCGAAGTTGTCGCCGATGCCCCTTGGACTCGTCGATCGGCTGTCTGCCGATGAGCTGCTGGACTTGCTCGCGTTCTTGTTGTCTCGCGGCGACTGAGGCGCAACGCGGCAGTCGTTGTCGCCTGCCATCAGCAGCCCATGCTGCCGACGCCCGGCACGTTGGCCCTTCCATTGCCCGGGCGATGGCGCAATGCGCAGCGCAGATTCTTGATGGTCACCGCCACTGCGGGTGGAGGCTCGAAGTGGCGTCGCGCAGTTCCGCAACAATCGCCGCACCGCAGCAAGGCTGCGAAGTGCTGCGTGCTAGTGGGCCTGCAACCAGTTGGGGCCGACACCGATCGCGACGTCGAGCGGCACTGCGAGCTGAGCCGCGTTCTGCATGCAGTCGCGGACGAGGATCTTCACTACGACCAGTTCGTCGTCGGCGACATCGAGCACGAGTTCGTCGTGCACCTGCAGCAAGAGCCTGGACTTCAGGCCGCGGCGGGCGAGTTCCATGTGCACCGTGAGCATCGCGCGCTTGACGATGTCGGCGGCTGCGCCCTGGATCGGCGTGTTGACGGCCATGTTCTCGGCGGCGATGCGTTGGCCGGCGTTGGTCGAGTCGATCTCAGGCAATGGCCGTCGGCGGCCGAACATCGTGCGCGCCTCCTTGCGTTCGCGCGCGTGCTGCAGGCTTTCGTCGAGGTAGCGCTTCACGCCTGGAAGCGCCCGGAAGTAGGTCTCGATGAACTTCTTCGCCTCAGGCGGCTTCATGCCGGTCTCTTGCGCGAGCCGGCTCGCGCCCATGCCGTAGATGAGGCCGTAGTTGATCACCTTCGCCTGGTTGCGCAGTTCCTGCGTGACCATGTCGGGCAGCAACCCGTAGACGATCGACGCGGTGCGGGCGTGGATGTCTTCGCCCTTCTGGAAGGAGTCGACGAGCGCTTTGTCGCGCGACAGGTGCGCGAGGATTCGCAGCTCGATCTGGCTGTAGTCGGCTGACAGCAGCGTCCATCCTGCGCCACGCGCGACGAAAGCAGCGCGCACCTTGCGCCCTTCTTCCGTGCGGATCGGGATGTTCTGCAGGTTGGGATTGTCGCTCGACAGCCGGCCAGTGGCGGCAACCGCCTGGTTGAAGGTCGTGTGCACGCGCCCCTTGCTGTCGCACAGCGTCGGCAACGTGTCGATGTAGGTGCCCTTGAGTTTCGTCAGCTGGCGCCACTCCAATAGCAGCGCCGGGACTTCATGGTGCTTGGCCATCAGCTCCAAGACTTCGTGGTCGGTCTTGTACTGGCCGGTCGCGGTCCGCCGCGGTTTCTGCAACGAGGCGGCGCGGTGCACTTCGAGCTCGTCGAACAGCACGAGTCCGACTTGCTGCGGCGACCCGAGGTTGAACGGGTGCCCCGCGCGCTGGTGCACTCGCGCTTCGAGTTCGGCAATGCGACGGTCCATCTCGCGTCCCGTCGCGGCGAGCCCTTCCCGGTCGAGCGCGATGCCTTCCTGCTCCATGTCGAGCAACACCGGGATGAGCGGCATCTCGAGATTGTGCAGCACGTCCTCGACCACGTTGGCTTTGAGATCAGCCTCCAACACGTCGGCGAGGCGAAGCGCATAGTCCGCGTCCTCGCCGACGAAAGTCGCGAGCGACGTCGGGTCGATCTGGTCGAAGGTCTTCTGCTTCTTGCCGCTGCCGAGCAAGTCCTTGCGCGGCGTCTTCTTGATGCCAAAGCGCCGCAGCGCCTGGTTGTCGAGGTCGTGCGCGACGAGGCCGGGTTCGACGCAGTAGCTGGCGAGCATCGTGTCGAAGGCGAGGCCTGCGAGTCCGATGCCCGCCGAACGCAGCGCGCCGAGGTCGCGCTTGCCATCGGCCGAGACCTTCTGCAACGAGGCGTCTTCCAGCAGCGGCTTGAGTGCCGCGAGCGCGGCACCCTTTCCGCCTGGCAGCGCGCACGACGCGTCCAGCGGGACGTAGCGGCTCTTGCCCGGCGTCGCGCAGAAAGCGACGCCAAGCAACCTCGGCGCGTGCGAACTCCCCGCGGCCTCGGTCGCAATGGCAAATCGCTTGGTCGTGCGCAGATCGGCGACGAGCGCGTCGAGGTCCGCTTGCTCTGCCACGATCTTGTAGTCCTTCGCCACGAGGTCGGGCTTGTGCGCAGCGGTGACGGTCGCGAGCAGTGAGTCGAACTCGAGTCGCGTGAACAAGGCTCGAAGCTTGTCGGGGTCGGGCTGCGCCGGCTTGAGATCGGACGGTCCCACCAAGAGTGGCACGTCGAGCTTCAGCGTGACGAGTTGTTTCGACAGGATGGCGAGGTCGCGGTTCGATTCGAGCGACGCGCGGATCGCTGGCTTCGTCACTTCTGCGGTGCGCGCGAGCAGCTGATCGAGCGAGCCGAACTGCAAGATCAGCGCGACAGCGGTCTTCTCGCCGACCTTGGGCACGCCAGGCACGTTGTCGCTGCTGTCGCCCATCAGCGCGAGGAGGTCGACCATGGCCGTGGTGGGCACGCCCCATTGGGCCTGTGCTTCGGCCGGGCCCAAGATCTCCGGCTTCGCAGTGGAGCTGCGCAGGTTCCACAGCTTGATGCGATCGTCGACGATCTGCAGGAAGTCCTTGTCGCCGGTGACGAGGAAGACCTCCATGCCAGCATCACGTCCGCGCACAGCCAGGGTGCCGATGACGTCGTCGGCCTCGTCGCGGTCGCCTTCGACGACCGTGATGCCGTAGGCATCGACGACGGCACGGATGTCATCCAACTGCGCCGCCATTTCGTCCGGCATCTTCGCGCGGGTCGACTTGTACTCGGGATAGATCGCCGTGCGGTGCAGGTCCTTGCGCGGCCCGTCGAAGGCGATGGCGATCGCGTCAGGGCTTTCTCGCGTCAGCAGCGACCTGAGGGTCTGGATGAAGCCAAAGGTGGCGCCGGTGGGATGGCCCGTGCTGGTCGTGAGCTGCGTTCGGGGGCTGTTCGCGAAGGCGCAGAAGCTGCGATAGGCGAGCGCGGTGCCGTCGATGAGGAAGAGCCGTTTGCCCATGCGGCCGTTGTAGCGGCGGCGCCGGCGCGGAGCGAACCAGACCATGCCATCGGCGATGCAGGGCCGCGGCAGCCGCGATCGAGTCAACACCGGGCCGCGACTGGAATCGGTGTTTGGATCCGTGCTGCGACGAGCCGAGAATCCTCTTCCTAACGCCCACTCAGGCGCAGGCTGAGCCTCGCCAACACCCGATGCCAGCCAGCCTGAAGTCGACGCTTGCGGGGATCTTCTTCCTCGCGCTCTCGGTGATCCTGTTCGAGATCGCGCTCACGCGAGTGTTCGCGATCATGATGTGGCACCACTTCACCTACATGGTGATCTCGATCGGGCTGCTCGGGTTTGGCGCGTCGGGGAGCTTGCTGACCGCCTTGCGCGCGTCCCAGCAGAAGGGCGACCCGCACAAGCCGCTTGCGATCGTCAGCTTCGCTTACGGCGTCAGCGTGATCGCGGCCTTCGCGGTCGCGACGTTGATCCAGCCCGACAGTCTTGCGATCTGGCAGGACAAGAAGAACTTCCTGCTGCTGTCGCTGATCTACCTCGTGGTCGGCGTGCCGTTCTTGCTGGGCGGTTATGGCATCGGCCTCGCGCTCACGCGCTTCGTCAAGGACGTCAATCGTCTCTACTTCGTCGACCTCGTCGGCTCGGCGCTCGGCGCCGTCGTGGCGGTGATCGCGCTCAAGTCCGTAGGCAGCACGGCGTCCGTCGTGCTCGCTGGTTCGGGCGGCTTGGTCGCTGCGGGTTGCTTTGCCTGCGCAGACTTGCGCCGGCTGTTCGCGATCGCAGCGATGGCGTTCTTGTTGGCGGCTGGCAGCGCGATTGCGTTTTGCTCGGGCGCGGTCACGTGGCGCGTGCCGTTTGCTCCTGGCAAGGAAGCCGCGGTGGTGGAGGCGCTTGGCCTGCCCATCGACCGCATCTACAGCGGCACTGCCGAGGTGCAGATCGGCCCTGACGTGGTCGGCGCGCCTGCATTTGGCGGCGACAACGGCATGGTCGACCACATCGACGTCCATCAGCGCACGGCCGGCCAGGATGGCACGGCGCCGACGACCTTGTACGAAGGCGCGGCGGACCTCGCGCGCTTCCCCTTCCTCGATGACACGTCGGCTGCGACCGCCTACGTCGCGCATCGCGCTGCCTCGCGCAAGGACTTCGGCGTGATGGTCATCGGCGTCGGTGGCGGCGTCGATGTGATGGTCGCGCTCGGCAACGGCGCGGCCAAAGTGACCGCCGTCGAGCTCAACTCGGCGATGATCGAGATGGCGACCAGGCGCTACGACGCCTACCTCGGCGGGCTGTTCACGACCGCAAAGGTCGCGAGCCAGATCGACCTCGTGAACAGCGAGGGACGCGCCTACTTGCGCACGCACGACGCGAAGTACGACGTGATCCAGATGAGCGGCGTCGACTCGTACACGGCGCTGTCGACCGGCGCCTACACGCTGTCCGAAAGCTACCTCTACACGATCGGCGCAGTCCGCGACTTCTTCTCCCACCTGACCGACGACGGCATCGTCAACTACTCGCGCTTCGTCGAAAACCGTCCGACGCAGCCGCGCGAAACCCTGCGCCTTGCCAACATCGCGGTGTCCGCGTTGCGCGAACTCGGCGTGCCGGGGGCCGAGCAGCATGTCGCCGTGTTCCAAGGTCAGGTGTGGGCGTCGACGATGATCAAGAAGTCGCCCTTCACGAAGATCGAGATCGATGCGCTGCGAGAGTTCGCGCGCGTGGAAGGCTTTGTCGGCGTGATCTACGACCCCTTGCGCGACCGGACGCAGGACTTCGGCATCGAGCCGCAGATGTTCGCGGCGATGCGCGAGCAGTTCTGGAGTGCGAGCAAGACCCTGGGACTGGGCTACGGCGCAGACCCGCTGCAGGCGGTGCGCGATCTGTTCGTCGCCGCCGCGCGCGTTGCGCAAGGCGAGGCGCCGTCGCCTTCCATGCTGCCCGCGGCGATGACTTCCGAGCAACGCGAGGCTGGCTCGAAGCTGCTCACCGACATGCGCAACGCGATCGTGGAGCAGGGCCGGTATGCGATCGACACGAGGCGCATCTTTGACCGCACGATCGACCCGGATCACGCGGCGGCAGCGCAGTTCGTCGCTGACTACGACTACCAGATCGCGCCGTCGACCGATGACGCGCCCTTCTTCTTCAACTACTACAAGTACTCGCACCTCTGGAGCGGCAGCCGCGTCAGCGACCCGTCGCTGTTTCGCTATCACACGGACTTTCCGGTCGGTCACCTCATCCTGCTCGCGTCGGTGATCCAGATCGTGCTCGTCGCCGGGCTGTTGATCTTCCTGCCGCTGCGCCGGCTGGCGCGCCAGGGCCTGCGGACCGACGGGCTGTGGCGCTACTTCGCCTACTTCGCGGCGCTGGGCCTTGGGTTCATGTTCTTGGAGATCACGCTGATGCAGAAGCTGGTGATCTTCCTCGGACACCCGACCTACGCGCTGACGGTGGTGCTGGCGAGCCTTCTCGGCGCCGCAGGAACAGGTTCGCTGCTTGCCGGTCGGATCCGCGTCGTCACCCAGAGCCATGTTCGTAGGCTTGCGCTGGCGATCATGGCGGTGGTCCTCGTCGATCTCGTGGCCGTCAACTGGCTCCTGCCCGAGTTGCTTGGCTTGCCGCTCGAGGCACGCATGGCGGTCGTCGTGGTGATGCTGATCCCGACGGGTCTCTTGCTCGGCGTGCCGTTCCCGACTGGCATGCGCGTGCTGGAGGCGCAGGCCCCGCACTTGTTGCCGTGGGGTTGGGCTGTGAACGCGTTCTGCTCGGTCTTCTCGTCGATCTTCTGCATCGTGCTCAGCATGGGCATCGGGTTCACCAATGTGCTGCTGCTGTCGGCTGTCGTCTACGGCGTCGGCCTGTCGATGCTGCGCGTTCGCGCCATCCCCTGAAAACGACAATCGCCGCGGTCAGGCATTGGGTGCCGACGCGGCGATCGTCAGGTGCGCCTCACGCTGAGGCCGTTCTCGAGTTCACTTCGACGGCATCGAGCCCGTGATCTTCGCTTGCTTGTCGGCCGACGGCATGCCGTTGAACTTGCCGACGCAGTTGTTGCAGCAGAACCCGATCGTCTTGCCGTCAAACGTGGTGACGGGGCTGTCGGTGGCAATCGTCTTGCCTGTGACTGGGCACGTGGCGTTCATGGCCTTGCCGCTGGTGGTGTTGCTGGTGCTGCTGCACGCGGCGGCGATCAGGAGAGACGTGACGACGAGAGTGGTGCGGAGAAGTTTCATGATGGTGCCTTGGTGGGGAGGAGGCCGGGGATCGTGGCGTGGGATCAGGCCCGTGTCCATACCACCGGCTGCCCAGCTCACAGCAGATACTTCAACGCGACGAAGCCCCCGATTCCGAGGGCCGCAAGCGCTGTCGTGAGCCATCCCAGGTGCTGGTCCAGCAGGCGCTTCGCGGGCACTCCCCAGCGCCACAACGCCCACGCGACGAGATAGAACCGCGCGGAGCGACCGATGACCGAAGCCACGATGAACATCGGCAGGCCGATGCCGCACACGCCGGCCGTGATCGTGATGACCTTGTAAGGAATCGGCGTGAAGGCGGCGACGAACACGATCCAGAAGTTCCACTCTTCGTAGAGCCTCGTCACGTCGGCGAAGGTCGCCTGCGAGAAGACGTAGGTGAAGAAGAAGTTCTGCACCGCCTGCAGGTCCCAGAAGAACGCACCGATGCCGTAGCCCGCGAGTCCACCAAGCACGGACGCGACCGAGCACCAGAAGGCGAAGCGGAACGAGCGCACTCGATCGCCAAGGCACAGTGCGACCAGCAGCACGTCGGGAGGGATCGGGAAGAAGCTGCTCTCCACGAAGCTCATCGTGAACAGCGCCGGCGTGCCGTAGCGAGTGTCAGCCCAGCCCAGCACCCAGTCGTAGAGACGGCGCAGCGGGTTCCTGGAACGCGGCTTTGCGTCCTTGGCGATTTCGTTCGCGGGTTGCATGTCGGTCATGGCTTGGTTGCGCGGGATCATTCGGCCGCGGTCATCGAGTGGACCTCGAGGGTCACGGGCCCTTCTTCGCCACGGGTGTTGATGCGCGGCGTCGCGATCACATTCCACGGGCCAGGTCGCGTACGAAACTCTTCGAAGCGGGAGCTTGCGCGCAGCGTTCGCGCCGGCAGCAGGCAGCCGTCGTGCGACAAGCGCAGGCGCAGATCGGCTCCGCGCACGTCGTGCTGCGGCGAGCCGACGATGCGCACGTTGGTCGTCGCAAAGCGTGCGCGGCGGTGGCCCATGCCAAAGGGCGCGAGCAACTCGAGCCGCTTGACAGCAGCCGGGTCGAACTCGGCAAAGGTCGCGGGGCCGTCGCACGGCTCGGGAGCGCCCTTGCCCTTCGCGTCGGCGCAGACCTGCTGGAACTTCTCGCAGAAGGCAGCGAAGCGATCGCGGTGCACCTCGAGGCCGACCGCCGCGGCGTGGCCGCCGTGCGATGAGAGGTGCTCGCCGCACGCGGCAAGCGCGTCGCGCAGGTGCAGGCCGTTCTGGCAACGGCCGCTGCCGCGACCGACTTCGCCCTTCCACGCGATCAGGATCGCCGGTTTGCCCGTCGCCTCCGCCACTCGCGCCGCGACGATGCCCAGAACACCGGGGTGCCAGTCGTCCCCGGCGAGCACGACTGCGGGGCCGGTTGCCTTGGCAGCGAGGTCGAGCGCTTCGTCATGCAGCTTGCGTTCGACCTTGCGGCGTTCCTCGTTGTGGCGTTCCAGCACCTTGGCTGCGGCCTGTGCCTCGACGATGCCAGGCGCGCACAGCACCGCCGCCGCATCGAGCGCATGGCCGACGCGACCCGCGGCGTTGATCAACGGCGCGATGCGGAAGGCGATGTCCTCGACGTCTGGCGAACGGTTGGACAAGCCAGCGGAGTCCAGCAGCGCGCGGATGCCAGGACTGCGGCTCTGCGCGAGCGCGCGCAGTCCGTGCCAGACGAGCGTCCGATTCTCTCCGCAC
>SXGT01454503.1_pt1 | contig 19901 bp, 17 predicted proteins | sample 3176221 | NCBI WGS metagenome assembly SXGT01 (sample SAMN11356862, study PRJNA531348) | freshwater metagenome | isolation source: freshwater sample F1-120 | place: China: Fuxian Lake, Yuxi | collected 2017-12-25
AATTGTGGGCGGCGCACGCGCCATGCGCGAGCATGCCACGCGCATCGCCACCAAAGCCAATGGCGATCTTTTGGATACCTGTGGCACCGGCGGCGACAAGTCCGGCACATTCAACATCAGCACCACGGTTGCATTTGTTGCTGCGGCCGCCGGCGTGCGCGTGGCCAAGCACGGAAACCGCGCCTCCACCAGCAAATGCGGCAGCGCAGATGTGCTCGCTGAGCTGGGCGTAAACCTTGAGCTCACGCCCGCGCAGGTTGGCGCCTGCATCGATGAAATCGGCATCGGTTTTCTTTTTGCACCCAAGCTGCACCCGGCCATGAAGTTTGCAATCGGGCCGCGCCGCGAGCTCGCCATTCGCACCATCTTCAACATTCTTGGCCCGCTAACCAATCCAGCCGGCGCCACGCGCCAGCTGATGGGCGTGTTTGCGCCTGACCTGACGGACTTGCTCGCGCACGTACTGGGCGAACTCGGCGCAAAATCCGCGTTAGTGGTTTGCGGCTATGGCAGCCTCGACGAACTGACCACCACCGGCCCCAACCACATCAGCCATTTGCGCAACGGCGAAGTGCGAACCTACGACCTCGACCCGGCCACGCTCGGCTTCCGCGGCGCAAACATCAGCGAGCTGCTGGGCGGCGCACCGCCCGCCAACGCTGCAATTTTGCGAGGCGTTCTAAGCGGTGAAATAAAAGATGGCAAGCGCGATATTGTGCTGCTGAATGCGGCGGCGGCGCTGCTGGCCGCGGAACGGGTTGCCGACTTTGAGAGCGGAATCGCGCTGGCGCGCACGGTCATCGATGCCGGCGCAGCGCTCGCAAAACTCGACGGCCTGATAGCCTGGACCCGGCGGGTGAGCGCATGACGCTACTGCATACAGCCACAGTGCTCGACAAGATAGTGGCAAACACAATGCTGGAAGTGGCAGCGCGCCAATCCGCGACACCGCTGACAACGGTCATGCGCAGTGCCGCGACAGCGCCCGCGCCGCGCAACTTTCTGGCAGCGCTTTCACTTGAACGTGTCGCACTAATTGCCGAGATCAAGCATGCATCTCCCAGCCGGGGCGTGCTGATCGACCCGTTTGACCCGGTGGCGCTGGCGCAAACTTATGAAGCCAACGGAGCCGCTGCAATCTCGATCCTGACAGATGAGCGCTTCTTTCAGGGGCACCTCGAGCATCTGCGCGCAGTGCGCCGGGTGGTTCACCTCCCCCTCTTGCGCAAAGACTTCATGATTGACGCGTACCAGATTTATGAAAGCCGCGCCGCCGGTGCGGATGCAATCCTCTTAATCGTTGCCGCGCTTGATGATGCACAGTTACACGCACTGCATGCGCTGGCAGCCAGCCTCGGCATGGCTGCGGTTGTCGAGGTGCATAACGCCAGCGAGCTGGAGCGCGCCCTCCGCAGCAACCCGGCCGCAATCGGAATTAACAATCGCGACCTGAAAACTTTCCAGGTCAGCACCGCCACCACCATTCAGCTGGCCGGGCGCATTCCGGCGGGCGTGGTGATTGTGGCCGAGAGCGGCATCTTGCACGCCGCAGATGTGCGCAGCATGGGCGCTGCGGGAGCACATGCCGTGCTGGTTGGCGAGGGGTTGCTGCAGGCGCCGGACATCGCGGCGCGGGTGCGCGAGTTCAGCAGCCAGCCGCGGACGGCCAGCCATGCCAAAAGTTAAGATCTGCGGCGTCACCACTCTGCAAGATGCACTGGCCGCAGCGCACGCTGGCGCAGCCTTCATCGGGCTGAACTTTTACAAGCCCAGTCCGCGCTACATTGAATCCGCAAGTGCAGTGGCGCTTGCAGCAGCGCTCCGCGCGCAACTAGCTGCGGCCTGCCCGCTGCTTGTTGGCGTGTTCGTCAACGAATCGCCGGCTGGGATGCAGGAAGTTTGCGATCAGGTGCAACTCGACTATCTGCAATTAAGCGGCTCTGAACCGCCACAATTATTAGCTGCGCTGCACGGGCGCGCATTCAAGGCCATCCGGCCACAGAGCGTTGCAGAGGCGCGGGCATTGGCAACAACCTACGCAACAAGCACAACGCGCGATGAACGCGCACCCGCACTGCTTCTGGACGCGTATCATCCGGCGCTGTACGGCGGCACCGGGACGCAGGCCAGCCGCGACTTGGTGCAGGCAGTGCAGGCGCTTGTGCCGCGCGTTATGGTGGCCGGCGGGCTTACGCCTGCAAACGTAGCTGACCTTGTGGCAGCGGCCGGCCCGTGGGGTGTCGATACAGCCAGCGGCGTTGAAAACGGAAATCCGCGCCACAAAGACCACGCCCGCATTGAAGAATTTATCCGGCAGGCAAACACTGCATCAGGTAATACAAAATGAATGAAAGCAATTCGCAAACACTTCCGGATGAGCGCGGCTATTTTGGCGCTTACGGTGGCCGCTTCGTTCCGGAAACGCTGATACCGGCGCTCGACGAGCTGTTGACTGCTTATGAGTCCGCGCGGGTTGACCCCGCGTTTCAGGAACAACTTGCCAGTCTTCAAGCCACGTATGTGGGGCGCCCCACACCGCTGACGCATGCGCGCCGCCTCAGCGAGCAGCTGGGTGGTGCGCAGATCTACCTGAAGCGCGAGGACCTCGCGCATACGGGCGCGCACAAAATCAACAATGCCATCGGGCAGGCACTGCTTGCGCAGCGCATGGGCAAGCACCGCATCATTGCGGAGACCGGTGCAGGGCAGCACGGCGTGGCAGCAGCAACCGCCGCAGCATTGTTGGGGCTGGACTGCCACGTTTACATGGGCACGGTGGACATGGCCCGCCAGCAGCCCAATGTGTACCGGATGCAGCTGCTGGGCGCGGAGGTGCTGCCCGTGGCAGCCGGCAGCAAAACCCTGAAGGATGCCATCAACGCAGCCATCCGGGACTGGGTAACCAACGTGCACTGCACGCATTACATGCTCGGGTCAGCCTTGGGGCCGCATCCGTACCCGCGCATGGTGCGCGATTTCCAAAGCATCATTGGGGTTGAGGCCCGCCGCCAAATTCTGGAAGCCGCCGGCCGCCTGCCTGACTTGTGCATCGCTTGCGTGGGCGGCGGCAGCAATGCCATCGGCCTTTTTCATGCCTTTCAGGATGATGCAGCGGTGGACTTGATTGGCGTGGAGGCGGGCGGCAGCGGAATAGCCGGCGGCGTGCATGCAGCGCGCTTCTCAGATCCCGGGCTGGGCCGGCCGGGTGTGCTGCACGGCACGCGCACGTTTGTGATGCAAGATGCGGACGGACAAATTGCGGAGACGCACAGTATCTCCGCGGGGCTGGATTACCCGGCCGTGGGACCCGAGCATGCTCACTTGCGCGACCTTGAGCGCGCTCACTACACGTACGCCAGCGACTCAGAAGCGCTGGCAGCCTTTCATCTGCTCTGCAAAGTGCAAGGCATCATCCCTGCTTTGGAAAGCGCGCATGCAGTTGCGGAGGCGGTGAAGCGCGCGCCGTCCATGCCAAAAACGGCGATCATCATCATCAATCTGTCCGGGCGGGGAGACAAAGACCTGGACACCGTGCTGCAGGAGACCGGTAAATGACCAGCATTGAGCACGGGTTACCGGCCATCGCAGCCATGTTTGCGGCAGCGCGTGCTACGCAGCGTGCCGCCTTCCTGCCCTATTATCCAATTGGCTATCCATCGTACTCAGAGTCGCTGGATGCAATCACAGCCTTGGCGGAACTTGGCGCCGACGGTTTTGAGATTGGCGTTCCCTTTAGCGATCCGCTCGCCGACGGACCAGTCATCCAAGCTGCAACCCAAACTGCGCTCGCAAACGGCACCACAGTGCGGCACTGTCTGGATGCAGTGCGGGATCTGCGGGCACGCGGAGTATTGCAGCCAATGCTGCTCATGAGCTACCTGAACCCGCTTCTGGCATATGGGCCGGCGGCCTTTGTGAGTGATGCAAAAACTGCCGGCGCCGACGGCGTCATCATTCCAGATCTGCCAGTCGAGGAAGCCGCCGAATGGGCGGCTGTGTGCCACACCCACAACCTTGCGCAAGTTTTGTTTCTTGCCCCCACAAGTGATACGGCGCGCATCGCGGCGGTAGCGGCACAGGCAAGTGGTTTCAGTTATCTGGTGTCTGTCACCGGGGTAACCGGTGCACGCACCGACCTGCCCGCCGACCTCGCAAGCTTCATTGCCCGCGTGCGTACGCAAGCCGGCAGCGTGCCGTTGGTACTGGGCTTTGGCATCAGCACCCCGGCGCATGTGCGCCAGATTGAACAGCTCACAGACGGTTTTATTGTCGGCAGTGCGCTCATAAAAGCTGCCCAAGGCGGAGTTGCGGGTGTGCGCGCGTTCGCAACAAATTTACGCAGGGCATAGCGTGCGCAGTGCATCCCTTCCCACGCTCCGCCACATGTCATTTCTGCAGTGCAGATTACCGCCCCAGTGTCTGATCAAACTCCGGTTCTACGGCTCTGCATCCGCAAGTTTATTGTGCGTCCACTGGTCATGCCCGGCTGCCGGCGCGAGGCTAGCCGTCTCGTCAAACTCCAGTTTGGGGATTGCCTCTACTGCTTCTAAGCAATCAGCTGCTGTGCATCTACCTCCACCGGTGGTGAGCACGCGGGTGCGATTGCCGGTGAAGTTGTTGGCTCGCCAACATGCGCCAGTATCTGCCGCACCGTCGCCGGCTCTGTGATAAAGCCAATCAGGCGAATTCGCCCGCAACAACCACTGCACTTGAGCGCAAACACCCCGTAGATGCGCGCCAGCAACTGTGCCCACAAGTATCGCGGCGGGTGTACGGCCCGCGTGGCGACGCTGCCTGCATCCACTGCCTTTGGCCGCGGGGGTTTACGCCCCGCCGCCAGCTTCCGCCCAGCCTGCGCCGTCACCAGCGCCCGCGACGGCGAGTTCGGCACCCGCTCCCAAAGTGGCGGTATCGATGCTTGCGTGGCGGCGGTATCACTGCCGCCCTACGAACTCGTTCCTTTTTACTCTTTATGTTTCACATATCGACCCGGTGTGGCCCCGGTATACTCCCCATCGTTCAACACCCGTGCCCCGTTTACCCGCACCTCGCGCACGCCCACAGAAAGTTGATGCGGGTTCTCGAAGGTAGCACGTTCTCCAATGGTTTCGGGATCAAAGAGGATCACATCAGCATAGAAGCCGACGCGGATCTGTCCACGTTGGCGCAGGCCAAGCCGGTCAGCCACGGACGAGGTCGTCTTGCGGCTGGAGTCTTCGAGGGTGATCAGGCGTTCCTCGCGGTCATACTTGCGAAGGACGCGCAGCCAGGTGCCGTATGCGCGAGGATGATACGGCCCTTGAGCTTTGGCCCACGCCGGATCGAAGCCGCCGGCGTCCGTGTTGAACTTGATCCACGTTTGCTGCACCTGTACGCGCAGGTTGTTTTCATCAATTGAAAAATAAATTGTACTGATGCGCTGCCCTTTGGAGATGAGCCAATCAAGGGTGGCGTCGATCCAATCCTGTCCGCGCATGAATGCGGTTATGTCAAGGCGCTTGCCCACGTACTGCTTGTTTTCGAACTTCTCGAAGCCAATTGGCCTAATGTCGTGCGGGCCGACACGTGTCTCTAGACTCGTTCCGTCGTATTCGGTTAAGTTGACTTCCAAGGCGGCTCGAGTGCGGACGCGGGTTTTAGGCTCAGCAACGGTCTTGAAGAACTTACCGTTCGCCGCCGTCCACGTAGGCAAGATGTCGGCGAGGCCCTTTACGGCGGCGGTGTAGGGGTACATATCCGCGGTGACGTCGACCCCAGTGGCGCGGGCGAGACGGATGCGGTCGATCACCGACGGCATCTTCCAACAGCTGTTGGGACTGGACGCATTCAGGTGGTAACTTTCCACTGGAAAATTTGCCTCACACCCGATGGTGAGCGTCTCGTCCAGCGCTTCGAAGATGCGTTCGGCTTCGGAGCGCAGGTGGGCGCTGTAAAGGCGGCCTTAGCGGCTGACTACCTTGCAGACTTCGATAAGATCCTCTGCATCGGTGTAGGAATTGGGAGGATAGATCAGTGCGTAGGACACGCCGAACGTGCCCTGCTCCATCGACTCGGCGGTGGCGCAGCGCATGATGTTGAGTTCGTCTTCGCTGGAGCGGCCCATCTCCGCCGCCACGTGAGGATGCGATCCTGCCATTCCTTGAGGATGGGAAGCACAAAGAGCGTGTTGGCTCGGCGATCGGTGTTGCGTCCGCCCACCGGCGCGGGCGTCCCTGCCTCACCCATGATCTCAATGGTGATCCCCTGCATGATTTTAGAGAATTGGCGCCCATCCACCTTCAGAGGCAGGATCGAGTGGCTCTGAATGTCGATGAAACCTAGACTTAGAACCGGGCCGGTTGCATCCACCACCTCGGCGCACTTCTCTCCGAGGATACTGTCGTGTGGCGCCACGGCGGTGAAGAGGTCACCAGCTAGGGGGGCATCGGAGTGTATTAATAAATTGTCTGTACCGTCAACGACGCGGGCGCACCGGATGATGGTGTCGTAGGTACGCGCGGGAGAGCTTATTACCAAGGGCTACAGTGGCCAGATGAACCTTCATCCGCTACGCTATTCGCAACGGAAATCACTTTAGCGGCGACTTGCTCATCGCTCGTCTCAGGTGATGAAACCCTAGAACCAGCCGGGCTTGGAGGCCGCCGCGCAAATCGTTTGCCTACACAGCAACAACCGACCCCTCACGAAAGAGACGCCCAAGGCCCTGCTGCGGCGATAAGCGGCCGGCGAGGCGCATAGCCTCCCAGACCGTGACCTGGTTGGCGGTCAGCACGGTCTTACCGGTAGACACTTCTAGCTCGTCTAGCACGGCGACTGTGTGGAGCGCGGTGTCTGGTATCAGGATCGCCTCGGCGTCCGGGTGGTCGGACGCCTTCGCGTGCGCGATGACACGATCCTTTGCCACGGTGCCAACTTCGACGCCGGTAATGATTTCGAGCGCACCGCAGCTGACAGTGACGATCCCAGCTTCCGCAAGCATATTCTGGAACAGCTGGGCAACATCGTCCGGGTAAGTCGCCGCGATAGCCACACGCGTTAGGCCGAGAGCTCGCACTGCTGACACGAATGCTAGCGAAGTAGATGAAGCAGGGATGGAAAGCGAGTGCTCGATGGCTTTCGCCTGCACGGTTGCACCACCGAGGCCGAATACGAAGGAGCCGCTGGTACAAGCCCACATTACGACAGCAGGCCGAAGCGAACGTACCTGCTCAGCTCCCTCAAGGAGGCGCCAGGTCGCACCGGTGTCCATGAGCGCATCCGCACGGTGGGCATCCTCGCCGATGCTGGTGTGGACCACAATCGCCTCGATCGGTGGCTGGAGAGTCGCCGCGATACGCGGATAGTCGTCCTCGGCTGAATAACCGGGAAACAGGACACCAATGCGCAGTTTGCCAGTCAAGGGATTGCATTCCCCAAGTTGGCGGCACGTAACCGTGGCTGAACCCAAGCGTAGTGGACACGTGCCGTGAAATCCATACCGTACCGTCGGCGCAATGCAACATTGCCTAGCAAGGTAATGTAACCGATTATTAAAGCCATAGACTCATATTAGCAGTTGGCTCAAGTTTTGTCAAGTAGCTCTTTGCGCAAGCCTCCATGCTCCCATTCCCTTAAGTCAAAGACCACATTTGTTCAAATTCGAGGAGGGTTGTCGGCACAACACGAAAATTCACAAGTTCTATAAACCAGCATTAGAAGTCAAATATCTCCGCCGCACCACGCAAGAGCATGGAACGCATGTACCACACACCACCGCAGCTAACCTAGCAGAAGCACAGAAGCACCATACCAATGCCTGACCGCAATACGCTTTCAAGCTTGCTTTACGCCCGCGCCCGCACGGTGCCACGACTAAAGTCAAACATTTGTCGCCGTCAGATGTTTCATCTGGTGACCCCCTGGCTTGGGAACTGCATCAAATATATACGCGAGACCAGCCGTGTACTGCGCGAAGCACATTAGTCGCGCTAGGGAGCAGTAGGCGAGTAGTTGGAGTCTCCAGTCTTGAAACCTAACCTAGGTGCAACTCCGCTCAAGCCAAACAACCCATCCTCTCCCCGCAGGAATAGTGACAATTGGATAAACACGCGATGCCCGCAGGGATCTATGACACGCACCAGAAACAATATAAAGACGAGGACTAAGTCAAAGCACTCGCTAATTCTAAGGGACACGGCTAACGACCTGTACCAGGAGCCAGGTTACGGATCCACGTCAAGAAAAAGAAAATGCACCCAAATACAGCTAACCGCGGAGTTAGCAAGAGAAAGCTCAACAAAAGACCGTTGATCTGCGGCATTATGATACGTCGAAGTAGACGCCGGCCGGATACCTAATTGCCCTAAACGGCAGACGAAAGCTGACGTAAAGAAAATTGGCGAAAGCATTTTGCAGTTCATGAGCGTGCATGTCATTTTTTACTGGATAGTACCCCAAACAATCTTGCCCCCCAGATCCAGTGCGGCCTAGCTATGGAGAACAATGGACCTACCACCATTGAATTCCAACAACATGAAATAAGGACCTACAGTACGATGCCGATAACCTCCATCAATAGTGCGGTTTGTAGCGGTGGTAACAAGTGCTCTCTCCTTCTTAGAAATATAAAGGTTTATGCCACCAGTGCTGAAACGGGTTTGAATACAGAATCTGTTCAATAGTCTCGTTGCTAACCGTCGGAAGTGAGGTTCCTAAAACCAGCCGGTTCACCAAGCGCAAACCGCTGATCGACTCTTCGACTGTGGAAAATGGATAGTCAGTGCCAAAAAAGATCTTATCGGATATTCGATATTCCTCTGCAGTAATCAATATATTGTAAAATTGCCACGGTCGATAGAATAAAGCAGAAAGGTCGCAATAAACATTTGGCTGCTTCCGTACAACCACAATGCATTCATCGAACCAAGGGTGCCCCATGTGCGCGAGGATAATCTTGAGATCTGGCCACCGCAATGCCACGGGCTCCACATAATTTGCGCGGCCAAACTCTACAGGCGCATTACGCGCGAACGTGGTGCCCATGTGCATAGTTATCGGCAAATCACGACGGCTGCAATACTCGTAGACTGGCTCTAACCTCGGATCAGACAGCGGAACACCGTTGTAAATCGGCCCGAGTTTCACTCCACAAAGACCAAGATCCTCGATTGCATGCCGCAGTAGATCCATGTAGTCAGGCCGACGCGGATCAACTGCTGCGAAGCCCACGAACTTGTCAGGATATGTTCTGACTGCTGCCGCGGTCACGTCATCGTCACCATCAATACCCGCACTGTCGAAATAACGGAGGGAGAAAATTATTGCGCGGCGAATACCCCCCATCGCTCTGTACAGAGTCTCAGCGTCAGCGTTGACCTGCACTGACCCCTTCCGCACGCGAACCATCTGGTCCCGATACAGCGCCGTAACATGACGCTCTTCCCAAATATTTACGTGACAGTCAAAAATCGGTTGATCAACCAAAGGTTACTCCTATATAGCAGGCCGACAGTAGCGATAACACCACGCAGCTCCCTCCAAGTTCAAGCCCCTCGACCCACTTGAGTGCTCGTGCAATTTTCCCATAATGCTAAAGGTGCACATGCTTAGCAAAATCCCACGGCGTAGCGACTTCTCAATATCAACCGCCACAGGCTATATCGCCACGAACCATGCAAGCGCTTGGGGATGTGCCGCCCGCATGTCTGTTGCCAACAACCTTGCAAGATTGGTGGAAGCCCACGAACCGATAGCAAAGACAATTGTTAGAGGCACAATGCCAAAAACCGATGCAATTTAGTGAGCCATGGGTTATGCACCATCCAGCGCCCCAAGCATTGCAGAAATCGTGAAATAGCTAGCTACCAAAGCAATTCATTCCGAACCTACTTCGGCAGGATTTTCAAAGTTGCCGACTGACAGACCACCAAAAAGAGAACTTTGATTTCATAACATACCTTGTATACCGTAAGCCGGATTAGTGCACGATCGTATTCTAACTATTCCCCACAACTTGCAAGCATCATCCGAAGTTAAAAAGAGTAATCTATTTCGAGCAGCAGGTATCCAACACAGCAGAGTACATCCACTACAAGTGCCATATTCATCACACCTCTAACAACTGGCTGGGCGCGCGATGGGACAATACTTCGCAGCCCGTCTCGGTGACGAGAACCTGCTCTTCAATCATAAAGAAACCAACGTCTGGCTGGTACAGAAAGGGCTCGATAGTAAGAACCATACCAACTTGCAGAAACTCCTGATCAATCTGATTGATGAATGGCGGCTCGATGAGGTCCAAACCTATCCCATGCGCTAATCCACTGGATCTGAACCGGCCCGAGCCAAACTCCCGGTACTTCGAACCATTTATGACCTTGCGAAATGCCTCCATTACAACTTGTACCGAAACGCCCGCCCTCGTAGCGCCGATAGTCGCCTCCACACATTCGTTCACGGTAGCGTAAGCATGCTTGGATTCAGATTTAGCCTTGCCAATCGAGTACATTCGGAGAGTATCCGTCCAGTATCCACCGACAATCGCATAAGCATCGACCCACACCAAATCACCAGCCATAATCTTTCGATTAGTGTGCATGCGGAGGCTACTGTCAGCTTGATGGAATTCTCCGGGCGTTCGAGAACCCAGCGGCATTAACCCCAGCCGATGACTGCCGTATTTCATCACGGCTTGCGACATGGCAGTATAAAGTTCAAACTCCGACTTTCCGGGAATTGACGCAGCGTACAGATCTTCTATGGCATTTCCAGTGATCTCACAAGCTTTTTGCATCAACTCTACTTCGCCGGGCAACTTTATCATTCGAAGAGCCCACAAAAGGTCGGATCCATCAATAAACACCGCGTTCGGCAATAATGAATGCACTCTTGTGAAATCTTTGTAAGGCATGCAGACGCGGAGAATGCTTCCAAGCTCCGCTGCGATGCGTCCATTGGCAGCCCCAACATCGTGAATAGCTGCTACAACCTGCTTAGCGAAATCTGGAGCACCATCACGCACCGATCTTAGCCAGGGGTGACTGCCCGCTCGATCCATCTCAATTGAATTAACTATGAGAGTAGGGTCTCCCGTTTGTGCCAAGATACCAAACTGGGGCGAAGTCGGCTGAGCCCAGCGATGACTTGTGTATCCTGTGAAGTAGCGAACATTCGCTTCAGATGTGAACAACAGAGCAGCGATGCCATCCTGCTTCATCAGTTCTTGTGCCTTAGCAATGCGGGCACGATGTACGTTTGCGTCGAAGGTATCCATGGCAGACCTCTTTATGGTTTGGCGATTTGACAATAGGATTAACGGGGCGTTGACCAGCGCTCCAGAACACTCATATCAATTTCTACGCCAAGTCCAGGACCTTCAGGCGCGTAAGCATATCCACCTTCAATCCGTAACGGTTTTAATAGTAGGTCCTCGTCATGATAGAGCACGCCGCAAGTATCGCTGTCGTATCCAAGGTTCGGCACCGCGATACCGAGATGGATTTGCGCTGCCGTACCGATGCCAAACTCGGGCATTGCACCAATGAGGCAACCGAGACCGAACGAATCACACATTTCAAATATATGCCTCGCCTTAGAAATACCTCCGGACTCGGCGACGTAGACGTTGATGACGTCGGCAGCGCTATGACGAATCACCGCGGCTGCATCGCGCGGTCCCCACACACTTTCGTCGGCCAGTATCGGCGTTTGGACAGACCTTCGTATCTCAGCCATCATATCCAGCTCATACGCGGCTACCGGCTGCTCGATCATCTCGGGTCTATAGGGCTCCATCGCTCTGATGACAGTGATCGCATCCTTGGCGCTGTTCCACGCCATGTTCGCATCAACGCGGAGTCGCTTATCATACCCTATGGCTTCCCGGATGGCTTTCACCGCCGCGACGTCACGTTCATGGCCCTGTCCAACTTTTGCCTTAACCGTGCGAAAGCCCTCCGCAACGCGCTCGCATGCAAACACTGCCATCTCATCAGGAGTACCAAAAGTAATTGAATGGCTAAGTGAAATACGATCGCGTACCTTGCCACCCAGCAACTGGTAAACTGGTGTACTCAGTTCTTTTCCTAGAATGTCCCAAAGAGCCATTTCAATTCCGGCCTTTGCGGGCTCCGAGCCGTAGAGCAAACCGTCCATCAGGCGGATCAGCCGCGTGATCTCGCGCGGGTCCTGACCAAGGAGACTGGGCGTCAACACTTCATCAACCTCCGCCGCCAGAAGTGCGCCACGCCGCGGGAAACAGCTGGCAATCTCGCCAAAACCTGTGACACCTGCATTCGTCTCGATAAGTACAATAGCATGCTTGGATATATCTCCAGTGCCAAGGGCAGTAATAGAGTCGCGACCGAATACCTTCCGCCTAAACCCGCGCACCACGACGCACTTGACACTGATAATTTTCACTTTTTCAAATCCCCCAAACAAAATTTTCGTAACAGCTTTGTGCCAGATGATTACTCAGGTCGTGCTGCAATTCTGGGGCCGCCACAGCGTCCGCGCCACCGAGTAATTTAGGCTATTCCCGACTGCCGTTACCTCCACGCGTCTCCAGAAATTCTACGTCCAACCCGCCACGGTTTGCGTCGCCGGCGAGTAACTCAACATCACCATGAACCAAGGAATCCCCATGCTTAACCACACTTTATCAGGTGAGGCAGCAGTCCTGCTGCCTCACCAAGTTACGGTGGGTACAAATGGCCGATGACATCGTAAGTTGTGCCTCTATCAAGGTTTGACTCACATGCGCTGTGCACTTAACTCTGACACTTCCCGGCCATCAATCTTAGGCACCGGTGTTTAATGGAACCGACTCATGAAACTTTCGACGCACCCGATGAGCGGCAACATCCAAATTGCGCCCTGACGCTAGCCAATTCTTCTTGCCACTTCGTCAGTAAGATCAATCGTACGCTCAAGATCAGAGTCTGTATGGGCTAGAGAGATGCTCGACTGTTTGGCTGCAAGTGGAAAATGAAAAACTCCAACACTAATCATACCGCGGCGATAGGCAACATCGCGCTCGTGATCGTTGTTTAGTGCTACATCCCGCCAGTTTTTCGGCACGAAATTCATGAAGTAGACAGCGAACGCCGACCCCTGCCGTACAAGAATGGTCGGATAGTTGCGCCGGGCAAAAACCTCCTTTAGTCCATTCTCAAGCTTGGCTCCCAGACGTTCCAGTTCGCTGTAGATTTCCATCTGTCGGGTCTTTAGGCGGATCAAGCACGCCTTGGCTGCGGCCACGTTCACTGGATGACCATTGTAAGTGCCCGCGATAACAACGCGCTTGGCAACGTCCGAGTGGCCACACAATTCCATGACCGACTTCTTACCGCCAACGACACCCATTGGATATCCGTTAGCCACAGCTTTACCAAACGTACACAAGTCGGGTGTTACGCCAGAAATCGCTTGGTAGCCTCCAAGTGCATGCCGGAACCCGGTCTTAACCTCATCGAAAATAAGTAAAGTGCCGGTGCGATCGCAAATTTCGCGGAGGCCGGCAAGATAGCCTGGCTCAGGCTTGACGACACCAATATTCTGGAGGATCGGCTCGAGGATGAACGCTGCAACATCGCGCTTCATGAGCACTTTCTCAGCAGCGACAAGATCGTTGAACTCGACGACCCGCACGATTTGATCGACAACAGTGGGGATGCCCGCAGTCATTCTACAAAGCGCGTACTCCTCGCCCGGCTTGTGTCCTTTAACAAAACTGGCCGAGTCCATAAGGTTGTATGAAACATAGTCAGACCAGCCGTTGTAGCCGCCCTGCACAACAACGACAACATCGCGCCCTGTTGCCGCACGGGCAAGGCGCATCGCATAGTGAACAGCCTCAGAACCAGTGGAGGTCAACTGTACCTGTTCGAGACCAGGCACAGCATCGCAAAGCAACTCCGCAATCTCGGCCTCCCAAGGCATTGTACCGGCGCCAATAAGGGATTTCCCCGACCGGATTGCCGCAATCACCGCCTCATCGACCTCCTCGTCGCCATGACCGAAAAGGTAAGGTGCAAACCCAGCGTGATAGTCAATGTACTTGACTCCGTCGACATCCCATAGATACGCTCCCTTCGCCCGTTGGAATATGCGCGGAGGACTGATCGACCGATTTACGGACATGGTGCCGCCAGCAATGAACTTACTGCCGCGCTTGACGGCTTCCTCAACTGTTTCAGGCACAAGCGTATCTCGAAAACAACATAAGAAACAGCTTACGCATCAGCCGAAAGCGGCTTGAATGCAACGAGTTCAATCTCGACCTTAGCATCGAGAACAAGCTGCGACACGAGTGTCGACCGCGCCGGAGGCGCGTCGCCGAAGTACTTGCGGAAAACATCATTAAAGGCACCAAAATCTCGGGCATCGTCAATCCACACCGTAGCTTTAACAACGTCAGAAAGTGCACAATCAGCCATGGCCAGGGCATGCCTGAGCCGCTCAATAGTCGCCTCGGTCTGCGCAACAATCCCGCCGTCCAAAACGCCGCCCTCTTTAGCCAGAGCGGCTTGACCAGAAACGAATACAAAGTCACCAGCGCGTACCGCGATTGCAATGGGGAGTTTTGTTCCGAGAATGCCGCTGTCGGGTTTGTAGCGCTCAATCACGGGTCGCCAATCCTAATTGGGAAACCAATACGCCGTTGAACGCAATGGCAACACTGGTTACCCAGAGGCAGATGACGAGGAGGGAGTCCATGCTCTTGATTGAAAGTTTTCCCACCAAATCATGCCAACTTCCTGATCTTCTCTTCCAGTCTTTGATCCAAACTGTGTCTTCCCAAACAAGATTAACAATTGCCTTAGACATTGAAATTCCACCTTAATTGCATTAGTAGTTAACCTATTTCATCACATCTGAGTAGAATCACCAAACTAACAACTGAACCATGTAGCCGGCTAGACAAAGTGGCTTCAAAATCTTATAGGTCAAAGCTAATAAGAAATGCACTTCTGCGAGGACCACTACGCACCAAGCTCTTCGAGCCGACTTTCTCACAGAGAAACACCACCATGATTTGATAGTACGTCGAACAACTACGCAACTGTCCCCGGAGTAGTTACCACGCTGCTACGCAGACCACAATGGTCCAAATAATATGCGGGATGAAAATCTGCTTTCTGAACCGCTACGCTTGTCAGCACTAGGTGCTACGCTCCATCCCTTGCACCAGAAATCCAACGCCTTTCGAGGACGCACAATAGAATGTCTGCACTCGGAGGACAAACTTGATGCATGCATCATCAGCATACTTCAATGTACATGGTCTCTTCGAACGCCCCATTGAACCACACATCGTTACAAGCGATGCCCATCCGCTCTACCTCTTCAAGGCTGGTGGCGGTAGCCACAATGGTACCGGGAAGGGGACCAAACGGACCACTTAAAAGTGAATTTGCCCTATCATAAAAGTAGGCGAGGTCAATCAGGCCGCGATCGCGATGTACTGGCGGCGCCACCTTAGGCAGGGGAAGTCCGAAAGGGAGCGGGATAAAAAGCAAATCACCAGGTGCTGGATACACTGTGCGCCACTCCATCGGCGGCAGGACCAGTGGTGCCTTGGCAAGAAGGTAAATCTCATTGTTCGCATATTTTGCGTGCCAAACCTGTGCGCGCGCTGGTAACATTGCATCGACAAGCACCTGACACGTCTCAGGGGAATAATCCCAGCGCAGTTTGAGGCGCACAGATGCCTGACGCTTGACAAGGCCGACCGTGACATATTGTGGTTTCATAAGTATATTCTGATACACCAACAGCTAGTGCAAGGAATCTTCGCCCAAAGGCATTCGAAAACAATTTTGCCGGCGACGGTGCCAAATTTCGAGATTCACCTGCGAAGGCCCAATCTGCTTCTCGTCACGTGTATAAGCCTGAACCGACATAAACATCCCCGATATTTCTAACCTGCTAATTCCTCACTCTACATTCTACCCCAGCAATTTGCACTAGTCAAGCCATGCTGTGCGCCAATCTTCAGTCACCATTGTCAAAAAGCAAATAACAGAATTGTTAATGTATAAATCCCTCAAGAAATCATCTTGGCTTTGACCAATCGAGGTTTGTAGGCCAGTGCAGTACCCTGTACCTTCACTTGAAACTCAATGTCAGATGGCCGAGGGTAGGCGGAACATCACTCCATCTTGAGCGCTACACTCGCGCCCCTTACGTGAAATACTCCCTGCTCAATAAACTGACTTCGGTAAACGCAATACAATTGATGAATACAATTTGCCTACTGCCACATGACACTGCGGCTTGAGAGCCTCGCGGACGAATTTTACAAGCCACAAAGAACTTCTGCGTTCAAATAAGTTGTGAATACATTGCCGCAGTTAACTCATCTGATACAAGTGGCACCCGCCGACTCTCGAGTACCCAAGCCGACAAACAACCCCGGACCACTGTTGCGAGAAATAGTCACCAAAGGAAAAGCGGGTCGGCCCAACTGACAGGAGTTTGCGACACCCGTCCCTGCCGCGCCCCGTGATAGCATAGAAATTTGCACTCGAAGCTGACCCGCATATAATGCCCCAGCAGGGTTCAGTACATTCCGACTAAACTTTCCGAATTCATAAACTCCGAAAGCGATCAGATGACAACATTCCAGCCGAACATCCATGTAACCCGAATTGTGCACCCTGAAGCATTTATCTGCACTCGAGTTGTGTCATTAGCTCCTATCAGTAGCATGCGCTGAACAAACTCACATAAGAAATGCGATAGCCATTTACGGGGCAAAAACTTGAAATTTTGAAGCATGCGCTGCAAGAAATAAACTATTAGTTTTAAGTCCGGCAAACTAAAAGTCGACTGAGGATGATGCTGCATCCTATATATCCCCGCACGCTCTTGCGGGCATAGGTTTGCTTTGAACTGGAACCTCTTTGGTCGCTCCTAAGCAAGCAGCCACCCAGCGAACGGCATCCAAAACTCAATGTAGGAAAGCAAATCGTAAATTTATGAAGCCTAAGCTCCATGGCAATTTTGCGCGCTAACTTACTCCGCACCCGCCAAAACATCAGACCTTCCAGATACTGCTTTTTGTTGTAAGCAGGCTATACGCGAATAACGGCAATGCGTGCGCGACCGTGCGCATCGTAAAAAAACGCTCTTTACGAGAATATTACGTGGGGATGTTTTTTGAGTCTATTGCGGCTGAGAAGCACCAGAAAACCTTCAAGTCCTTGGCGTTGGGCTACTCACGACTCAAAGCGTGCTCGGTGTGGTAATTACGCGCTCAAGCCTAGGCAAAAACCGCTTCACAACCCGACAAAATGCTACCCTGACGAATATACATAGTATGGGCCCAAGTTAAACAAGACGACAATCCTGGCGACAGTTGTCAATTCCTCGACTACTCGTTGCCGACTGAGTGACTAGCCCGTAGAGGGAATGGTAACTATAGAAGCCGGTATGAAACCGTAAAAAAAATCTGTATAGCCCAAAACTCATTCGTCAAACAAGCGAGAGCTCTTAATTCGAATAACCAGACCACCATATAAAATGCTGGATTGTAAAACAAAGAGAATACGAAGTATAAGGTCTACTCAAACAAACAAGTATTACTCTCCACTCCACTGCAATTGACTAAGAAATTGCCGGGTTCGCTCTTTTTGTGCCCGAACAAATATTTCTTCCGGCGGCCCTTCCTCAATTATAATTCCCTGATCAATGAACAGGACATGGTTGGAAACCCGTCTTGCAAAGGTCATCTCGTGGGTTACCACGAGCATAGTCATGCCCTCCTCGGCAAGTTTCCGCATTGTGGTCAGCACCTCCCCCACTAGTTCCGGATCAAGAGCAGAGGTCACTTCGTCAAATAGCATAACCTTTGGGCCCATTGCCAGAGCTCGTGCAATAGCGACCCGTTGTTGCTGACCGCCAGATAGTGTAGCTGGCTTATTATGGGCTTTTTCCTCTAATCCAACTTTTTTGAGCAACGCCACTGCCATATCTTCCGCTTTAGGTGTATCCCAACCCAAAACAGTCCGTGGTCCCTCCATAACATTCTGAAGCACTGTCAAATGCGGGAAAAGATGGTAGTGCTGAAACACCATACCAATATTGCGTCGGATCTCAGGCAGTCGGGCTTTTGGATGGGTAATCTCCAATCCGTTGATAGTAATGGTGCCCGATGATGCCTCCTCCAATCGGTTGATGCACCGCAGCAAGGTGCTTTTTCCTGACCCGCTGGCCCCGATAATACAAACGGTTGAGCCTCGCAATACTTTAAGGCTGACGCCCCTGAGAACGTGAAGTTGGCCAAAACTTTTATGCAAGTCCTCAACATTGACAACAAGATCATTCATAGGTATATCAACTCTGTCGCCTGCTTAGTGAGCCACCCGGTGCATCTTGTAGAACTTGTCCACAAGCCTTGCCTGCGGATAGGTCAGGACAAAGTAAGTTAAGGCGAGGAAAGTAAATACTTCCACTGGTCGATACGACAGTACGGAAACTTTCTTGCCCTGATTCATTAAATCGGCCACCCCTATTAAAGAGACGATGGAGGAATCTTTAAACAAACTTACCCAAAGATTACCTAGTGGAGGAACAACTGTTCTAAAAGCCTGCGGGAAAACAATTCGGCGCATTACTTGGGTAGCATCCATTCCAAGGCTAAAGGCTGCTTCCCACTGACCTTTTGATACCGACTGAATACCTGCGCGCAACGCCTCCGAAATGAAAGCCCCCAAGTTGAGTGCTAGGGCAGTTACGCCGGACAGAAAGGGGGGAAGTGCAATCCCCACCACTATCGGCAGGGAATAATGGACCCAAAACAACTGCATAACCACGGGCGTACCTCGAAAAAATGTGATGTATGCTTGAGCAACATTGCTCAACCAGCGCAAGCGGGAAAGATGGCACAGACAAATTGCCATGCCCCAGATAAAACCCAGCAACATCGCCAATACAGCTACCATCACAGTCACACCCACGCCCTCGGCAAAAAAGGGAAGGGATTCCCACACAACAGAGAAGTTGAACTGATAGCGGACCATTCGAATGGTCCCTTTCTAGCTACCCACGGCTAGCCGGCGTTGCAAAGTGTTTGCTATCAGCGACAGGGGATAGGTCAGACCAAGATAGATAAGGGCAGCGGTGGTAAGAGTCTGGCTACCGCGAAAGGTGAAAGCAGCCAATGCCTCTGCTTGACGCATCAACTCGGGCACCGCTATCACATAACAAAGACCTGAGTCCTTTATCTGAGTAATAAACGAACTGGTAATGGGCGGTATCATCCTGACTAAGGCTTGAGGCAAAACGATGCGCTGCAAAATCTGAAGTGGCTGCATACCGAGAGCTGCGGCTGCCTCTGTCTGCCCCTTCTCGATGCTAATAATGCCAGCGCGAATTATTTCTGATAGAAAAGCACCCGAATACAGACTCATAGCAAGGCTTCCAGCTTCAAAAGAGGACATTGATATACCAGTTAAAATCGGAAGCGCGTAATAAACCCACACCAACTGCACAAGAAGAGGAGTGGTTCGGAAGAAATCGATGTACAAAGACGCAGCCCAATCTAGTGCGCGAAACCTGCTTAATCGGGCGAGGGCAGTAACTAAGCCAACCAGACTTCCGCCTAACATGGACACAATGCTAATGAGAAGCGTCCACCACACCCCGTCCAGCAAGAATCTCCAGTGGACAAGTACTTCAAAAAAACCGGCCATTGGCTAGTCTTCCAGTCCCACACAGAAACGGCTGGAGGGCCAGGTAGACGCCCTCCAGTCTCTGTCATTTGTTACCCGCCAATCACTGATTGGCTGGGTCACTGTACTTAACAATGGACGCATCTATCTCTTTCTGCATGCTGTCCACCACAGCTCTAAGAAATGCCGTAAACTTGGGGTCATTCTTCGCGAATGCCATACCAATCGGATACGCAATGTCAGGGT
>SXGT01584519.1_pt1 | contig 19901 bp, 15 predicted proteins | sample 3176221 | NCBI WGS metagenome assembly SXGT01 (sample SAMN11356862, study PRJNA531348) | freshwater metagenome | isolation source: freshwater sample F1-120 | place: China: Fuxian Lake, Yuxi | collected 2017-12-25
CCAGTCGCTCGACGACGTCGGCGTCGTACTGGGCGACGTGGCCATCCAGAATGCGCGAGGCGGCCGTCGTGCGCGTGCCGCGGACGAGGATGTTGTCCTTCACCGCGATCGGGATGCCGGCCAGCGGGCCGAGCGGCTCCCCGCGCGCGCGGCGCTGGTCCACGTTGTGCGCCTTGGCCCGCGCGCGCGTCGACTCGACGGCGAGGAAGGCGTGGAGCACGGGCTCGGTCGCAGTGATGCGCGCGAGCGCGGCCTCGGTGACGGCGCTCGCGGTCGTGGCTCCGGACGCCATGGCCGACAGCAGCTTAGACAGCGTGGCGAAGGGCTCCGACACGTCAGACCACCTTCGGGACCACGAAGCTCGCGCCGTCCGTCCTGGGCGCGTTGGCGAGCGCGGCCTCGAGCGTCAGGCTCGGGCGCACGACGTCGGGGCGCAACGGCGTGGGCAGGGCCACCGCGTGCGCCGTCGGCTCGACGCCCTCGGTGTCGACCTCTCGCAGCGTCTGTACGTAGCGCAGGATGTCGTCGAGCCGAGAGGCGAACGCCTCGCACTCGGTGTCGGTGAGTTCGAGCCGCGCGAGGTGGGCCAACTTCTCGGTGTCGGCGCGCGTCAGGGTTGGAGCAGGCGGCACAGTCGACATCTCCGGCAACATCTCCAGCTAGCGCGTCGCGCTGGCGATCCAGCGGGTGAGCCCGACGAGCGGCGTGCGCGTCATGGGGTCGAAGTCGTCGAGCGTGAGCAGACCGGCCGGAAACGACTCGACGGCGGTCATGCGCGTGCCTGAGACGCAGATCACGCCCGTCCCGAGCTCGACCGTCTCGTGGACCGAGAGCACGTTGCCGCGCGACAGGTAATCGCCGACGGCCAACAGGCCGAGGCCCGTGAGCGCTTCGAAGGCGACCGGCACGCTGCGCGCCTCCAGGTCCGGGCGACCGAACTTCACGAGCCCATGCGTATGCACCCACAGCCCGCGCCCGTCGGGCTCGGCGACCGCGTGCGTCAGCACATGATCGGAGATGCGATACTCGTTGGACTTGAGCACTCGGCGGAGGCCGTCGGCCGTGAAGATGAGCCCCGTGTGCACGTCCCGCACCACGCCGTGCACGGCCTTGGCGAGGCTCTCCGCGGTCTTGATCGCATGGGCCAAGTAGTTGAGCGAGCCCGGCTCGCGCGATGTGAAGCGGACGCGGTAGACGTAGGTAGCCTTGAGCAGCACCTCGAGCGCCTCCGGCGCCGGATCGGGGATGCCCAAGGCGGGCGAGACGTTGCGTCCGAAGCGCTCGGGCGCCTCGATCTTTTCCACGGGCCGCAGCGCGGCGACGTCGAGGCCGTCGACCTGAGGCGTCTGAAAGGCCCGCTTCTTCGTCGTGTAGATGTCGAACACGACCTCGCAGGGGACCTGCACCTGGAGCCCGGGCACCTAGACCTCCTCGCGCTTCAAGGCACGGGTCATCAGCCGCTCGACCGCGCCCTTCAGCGGTCGGCCCTCGTGCAGGATGGCGTGGACCTCGTCGATGATGGGCACCTCGACGCCGAGGCGCGCCGCCAGATCGTGTGCGGCTTGCGCGGTCGTGACGCCCTCGACCACCTGCGGCATGGCGCCGAGCACCTCCTCGAGCGCGCGGCCTTGTCCGAGCGCGAGGCCGACCGTGCGATTGCGCGACAGGTCGGCGGTGCACGTGAGCACCAGGTCGCCCATGCCGGCGAGGCCCATCAGCGTGATCGGGTTGGCGCCGAGGCGCACCGCGAGCCGAGTGAGCTCGGTGAGGCCGCGGGTGATGAGCGCCGCACGGGCGTTGTGCCCGAGGCCCATGCCATCGCAGACCCCGGTCGCGATCGCCATGACGTTCTTGAGCGCGCCTCCGACCTCGACGCCCACGACGTCCGTCGAGCGATAGACGCGAAACGTGGGCCGCGCCACGAGGTGCTGGACCTCCTCGGCGATGGCCTCGTCGCGCGCGGCGACGACGACGACGGTCGGCTGGCGTTCGGCCACCTCGCGCGCAAAGGACGGGCCCGACAGGAAGCTGGCACGCGGCCGAAGCGCGGCGGGGAGGGCTTCGTCGAGCACCTGCGAGAGCAGGCGGCCCGTGCCGAGCTCGATGCCCTTGCTCGCGCAGACCACCAAGGCGTCCCGCGGCGCGAGCGGTCCCCACTGCGCCGCCAGCCGTGCCGTGTGCTGGGCTGGCGCGACCGACACGATCAGCCTGCGCTCCGACACCGCGCTCGTGAGGTCTCGCGTGGCCCGAATGCTCGGATCCAGGTGCGTCCCAGGCAGGAACGTGCGGTTCTCGTGGCGCTCGTTGATGTCGTCGACCACGTTCGGCTCGTGAGCCCAGACCAGCACGTCGTGCCCCGCGTCGGCGAGGACCGTGGCCAGCGCCGTACCCCAGGCGCCCGCACCGATGACGGTCGCGCGGATCCTCTGTGGGTGGGTCGGGTGCCGGGGAGTCATGAGATGACGTTACCGCGGATCGACCCGACTCGCCAGAGTGACCCTGTTCGGGCGCGGACGGGCAGTTTCTAGCAACGCAGGCTAGTAGCAGTGCTCCGGAGCGGGGAAGCGACCGGCGCGCACCTCGTCGCGAAAGCGACTGGCCGCGTCGACGGCCTCGGTCCCCAAGCTGCTGTACTGCTTGAGGAACTTGGGGCGGAACTCGCCCGTGCCGAGCCCCAGCAGGTCGTAACAGACGAGCACCTGTCCATCGCAGTCGGGACCCGCGCCGATGCCGATGGTCGGGATCGCCACGGCCTCGGAGATGCGCGCCGCGAGCGGCGCCGGCACGGTCTCGAGCACGATGGCGTAGGCCCCCGCAGCCTCGAGCGCCTGAGCATCGTGGACGAGGCGATCGGCCTCGGCCTCCGACTTGCCCTGGACCTTGTAGCCTCCGAGCTGGTGGACCGACTGCGGTGTGAGACCGATGTGGCCCATGACGGGGATCCCGGCCGAGACGATGCGGCGGACGGTGTCGGCCATGGCCGCGCCGCCCTCGAGCTTGACCGATTCGGCCATCCCCTCCTTCAAGAAGCGGCCGGCGTTGCGCACGGCGTCGTCGATGCTGGCCTGATAGGACATGAAAGGCATGTCACCCACGATGTGCGCTCGCCCCGCGCCTCGACCGCGCGCCACGGCCCGACAGTGGTAGAGCATGTCGTCCATCGTGACGGGCAGCGTGCTGTCGTGGCCCTGCACGACCATGCCGAGCGAGTCGCCCACGAGCAGCAGCTCGGCGCCGGCGCGATCGAGCAGCCGCGCGAAGGTTGCGTCATAGGCCGTGATCATCGTCATCTTCTCGCGGCGACGCTTCATCGCGCGGAGCGTGTGGATCGTGACGCGCCGCGTGTCGGCCGTGTTGGCGGTGTTGGAGGCACACGGGGCCGTCCGCTGAGCGGGCGCGCTCGGCGTCCCATAGAGGGCACCATTGCCCGAGGTTCCGTCTTGCATGAGCGCCTCCTCGACGGGTCAAAGCCTCGCCGGGATGTGGGCACCTGGAGGTTCTGTCGCGATTCGAGTGACCCCCGAACGGTGGGTCCTCGTGCGACACATCCACGCTAACGCGCGTTCACTCCGAACTCAAGCGCGATTATCGCTAGGGCGCTACTTGCTGGAGTCGCAGTCGTCCCAGCCGATGAGGTTGGCGCCAAGGCAGCCCTTGCCCTCGGCGTACCAGCCCTCCGACCGGCTCCCGACCGCGTCGCATTTGGCGGTCGTGCCCTTGCACGGGGCAAGGCAGATCTTACCACCATCGGGCCAATACCAGCCCTCAGTCGACGTGCCGACCTTGTCGCACACGGGCGCGCCCGTCTTGGGCAGGCAACACATCACGCCGATCGGTCCGCCGCAGGAGTACTTGGTCGCGTCCCCGACCTCGCCGTCCTTGCAGTTGGTCGGGGTGAGGCCCACGCACGCGCCGCCGGCCTTCTCGCACGCGTTCGACGTGGGGGCCGCGCACTCGCTGAAGTCGCAGACGTTGCTCGTGCACTGCCACTTGCCCGGACACTTGGGCTGGGCCAGGTTCTGCACCTTGCACTGCGTCGCGGCGCTGCACCACGCGGACTTGGCCTGCGCTAGCGAGAACGCCGGACGGCCATCGGTCGGCGTGAGCTTGAGCTTGCCGCCCGACGACAGTGTCCACGCGTACCGACCCAGGTCTGCGCCGTCCTTGGCGTAGAACCGGAGGTACTTCTTCGACGTCGTCGTCGACTTCGTGAACTTGTACGTGCCGTCCTTGCCGATGGGGTTGCACGGCGCGGTCACACACAGGACCTGCTGCTCGCGATGGAACGTCTTGTCCGTCATCAGCACGAGGCGTGTGAAGTCCCCGGCGGTCCCGGCGATCCCGTCGTACGAGCCGACGGGGTAGGTGATCCCGTCTGCCTTCTGCTCTTCGTCCTCGGTATCCGCTTCGTTGTCGATGGCCGACTCGTCCACCACCTCCGCCGCACAGCCGACCGACACCTGAGATACGAGCCCAATCGCGAGAATCCACCGTGACATGACGTCCTCCTCGGCCCTTCCAGGCCATGTGAACGCGCGTCCTGTACTCCCGTTCCGAACGGCCCGCAACCGAAACCTCGCTCATCGGGGGCTCACCGCGCGACGGGAGGCCTGTATTGGCGCCCCTGGTAGAGTCGATGCTAGATTCATCGACGCTAGATTCGAGGTCCAATGCGTGCTCAGCTCTCGTTTCCCTTAGTGACCGTCATGTGCGGGCTCCTCGGTGCCTGCGCAGGCGACGATGCGTCCGCTGTCGGCGGCGTCGAGTTCGTGACGCCAGTGACCGCCGTCGCCGACGCGCTCGTGACCCGTGAGGACGTGGCCCACGGGCCCGACGGCCATCCGCCGTCGCACGACGCGCCACCCATTCCCGACCACGTCATGGGCGCCGATGCGCCCAAGCCACCCGATCACGGGCCCTCGACCGACCACGTGTCGCCCCACGACAGCCCGCATGGAACCGACGCCCATCCCCCGCCCGACGACGGCCCCTGCATCCCCGCGTGCGACGGCAAGGAGTGCGGCCCCAATGGCTGTGGCGGCAAGTGCGGCGCGTGCCCCGCGGCGGCTCCGCTGTGTGTCGAGGGCCTCTGCAAGACCGTCTGTACCCCGAGCTGCGATGGCAAGGAGTGTGGCTCCAACGGGTGCGGCGGTAAGTGCGGCAGCTGTCCCGCCGCGGCCCCGCTCTGCGAGGCCGGCAAGTGCTACCCCAAGTGCGCGCCCAAGTGCAGCGGCAAAGAGTGCGGCCCCGACGGCTGTGGCGGCCAGTGCGGCAGCTGCCTTGAGCCCTCCAAGTGCACCGATCTCGGCAAGTGCGAGGGGTCGGGCTCCTGCGTCAATACGGGTGACGTGGCGATCCTGTCGGTCGCACTCGGAGACGTCAACGCGGCCCTGGCCCAGTGCGGGAGCGAGTGTTGGGTCAGCAAGGACTGCCTCAAGCCGTGCATTTCGGAGTCGACCGGTCTCTCCGGGAAGTGCTCCGCCTGCTACGCGAGCCTCGTCGTCTGCTCCGTCGAGCACTGCCTGGAACCCTGCGGCAACGATCCCGGCGGGCTCGGCTGCACCTACTGCCAAAAGGCCAATGGCTGCCTGGGCGAGTTCGGCAAGTGCAGCGGGTTGCCCACTCAGTAGGGGAGGGCGCGCTCGAGGATGACGTGGTCGTGTACCGGTCGCCCGCCAATCAGATGCTCCTGCACGATCCTCTCGAGCACCTCTGGCGTGCAGCCGTGGTACCAGGTGCCCTCCGGGTAGACCACCGCGATCGGGCCGCGCTCGCAGATGCGCAAGCAGTGCGCACGCGTCCGCTGGATGCCGCCGCGCTCCGAGAGGCCGAGCTCCTTCAGCCGTCGCTTGAGGTAGGTCCACGCCTCCTCGCCGGCCTCGATCGAGCAGCACTTGGCGTCCACCATGCGCGCGCAGAGCACGATATGGCGTCGTGTGGCCCGCAGGCCGAGTGTGTCCGCCAGCTCCTCGAACCGCGCATCGCTCATGGAGCGGTGGGGATGGTCAGCTCTTGTGTCCAGCTTCCGCCATACGGCGTTGTCATCTGGACGGTGAGCAGCACCGGTGGACCCACGAGCTGGGTCGGCGCGATGGTGAGTGACCCCTGCACGACGGGAACGGGATCGAGCGGCGTGGGGTACTTGGACGGGTCCTCGAAGGGCGGGGCGACGAGCGCACCCGGAGCCCATCCGGTCATCGGGTCGGTCGGCGTGACCTTGACCTGGAGCTGATTGACGGCGCCAAAGCCGAGGTTGAGCCCATAGAACGTGGCCTGGTACGTCTTTCCTGGCGCGACCACCGTGACGGGTGCGCCGCCATCGGTGAGCTGAACGCTGGCGATGTGCATCACGCCCGCCGAGCGAAACGCCCGCATCGCAAACGGCAGGAACCACTCGCGCTGCGTCGACCCGTCGACCACGCGGAGCGTCATGTCGAAGGGCACGTCGTAGGGCGCTGCCGGCTTCACCTCGAACTGCGGCTGCAGCACCGTCAGGCCCGGCTGGCCGTCCCCGGGCAACGTGTCAATTTGGGCGCTCTCGGAGGTGACCGAGACGTAGTCCGACTTGGAGATGAGCGTGATGCTCGTCTGCTTGAGGTCGACGACGCCATTGTTGCGCAGGACCAACGTCGCCTTGGCCTTGGCCCCAGGGACGAGCCAGGGTGAGCCCGAGCCCGTCGCAGCGAGCTGAATGCGCTCGATGATGGGCTGCGGCTCGGAGGTCACCTCGCCCGACTTGGAGCCGGGGATCCAGCAGAGCTTGTCACTCTTGACCGTCGGAATACAGCGGAGGCCGTTGACCGAGGCCGTGCAGAGCGACGTCGCGTTGCACGTGCGCAGGCAGAGCTTGCCCGTCTCCTGTCCGGTGTCTGCGCAGCGTGTGCCGGTCGGGCAATCCCCGTCAGCGCCACAGGTCTTGGTGCAGATTTCGGCTTTGACCTGCGCTCCGGCCGGCACCACACAGCTCAGTGAGCCATAGCACCGCTGGCTCCCGGCCAGACACGCGCCGGTGATGCTGCCCGACGCACCGACGTTGTTGGGATCGCCGACCTTGGGCTTGGTCGTCGTTCCGGTTCCGCCTCCGGTCCCCGACGTCGCGGTGCTCCCCGCGTCGTCGCGCGCTGGAAAGAGGGCGCTGCAGCCCGCCATGGCGAGGCTTGCGCCGAGCACGGCCGACAACATGAGGCGTGGGCTAGTCAAGGGACACCTCGACGATCTTCGGCGGGTTGATTCCGCCCTTCTCCACTGGGACCGCCGGGTTGCCCGTGCCGGCGACCGCGAGCCAGAGGGTCGAGCCAAACGCGTCGATGCCCACGACGTGCGAGGCGCCGAGCAGCAGCTCGATGCGCCCGATCTCCGGGCTCTTGGTCTTGTGCACGGCGTTCAAGAGCGAGAACGTCGCTCGAAAGTTGATGCCGTCGAAGTCCGTACCGACCCAGCCAATGTACTGGTTCTGCGTCGTTGTGAGCAGGCGCAGCGCAGTCGGCGGGGTGACCGCGAACGACTGCCCCGTCTTGGTGGGATCGAACAGGACGTCCTTGGGACCCGTGTTGGCGCCGGTCGAAGCCAGCCGCTGCTTGATCTGGAGCCCTTCGAGCGAGATCAGATACACGCCGTCATTCGTGAGCCCGCCGGGCGTCGTGAAGCTGTTGGCGTCGATGACCTCGAGCTTGCCGACCTTGGGGTCGATGCGTTGAAGCGTCGGCTTTCCGGCAGTGGAGCTGTGCGCCCCGAATTGGAGGTAGAGGACGCCAGCGATCGAGGTCATGTCGATGAGCGATGACGCGATGGGCCCCAGCGCGAGCTCCTGGTCGACCTCGTGCTTGGTCAGCGAGGTCCGGACGAGCTTGCCGGTCGCCGCGTCGCCAATCCACAGCCCGACGCCGTCGAACGCCAGTGCGCGAGGCGCCGGTCCGGGCGTGGCCCATTCGCGCAGGACCTTGCCGTCTCCGACCGCGGTGACGATTGCGGCTTGGTCCGGTGGCAGGCACCGTGAGCCCGTGGCGTCGGGGATGAGGCCTTCGTTGCAGATACACAGGTTGTCCTTGTTGAGCTTCGCTCCGTCGGGGCACTGCTTGAGCGCCGACGGCACGACACACGACGACCCGTCACCGGCTGGAACGAAGCCCGTGTCGCACTCGCACACGCCGCCGCCGAGCGGATGGCTGTTCCCGCCGCAGACGCCCGCCGCCGGAGCGTTGGGGTCCACGGCGCACTTGCCATCCGCGCCACAGAGTTCGTTACACGCGCACGCCGGCTGCTCGCACTTCGAGACACAGAAGCTGTTGACGCACTTCTGGTTGGCTGCGCAGGCCGGATCGCAGGTCTGGCCGAAGCCGCCTCCCGAGGTGCGCACCATCTGTACGTCGCCGAGGTTGTTCACGCCCGCCTTGAGGTTGGCGCAGGTGGCCGTTCGCTGCGCGTAGTCGTTCTTCGACGCCTCGACCGTCAAGACGCCGTACGCGCGACCCGCGTTGATGAAGTACAGCCCCTGGCCATTGGTGCGGACGGACTCGGTCGGTGGCCGCGTCGTGACCAGCGCGTCGGCCAGCGGCTGTCGGTTCTGGTCGAACACGAAGCCGCTGACCGTCGTGAAGCCAAATGCGGGAGCCTCGACCGTCCCGGTGTCGCCCGTGCCCTCGCCGCTGCCGGCGCCTCCGCCCGTCCCCTTCTGGTCGCCGACCAGGGTCACGCCATCAGCGGTGTCGGACTTCTGGGTCTCGCATGCCGCCGCGACAAGCGCGAGCGAGGCGACGACCACGAAGCGAGAGGAGAGGCTCATGGGAGCGGAGAGGCGCACGGCGGTCACCATACCGAGGCAGGGGGCGAGGGACGGTTGAGTGACGTGGACGGCTTACGCGTCCGGGGCAGCGCCCGCGTCGTCGGTCGAGCCGCTGCTGCTCGTATCCGCGCCGGTCCCGCCGCCCGCGTCCGTGGTGCCAGTCGTGCCGCCGGCGTCCGTGGTGCCGGTCGTGCCGCCACCGCCACCCACCGTGAGCTTGACCTGAATCTCCTCGATGCCCGAGGCGCCGTCGACGACGACCCGAATGGTCCCCGAGTAGCTGCCCGCGGCGAGCCCGGCCTTGTTGATGGTGGCGCTGATGAACTTAGGGCTCCCCGTGACCGTGCCCGTGGGCTTGTCGACCGAGATCCAGTCCTTGTCCTCCGACGGGATGCTGATGGTGTAGGCGGCCGTGTCAGCAGCAGCCTTCGTGCCGTCGAGCTGGATCGTGATGTCCTTGGTCACCGTGGTCGAGCCCGCCTTGAAGTCCTTGTCACCGAGGTCGATGAGGCTCGGGCTCACCTTGACGTTGAAGTCGTTGGCCGACTTCTCCATGAGGATGTCGGCCGCCGAGACCTTGTTTTTCGTGAGCGTGACGTTGGCCGAGTTCGGGAGGTAGCCCGAGCGCGTCACGTTGATGCGCATCGACAGGCCTTCCTTCATGCCCGGGAAGTCCGTCGCGTCCAGCACGTACTGGCCCTGCGTGTTCGTCAGCACCTGGCCCGTGGGCGGGTCGGTCGTGACCACCGCCAGCGCGATGGGCTCACCGTTCAGCGAGTTGAGGACCTTGCCTGTGACGGCGGTGATTCCGGTGTCCGGCACCTTCGAGGGATCCTTGGACTCCTTGGCCTCGCCGCCCGTGCCGCCACCGGTGCCGGCGTCCCCTGTCGTCTTGCTGCAGTTGGCCGCGGTGCCGACGCACTGCTCGCCCGTGTTGACGTTGCAGCCAATGCTCGCCGCACCCAGTGATGCCGCAGCGGCGCCCACCACAACCGTCTTCAGCCACGTCGTAATCGTCTTCATCCTCAATGCTCCTTCGCGCAATGTTCGCGTCTTCTGGACTCGTGTTCTTCCTGGCCGCTCTTAGGCGGTCCCCTTTATCCGGGCCGAACGGCGGCCCGTCAAGGATGCGCTCCATCGGGGCATCCCCGAGCCTCAAGCTCGCTGGATTCCCGTCCGGCCGTTGGACAACATGGACGAATGACTTCTTCAGTTCTAAAACGCTCGGGATGAAATTTCGCTCGTCCCACGCGCCCAACGCACGATTTCCTACTTCGGTGATTCGAAGTGAAACTTGAATTGAAGATCGGCGCGCTCGTCCGTCCAAGCGCGGAGCCTCTTCGACCTTGGAGAAACGCATGAATCGACGTCGCCTGATCCTGCTCCCCGCGCTCGTGCTCCTCGTGCTCACGTCTGTCGCCCACGCCGACGACAAGAAGTCCGGAGTCACCTTTGGCTACGGGCTCCTCCATCAGAAGCGCCTGGGCGAGCAGTCCAAAGGTCACCTCGTCAACATCGGGGCCATCCTCAACACCGAGAAGCTCATGGTCCACGCGGGCTTCCAGTTCGCGATCGACTACGAGTACAAGGACGGAACGCAGTATTCGCTGTTCGCCGTAGCGGCCTACAAGCTCGGCTGGCGCTTCTTCGGCCTGTACCTCGGCGGTGGCTACAAGATGAGCCTCGATGGCTACCCGGAGCCGTCGTGGTCGCCCTTCGACCTCGGCGCTGCCCTTGGCCTCTATATCAACGCGGGACCCGTCTTCATCGGCATGGACTGGCGCGGCTGGCTCGGGTTCAACATCTATTCGGTGCGTGAGGGCTCCCGCCGCGAGGGCGGCGTGAAGATCGAGCCCTACCAGGAAGCGCAGATCTACCTCGGCATCATGTTCAAGTAGGCGCGCCTCTGACGACCTTCAGCCCGAACCGCCACGTTAGCCACACGACCGGGAGCGCCAGCAAGTCCGTGGGGTCCAGCACGACCGTGGCCGCGCCAATCGTCTGCGTCGGATCGAGCTTCGGAACGACGGACTCGAAGAGATCGCGCGCAGACGGCAGCGTCTTGATGGCGATCATCACCCCGCACGTCACGGCGATCGCTGCGGCGAGCAGCCGCTCGGTCAGACGGGGACGCTGCCGGGTGAAGGCCCACTGCGCCGTGCGCCAGGTCGCCGTCAGCAGCAACGGGAAGAAGAACAGGCCCGCGACGTCGGAGAGCTTTCCGGTCAGCCACCCCGGCAGGAGTCCCGCGCGCTTCAGCCAGACATCGTTTAGCACCATGACGCTGGCGGCGAGCAGCGGCCACGGGTGCCAGAGCTCATCGATCGGGAGCACGGGGCGTCTCACCGCGGCATCATGCCACGTGCGGTGCGGAGTGGCGTCATTTGACAGGGCCGGACCCGACGGCGACCCTCCCGGCGCCGGCGTTTCAATTGGCGCTCGGAGTCGCGTCTGCGTCGGCCCAGGGGCCCTGCGGGTCGTCCGGAACGGAGTTCACCATGGCCGCGGTCATTAGAAATGTACGAGGCTCCTTCGAACTGCTGCTGTTGCTGTCGCTGGCGTTCGCCTCGCTGGCCTCGTCGAAGAACGACGACGACAACGGCGGCGGAAGCGCCCCGGCGGCGCCGGTCGACACCTATCAGCCGCCCACGGAGGCGGCCTGCGAGGTCGACACCGACTGCGCCGGGTACAACGCCCAAGATCGGTGCGTCGGCGGCGAACTCTGCCAGGGCAAGCTCTGCAAGCTCCAGCCCGCGGTGACCTGCGCGCCGCCCACTGCCGCCGGGCAGAGCTGCTACGACAACGTCTGCGAGCCCACCTCGTGGAGCTGCTTCCTCAAGAACAAGCCCGAGGGCTCGGCGTGCAATGACGGCGACCCGTGCACCACGGGCGACAGCTGCGGGATCGGCGTCTGCGTCAGCGGCGCCCCGATCCAGTGCCCTGGAAGCGGTCCGTGCGTGACCTACGCGTGTAGCCCGCAGTCGGGCGGCGCCTGCCAGGCCACCTACGCCGCCGAGGGAAAAGCCTGCGACGACCAGAACGCGTGCACCGTCGGCGAGGTCTGTCATGGTGGCGGTTGTGCGGGGACGGCGCTCACGTGCAGTGACGGCAACCCCTGCACGCAGGACCAGTGTGATGCGCTGACCGGCTGCAAGTTTGGCGCGATGCCGAACGGGTCGAAGTGCAGCGACGACACGCCATGCACCACGAACGAGACGTGCCAGAACGGCCAGTGCGAGGTCGTCTACGCCGATGGGGCCGCCTGCGAGGACCAGAACGCGTGCACCGGAAACGGCGCGTGCAAAAGCGGCCTGTGCGTTGCGGGCAAGGCCGTCGCAGACGGTACGGCCTGCGAGGACAACGACGCCTGCACCACGACCACGACGTGCAAGGCGGGCGTGTGCGGCGGCGGTATCGCGGTCACGTGTCCCTCCGATGGCAACCCGTGCACCTCGGACGTGTGCTCTCCCGGCGAGGGCTGCCAGCACCTGGCCAACCTCACGGGCACGCCGTGTCCGCCCATTGGCTGCGCGGCCGAGGGCGTCTGCCAGCAGACGAAGTGCGTCGCCACGGGCCAGAAGCCCGACGGGAGCCCGTGCGCGACCGGCAACGAGTGCACCACCGCCGGCACGTGCAGTCAGGGCGCGTGCCAGGGCTCGACCCCGCTGAACGGCACCGCCTGCGATGACCACAACGCCTGTACGGCCGGCGACGCGTGCAAGTCCGGCTACTGCCAGCCCGGCGCGGCGGTGGTCTGTGACGATGGCAATGTCTGCACGTTCGACTTCTGCAATCCGACCACGGGCTGTGGCGTCGAGGTCAACTTCGGTCAGAAGTGCGACGACAAGAACCCGTGCACGACCAACGACAACTGTCAGACCACCGCCTGCCAGGGCACTCCGCTTTGCAAGGACGACAACCCGTGCGCGGTGACGACGTGCGATCCGACCAAGCCGTTGGCGAGCATGTGCGTCGCGAACTTCGCGACCAAGAACGGCGCCGTGTGTCAGGTCAACGGCTGCACGGTGTCCACGTGTACCCAGGGCGAGTGCGCGCCGGTCGTGACGCTCGACTGCGACGACCTCTCCCCGTGTACCGCCGACAGCTGCGGCCAGGATGGCAAGTGCCACAACGTCTATCAGACCGGGGGCGGCTGTGGCGTCGAGAGCCAGTGCACCGACCAGCTCGACGACGACAAGAACGGGCACGTGGACTGCCTCGATGGCGGCTGCGCGGGCGTCGCGATGTCGTGCAAGACCAGCCATCCGCTGCCGTACGCGTTCGACTTCGGAGCGGCGGAGACTCCGGGCTTCGGTGCGCTGTTTCCGGTGCAGGGCACGACCGGCTGGTCGATCGTGACCAAGCCGATCACGGGCGACTCCGCCACCTACACGACCCTCGCGTTCACCGGCCCCAATGGCGCGGTCATCGCGCTCGACGGCTGGATTGGCACCTCCCAGGGCGAGGGCGTGCCGGCTCAGGTGTGCTGCGCGGACGTGAGCGCATCGCCGACCTTCGTCTCCTGGCTCGAGTGGGTCGATCTGCGCGACGGGACGCCGCAGCTCGGCCGCAGCGTCGTGCTGTTTACTCCGGAGAAGAAGGGCTTCAAGGACCTCCCGTCCGTCGTGCTGCCCAATGACGCCACGGTCCAGGGCCATTGGCGGCGGGTCATCCTCGCGGTGCCGGCCGGCGCGGCGACGACCATTGGGGTGCGCTTCGAGGTCACGGCAATGACCGTCGGTGCGACCCCGAAGGCCGGTGATGGCTGGTTCGTGCGGGATCTGCGCGTCTCGACGGCCGAGAGCTGCACCAACAACGCCGACGACAACGGCGATGGCCTCATCGACTGCAAGGATCCCCTGTGCGCGCTCGACGGCGCGTGCCCCACCGAGTCGAGCTGTACGAATGGGCAGGACGACGATGGCGACGGCCTGATCGACTGCCAGGATCAGGGGTGCGAAGGCTTGACCGGCTGCGTGCCGTGAGCGCCCTGTTCAACCTCCGGCGACTGGCGCGTCCAACGTGACCACCATGCGAATCCTCCTCCGCCGTGCTGTCACCTGCGTCGCGATTCTCGCCTCGGCCGTAGCCCACGCCGAGGACACCTTCTGGGCCTGCGCCAAGGTCATTCACATCGCGAGCCCGACCGAGCTTACGCTGGGCTTCGGCTCCGCCGAGGGCGCCTCCACGCGGACGTGGGACGTCGACCTGCTGCCGATGCGGATGTTGCCCGGCGCCAATAGCGCGTCGGTGGACTTCAACGTCCGGCTCGCCCACGGGCGGGTCGTCGCCACCGACGAGCACACCGCGCGCGTGCAGCACGACGTCGCGCCCACGCCCGTCAAGGTCGGCGACGTGGGGTGCTTCTCGATCCCGCAGCCCAAAGGCGTGACGCGCGACGTCGTCTTCGAGCTCGCGGCGCTGTCCATCGAGCTGCGTACGCTCGAGGAGGACAAGCCCATCTACGCGCTGGCGGGCTACCTCGCCGACCACGGCTCCCGCGCTCGGGCCGCGGTGCTTGCCGCGATGGTGGCCGAGCTCCGCAAGTGGTCCTCGTTGGCCAAGGAGGTGCTCCCGACGCGGATCAAGGGCGGGCGCTACCACAGCCGCACGCTCGACGACGTCTTCGCCAACGCGATCCCAGACGACATCCTCGCCTTCTTCGAGTTCGTCGCCGAGTACCCCGGTCGCTACATCAACCACCGTTGGAAGCTCTGCGAGGTATTCGCCACCTGGATCATCAACGGAACGCCGTCCGGCGGTGGTTCGCGGCTCAACCGCCAGCTCACGCCGGACCTGCTCGCCGCGAAGAAGGCCGCCGGTGCAGGCCTGTTCGACGTGGCCGAGAAGAAGCTCCGCGCCGTGTTGACGCGCGCTCCCGACAACGACGACGCCAAGACCGCGCTCGCCTGGCTCGACAAGCTCGCCTTGGCGCGCCGCACCCTGGCCTCCGATCCCAACGATCTCGAGGCGCACTACCTCGCGCTCACGGCCTACGACCACTTCGGGGCCGACGTCCTCGTCGAAAACGAGAGCGCCGTGCTGTCCAAGGCGGCGTACCGCGTTGGCGACGTCGCTCGGCTCCGTGCCTTCAGCCTCTTTCGCCAGCTCCAGTACCTCCCCGCGGCCGAGGCCTTCGAGCTGGCCTCGCGTGGTCCGCCTGCATGGCCCGATGGCAAGAGCTGGGCCGACGTCGCGCGCGCCAACGCCAAGACCCGCGGCGGCGAGGTCAACCTCGTGCTCGCGCAGGCTTACGAGCGCCTCGGGCACCTCGATACGGCGCTGTCGCACTATCGCCGCGTGCTCGCCGACCCCAAGTCCTCGCAGTCCTTCGATCTCGCCATGGCTGGGCAGACCCGTATCTCTGCGCGGCGGGACCTCGACTTCACGCGGACGGGGCTCGAGACCTCCATTCGTGGGCACACGCCGTCTGACATCAAGAAGCGGCTCGAGGGCTTCCTCGGTGCGGCGCAGCAGGCCGAGACGCCGCAGCTTGGCGCGTGGCTCGGTGGCCTCTCGGACGTCGCCGCGGCGGTCGCGGAGCCGGCGCTCTCCGTCGAGCTCGCACGCCGTCGAGTCGCGGTTGCGCCGTCGCCGGCCGCTCTGCAGGCGCTGGCGTGGGCGCTCTACCGCTCCGGCGCGCTCGACGCGGCGCTGGCCGAGGCCGACGCCGCGCTCACGTCACATCCGGAGAACGTCGAGCTGCGTCACTACGTCGCCACGTTCGCGTTTGCCAAGGGCGACTTGGCGCGCGCAGAGCGTGAGGCGACGGTTGCGGCGCAGTCTCCCAAGTACGCCTGGCCCCGGCTGCTCCTCGCGCGTGTGGCCGCCGAGCGTGGCCGTCTGCCGCGCACGCTCGAGCTGACCGCCGAGGCGCTCAAGCTTCTGCCCGACGACGCCTCCGTGCAGCTCGCGTGGTCTGCCGCCCGCACTCTCACCGCCTTGCCCGCCGAGCGCGCGCGCACGCCGCGGCAGACGCTGACGGCGGTGCGTGCCTGGCTCGAGCTGGGCGTGCCTCGACTGGCACGGCGTGGGGCCGCTTCGCTCAATCGTCCTCCCACGATCGCGTTCTACCGCGACGCTGCGTTCGCGTTGGCGTCGATGACCGAAGCCGATCGTACTGCCCTCGCGCCCGCCGAGCGCCTCGCCTTCGCGCGCGCGGCCGCCGGTGACGCGCCGGAGCGGCAGCGCCTCGTCCGTCGGCTCGCCGCCGAGGCCGCTTTGGGTGCCCAGGACACGCCCGACCACCGGGTGGCGCTTGCTCGCGCCGAGCTCGCCGACGGCCGGTTTCATCTGGCTCTCGCGGCCTTGGGCCCGCTGCTCGACAGCGAGCGCGCCGAGGCCGCCGACCTGGCGCAGCTGGCGCGGAAGGGCCTCGCCGTCGCGGGCATCATCGAGACCGCGCGGGAGTCCGTGGCCCGCCGCGACTACACGGGTGCCGAGCGACTGCATCGCGAGGCGATGCGGGGCTACACGGAGGTCGGGCATCGGCTGGGCGCGCTCGAGCAGGCAACGAGCCTCGCGTGGGTCCTGGCCCAGCGCGGACGCGTCGCTGAGGCGCATCAGGAGCTCAAAGCGGTGCTGGCCGGCGTGGCGAGCGTGCCCCCGTCCCCGCGCGAGACGCTTGGCGCGCGTCTGCAGCTCGGCTATCTCGACTCACAGCTCGGAAATCTGCCCGCGCGAGGGATCGCGGTTGCCGAAGCCGCGGCCCTCTGCGAGGCGCTGGACGATCTCGGCTGCCAGGTGGCCGTCGCGCGCGACTGCGCCCAGATCGCCCTCGACGAAGGGCGGATCACCGACGCCGAGCGCGCGGCCGGCGAGGCGCTGGCGCTCGCGGAGCGGACCGGCAATCGCGTCATCGCGCGCGGTGCCTCGGAGACGCGCGCGGACGTCGCCTGGGTGGCGGGGGATCTGGCCGCGGCCAAGACGCGCGCCGAGGCGCTGCTGCGCGAGAGCCGGTCGGCCATGGACTCCGACACCGAGCGCACCGCGCTCACGCTCCTCGGCGGCGTGGCCATGAAGCAAGGCGACGTCAAGCTCGCCCGTGAGCGATTTCAGGCCGTTTACAAGCTCGGCCAGCGCACGGCCGATCCGCGCCTGCGGGCGATGGCGCGCTCATTCGAGGGGCACGCGCTGCTCGACGCGGCGCGCGACGCGACCGGCGCGCGTAAGGCCTTCGACGAGGCCGCCACCCTCTACCGGCGCGTTCAGGCCGAGGTGGATGCGGCCACCGCCCTCCTCGGGGTCGCGCGCTCGGCGCATGCGTCGGGTGACGCCGCCGGTGCTCGCAAGGCGCTGGATGACGCCGAGGCCGTCGCCCGGGCCAAGAAGGCCACCCTGCTCCTGGCAAACGTGCTCATCGAGCGTGCGCTCCAGTCGACCAAGGACACCGCCGCCGACTCCGGTGCGCGCGCGCTCGCTGCCGCGGAGGAGGCCCAACGCATCGCCAAGGCGACCGACCACGCCACGCTCCGCTGGGCGGCCGATCACGCCCTCGGGCGCGCGCTGGCCAAGGCGGGTCGCACGACCGAGGCGCTCGAGGCCTATGAGCGCGCCATTGCGCTCATCACGGGTGCCGCGACGCGCAGCGGCAACGAGGACGCCCAGACCGGCTTCTTCCGGTACGGGACCGTTCGCCGGGTCGTTCAGGACGCGATTGACCTGCTATTGTCTATGAATCGAGCGAACCGCGCCCTGGAGCTCATCGAGCTCACGCGGGACGCCGAGCTGCGCCGGATGTTCGATCCGTCCAAGATTCGGACCACGCGCGGTGACGTCAATCAGACGCTCAAGGGCCTCTCGACGGCGCAGCAGCAGGCGGAGGCCGTGCAGCGGTCGATTGACGCCGAATTCGCCAAGCCCGAGGGCGAGCGCAACGTCGGCCGACTGGACGCGTTGGCGCAGGTGGCCGCGCGTACCGACGGCGAGGTGCGCCAGATCCTCAACCGCCTCATGAAGCAGAACGGCCGGCTCTACCGGCAGCTCACCATCGATCCGCGCTCGGTCGTCAAGAGCCGGGAGCTGCTCCCGCCCGATGCGCTCGTCCTTCAGTACTTCGTGGCGCCGGACGCGCTCTACGCTTTTGCCGTCATGCGCTCGTCCGCTGAGGCCCGCGCCGTCCGCGTCGACCTCAGCTCCCGCGACATCGATCGCGCGGTCATGAACTACCTGGCCTCGGTGCAGTCGGATCCCGCGACCGCGCTCGAGCAGGCCCGGAAGCTCTTCGGCTGGCTGCTCCGGCCCTTCGAGGCGGAGCTCAAGCAGGCCCACACCGTCCTCATCGCCCCCTCCAAGTCATTGAACTACCTGCCGTTCCATGCGCTGGTCACGACCCCCGAGGGGCAGCCTCCCGCCTACGTCATCGAGCGGCACCGGGTCGCCTACATCTCGTCACTCACCTTCGATGAGCTCTCCAAGCCCGCGCGCACCGGACGTCCGACCACCTTCATCGCGTTTGCCAACCCGGACCTCACGCTCGACGGTGCGCGCGACGAGGTCGACGCCATCCAGAAGCAGGCCAACTTTGCCGAGTACAAGGTCCTCTATGGCAACGAGGCGACCGAGTCGCAGGCCAAGGCGCTCGCCGGGCAGTTCCAGATCGTCCACTTCGCCACTCACGGCGTGCTCGATCCCGCGAACAAGCAGAGCTACCTCAAGATGGCCTCTGGCGAGGTGCTCGACGACAACGATATCGTCGCGCTCAAGCTCGATGGTACGCGGCTCATCGTCCTGTCCGCCTGTAGCACGGCGGTCGCGCCCCACGCGGCCGCGGACGCCGAGGGCGAGGGCGTCTCGATCGCCGAGGCGTTTGCTTCGGCCGAGGCGCCCGCGCTGGTCGCGAGCCTGTGGGACGTCGACGACAAGGCGACCCGTGAACTCATGACGTCATTTTACAAACGTCTTGGCGCCGATCCCAAGAAGGACACCCTCGACGCTCTGCGCGAGGCCCAACTGCACGTCCTGCGACTCGAGCGTGACGGTATCCGTGAGTTCGAAGATCCGCGCTATTGGGCGGCCTTCGAGCTCATCGGCGACTACCGGTAAATTTGACCCACGCCATCCTCTCCCTTAGCTTCCGCGCGCATTTGGATGAGGGGGCCGAGGCCGAGGGAGTCGAGCATGAAGCGTCGCGTTGTGGTCAGTTTGGCGGTCTTGGTCTTTGCCGTCGCGGGCGTTGCCGGCGCGGAGCCGCCGGATCGTGCCCTGTGGCTCGGCGTCTTTGGCGGTCTGCACGTCAACGCTGACCACTGGGACCTCAACGTCGATGGCCGCTCGGCCTCCGAGATCGACACGTTGGCCGGCATGGTCGGCCTGCGCATAGGCGTGTAGCCACGCTGGTGGCTCGGCTTCGAGGGCGCGCTCGGCGTGATCCCGTTCAAGACCTCCTCGGGCGACCGCAACCTGGCCCTGGAGTACGAGGCCGACGTGCTCTTCTGGTTCACCAAGACCAACTGGCAGCCCTTTGGCGTCATCGGTCTCGGCCTCTACCAGAACGTGATGGGCGACCACGGCAAGGACGTGGACTTCCAGTGGCACTATGGCTTTGGCGTCCGCGGTTTTGTCGCACGGCGCCTGGCGCTGCGCTTCGAGGCCCGCCACGTGATGACCGACACGACAGTTCAAGCCAGGGGGCTTGCGAGCAACATCGAGATCCTCGTGGGCCTCAACGTGCTCGCGTGGCGCGACGAGCCGGAGCCGCCCAAGGATCGCGACAAGGACGGCATCCTGGACGTCGACGACCTGTGCCCGGACACGCCCGGCCTCAAGGAGCTGCAGGGGTGCCCTGACCGCGATCGCGACGGCAGCACCGACGCCGAGGATCGCTGCCCCGACGATCAGGGCCCGCGGGAGACGAAGGGCTGCCCCGACACGGATGGCGACACGCTCGTCGACATCGACGACCAGTGCCCGAAGGAGAAGGGGCCGGTCGCGCTCAAGGGCTGCCCGCCGTCGTTCGATGGCGTGCTGGAGGGCATCACATTCGAGCTCAACTCCGCCAAGATTCGCCCTGAGGCCATTCCGGTGCTCGAGGCGGTGGCCGAGCAGCTCACGAAGTTCCCCAAGATTCGTGTGCGCATCCACGGTCACACCGACGACCGCAACACCGACGCGTACAACC
>SXGT01133862.1_pt1 | contig 19899 bp, 21 predicted proteins | sample 3176221 | NCBI WGS metagenome assembly SXGT01 (sample SAMN11356862, study PRJNA531348) | freshwater metagenome | isolation source: freshwater sample F1-120 | place: China: Fuxian Lake, Yuxi | collected 2017-12-25
TGGGGTAACTTTTGCAAATTCATGGTGAATTTCCTGTGAATCTCAAAAAAGTTACTCCGAAACGCTTGAAAACATGGAAAAAACATGCTTTTTCACCTGTTTTTGGAGTAAACGACTCCGGAAACTGGGTGAATGGTTTTTAGAAGCATAAATTTTACCTAATTTTTCACAAAATATGATTTTTCACCCTCAACACATTCAAAAACATGACGAAAATAACTAATATTAAAAAAGTTACTTGGTAAGCTAAAAATTAAATGTAGCCAGTTGTAACTCGTCTGAACTCTGCAAAAGGTGGTCATTTTCTAAACAATTCAAATTGAAGCTCTGTTTAAGAAACATTTTTAAATTCACAATCAATTACTAAGAAAACCGAATTGACAAACCACAAACTTGAAAGTCGAGGTTTTCGGAAAGTGTGCACGTGCATCACAAGGATTGATATTTGCATGGAAAATGGTGAGGTTTTCCAAATTTGGTTGCCAGAACAACTTGTGTAACTTTTGTAATCCATGCTTGGATACGACTTTGTCAAGCTGGTTCATTTTCGAGGAGCTAGGATTCCGAGGAAGTCATTTTGTAACACGTATAAGGTCAAGGAACCAATCCACATACTGCATGTCTCTAAAACAAAGAAATTCAGTTTCTTTCAGAGTCCAACTCCCGATGTCTAGAATCATGACATCAAGTTCCTTGTCTTTCAACCAATTTCGGTTGGACAAAGTGAAGAATGATTTTTATATTTTTTTGACACTTTTTCTCATTTTCTTATTTTTATTTTTGTATAATTAAACATAATAAATAAATTCAGAAATTGACTCTGTTTTGACCAGATTGAAGTGATCCATCAATTTACTATACCGTAAAAATATGTTTGTAATTGGTGGGTGGAGTAATTATATAATTTGACAATTAGCGTAACTTCCTACACATCAAAATTTCAAAACATGTCAGCAGTTACCTGAATAAATTGATGTTACAGGTGGGAGGTTCTAGATATATGAGAAAAATGTTCAGTTTGATTCAAAATGTTGGACAATTACGTTCTTGCCAAAGCTTTAGCTTTGTATACAGGTTCAAGATCCCTGCTAAATTTCATGGAATTTATTAATAATTCTTACGCATCAGAGGAGGTTATGCGTTGTGTTAAACGATTGATTGTGCAATGCCTGCCAGCAAATGCGGATGAACTGGAAAATGTCATTGCTATTTGCATCACCAAAAATGACATTTTTTTTGAGGTGAATTTTTTGAATAATCCAAAAGTTTGATTGAAATTTTACAATATTTTTTTATTTTTCAAGATATCCAACATCTGTCGATGTAATGAGGACGGTTACGAAAAATATGAATGTGACTTTGACTATCTAGTAATTGATTTGGTAATATAATTTGTGATAAAATCAATATACAAATTTTAATAATGTAAATTTTAATTTTAGAGACGAACTTGAGTGAGTGATGTGAAGCTTGGAAGAACCAAAACACCAAAAGACCAGTAGCAGGATACAAAGCAAAAACAATTCTTTATTTATATTGTTTTTATTCTGAAAATATATCAAATCAAGAAAAATTGAATTTTTATTCATTTAAATGACGTTAGTTGAAATTGTATTGGTATTATTAACAAAATCAGATAAGGATTTAATCATCATATTGAATGTGTTATCATCAAATTTGGAAACAATAGTTGTGAAACTTTGTAAAAAAACTATTGTTAATAGAGAGTAAATTATTAGACACTGATATTTTTTTCGTAAAAATCTAATGCAATTAGAATCGTTTCCTCTTGGCACTTCAGTTTGTTGTAGGAAAGATGTAACAACACCATCCTCAAGATGTGAAGCTGGGTCTGAATGAAAGATCTTATCCATATTTACAACGGTAGTAAAGTAAGATGAATGCGATGAGCTTGTGTATTCAGTTGGAAAAGAAGCTTCAAACTGGAGTGAAGTTTTAGAAAAATGGGTTTTAGATTTTGTTTTATTTTATATTTCTCATTGTTTGGGTGTGTTTACAGCCATGAAGAGAATTGGGATTACTTTGAAAATGTGATTATTGAACAAAAACAAAAGGTAGAGTTTAAAATACTGTAAACTTGAATATTAGAACATTTCAGGAAAATTGTTAACATTATACATTTTTCAGGGGATTGCAGACTTTGAACACGTTCCAAACCTTGAGAACCCTGCGCTTGGTGATCTTGGAGAAAATAAGTACTGGGATATAACTGCGGCCATAGCATCTAATTCAAAAGAAGAATTTTTCAAATTGGATGATTTAGAAAAAATTAACAACAGAAAATCTGTCATACCGTCAATTACCAAACTGACCATCCTTGAGAAAAATGATACTACGGCTGGTAAACTAAACATCCTCGAGGAAGTCATCACCTCAAACAATACCCCGGATGCTGGAGAATATCTGAAATATTCAGAGGAATTGATAGAGGCGTTGGTAAATTGCATTATTTATTTCATGTGAAACAAGTATTTGTTCATCATTTTTTTAGACTGTAAAGTTGGAAACATTTAAGTCAAGGTCTGAAGAAAAAGTTTTTGACGCTTTCATGGAAAACATGGACATGGTTGCCAATGAAATTTACGCTTTCTCCAAAAACATTCAAAATTTGAGAGATGTGATTAAAAATCTGGAACAATCCCATGTTACCATTAAAGATGTAAGTTGTGAAATTTTTTTCAGCTAATCTATGTTTACAATTCAAATTTTAATTTACCTAAGGAAATGGCGTCATTTTTGAAACACTTCAACAACACGATGTTTGAAACAAAAAGAGACGTCAGAAATGAGCTGAAAAAACTTTACATTATTATTGAAAAAGAAATGCCTGAACAAAAGGTGAGAATTGTTTTAAGAAATCAAATTAGAAAACAATTTCTTAGTTTTACTTCAAAGGAATCTGCAAAACTTACCAAAATTGATGTGTCTGGAGATGAGAATTGGATACATTTTGAAAATGATACAGAGTTTGCGGTTGAACAAATCAGGAAGGAGGGTCCGCATGAAATTCCACACAAAACAACCAATGAAAAAATTGAGACTGTAAGTAAAAAATGAAATGATTGGTTCAAAATTATTTCACATTTTTTATTTTTCCAGATCTTACCTAATGATGGTGCTGTATGCGGTGCTAAGACTTTGGAAGATGATATCAGGATTTTCTTCTTATCTTCATCATTTCTGTTCATTGTAATTGGGTTGACCGGCATTGTTACTGTATTATTTATAATTGCAAGTTTCTACTTCAAGCATTGCTTCAACCCTGTAAGACTTGCTGCGGATATGGTTTAAAGGTTGCAGTTTTTAACTTGATGAAAATTTCAAATTTTGTCGGTTTTCCTGCACTTGGGACAGAATAAACTTTTTTTATCTATCTCAACACTTCCATAGGGGTTTGAATGAACACCGCAATGGTGAATCCATCTTTTGGCATCAAAATGTGAAATAGCACGTTTGTTGAGTCTCGTGGTGGTAATTTTGTGTTTCTTGGAAATGATCGAATGAAAGTCAAATCGTTTTGGGATTCCTTTAAACAAACACATCTTGTAGTGTTTGAATTTCAGCCGGTTTTTTATTGCTACCCTACCTAACCCCTTGCAAACTTTTTTATCCAACAATTTTTTTGAAGCTAAATCTTTCAACTTCATTGCGTAGCATTTAGACTTTAGCCCAACAAATTCTGTGCAAATGTATCTACCCGCAAGCTCATCTTTGAAAAATCCTAGCTTTGCTTTGTTTTTGGCTGAGAACCTTGGATTGTCTTCAGAGTAGTTTGAGTAGTCCATATGCTCGTGAACATGTTGACGAAAAACTTTACTGTCATCGACTTTAAATAGGAAAGAGTCTGTATCACTCATTCCCAAGTCCAGTTCACATTTCAAATCTTTCACTAAAATATTATAGTAAAAGTTGAACATGAAGTGTTTGCTCAGTTCCAGAATTGTGAATCCTGCATAGATCGGTTTGTCGTGGGTAATTTGAGAAAGGGAGTGGTTAGTTTGAACTAAGCTATTACCGATGATGATAAAATTTTTAAAAGTCGGGCTTGAAATGGCTTGTTTAAGCGATGAAACTTTTGTGTGTAATTTCACCTGAATGTAGTTTCGATTGTTTTGGATAGTTTTGCCATAAACAGAATTGGCAACTTTCTTGAACTGGTCTTGTTCAAATTTGGTCGCTGACATCTGCCTAGCAGCTGTACATTTTTCAATGAAAGGTGCAACAAACCTTTTTTGTCTAAATTGTAAGACTTTGTGAATTTTTTTCAATTTTAAGCCTAGTTGGAGGTATAATTTCAAGTTTTTGAAGTGTAGAACATAATTTTTCCGGTTGTGTAATGTGGAAACTAATTTAACGTCTGTGTATTTGTCTTTATCTTCCAATGTGGTAAAAACAGTTTTTGAAGCGTGTGAAAGATCATCAAATGAAATTTCAACATTTTCAGGAGCTAATGGGAAATTGGAATGGGATTGGTGAAGTTTTGACGGGTAATCTAAGTCAACTTCCAGGAAATATCCAAATTTGTTTTCTGTATCAACCCTTTTCCAGTCAACTGTGGCAAACTCCTCCTTTTCTAGCCAAACAAAGTCTTTGTATGGAAGTTTGGACATTTGAGCAAGACCGTAGAGATTCTGAAACGGAAGCATAATTATATATTTAATAAATTCTCAAAATGAACAAACATACAAAAATAAAACATAAAAATTCTTACATTAGCGTCAATGTAGACAATTTCTTCCGGACCATTCTCCTCAGCTTTGAGAAATCTTGTATTGATGAAGCTGACACCTCCCCTGATTGACGACTCAATGAAATGAACCATATTGATGTCTGAGAGTTTCTCCAATTCACACTTTGTCAATTTCAACATCGAATCAAAAGCAAAGGCGGGTAAGCTGATGTAGTGGGCAGGGTCTAATCCACTGAACTTGATCATATCAAAGCGAAATTTTTGGAATACTTCGGCTAAAAGAACTGTATCTATTTTGCAGTAGATTTTAGTATAATCAACTAAATTTTGACAATTGAACATCTCCCAAACATTTTCAGCAAATGCATGTTCGTCATGTGAAATAGATTCTTCACAAAGTTGGCTGAAGAAGCGTTTTCTAGAGGGAATCTTTTTTGTGTTTTTCATCATATTCAAATTTGTGCAGAATTCGTAGGGGAAGTAACTTTTCTGCAAGACAGCATTGAATTTATTTTGATCGATTTCGCCGTCGGTTTTCACAAGATAAGTCTGTTTGAGAATTTCATAGCTGTGCGATGCATTTGACAGATCTCTTGTCAGTTGGGCAAGTGAGGCTTGTAAAAAAGCTAGAGAATCTACAAATTTGAAACCTTTGAAAGAGATTGTTCTAAAATGTTCTCCATTATAAGGTAGTACTCTGATGTTCCCCACATTTTTCTCATTCAGAGCTCTGATTATGAAGTGGAAATCATACTTTGAACCGTTGTGGAGAAATATTGGCAATTCTCTAGGTCTTTGTCGTTTTAGGTTACATTGTTGACATGCAGCACCTAAATACTTCCCGGTGAAGTGGTTGTGATCGCGGCACTTGACTACGTTATCAATTTCAAATGATTTGTGGCAAAGATAGCAGGTATCTGATTCGTCAAACAATTTTTGCTCAGCCCACGTTATTCTCATGGGTTGAATTGTTTCCAGTAAAGATTTCACCCATATCTCATAGCATTCTAAGAGATGGTCAATGAACACTTCTGCAGCATTTTCACCTGCAAATGTGTATTCATGCACAATTTTGTTGTTCTGATTCAGAATTAAAAAACTAAAGGCTATCGGGTCTTGATGTGATACAATTTCAGAAAATGATCTATCACATTTACATCTCAAACTTTGGCAGTCATTGCACAATTTTGATTCAGGGTCCAACGCGCATTCGAAATCAAGAAAACCGATGTAATCTTGGGGATGCTGAAATTGGTGATTCTTGAAATGAACCTGCCCTTCTTCAACAATCTCTTTAACAGGGTTGTTTATAAGACAGATTTTTTCATGATTCTTGAGAGCTGTTTTCAATGTGAATTTGTTAAAGCAATTCAGGCAAAAAAAAGCTTTTTCATAACAAATTTTTTTGCTACCCGATTGGTATTGTGTGCTCAGATATCGGTTAACATTTTTGATTGCTAAGAAATGTTTTTCAGATGTCCATTTTTTACCAAGTCTTAAGGATTTGTCTAACATCAGAAGGTTTACGATGTTGCTGCCTTCTCCTATCCCACATTCAAAAGGGAATATTTCACCTGTTATAGCTCTGAAAAGGATGTTGATTTTAAGATTCAAATCAGGGTTCTGTCTCGCAAATTTTTTTATCTGGACAATGGTGATGGGAAAGTTAACTCCTTTCAAGTTCAAAGTTTTCTCCCATGAAATGAAATTTTTAACATTTCCAATTTTCAACACAAAGTGAACACATCGCAGGAAGCACTTGTGATCTTTGTTTTTGGGGTTAAATAAGTACTTCTTGTTTTTTAGGTTGGTTATGTTAACTCTGTGGCTATGATAATTTAAATTATCAAGGTCTGTTTCCTCTTCACTTGATTCAGATCCTATAACCAAAGGTTTAACACCTGATATCTCGATATCAAAAGCCACAGATCTATCAAACACCCAGTTTGATCCGCTTTCACAGAATTCTTCTAAAGCATTTTCCTGTTCTTTAAATGATTTCTTTATTTTAGCGGTTAACCCCGAACTTTTAAAACCGTTTGAAACAAATGATAAGCTTCGAAACGGTATCAAAGTGTTTTGAATTTTGTCTCCTGCATGATCTGTCATAGACATTTGGCAAATATAAACCAAGCTTACTTTAACAAGCCTTTTTTTTGCAGCTTCAAATCTGATTGTGCTTTTGATGTCTTCTAGAACTTGCATCTGCCCGTTGTTAAAGCTTGTTTGATTTTCTTCATAGTTGAATCGGTACTTCAGAACTGCTCGATGAAATGCTGACTCTTTTTCATAAAACTTTTCACTCGGGCCATGATCAACAATTAGATGTCTCTGCAAATTATCAGCTTCAAAAAATGTTTTCCCGCACAACAAACAATTTTCAGAAAAACTTGAGTTCAGGTGTTTTCTTTGCTTATGTCGATGAAGATTCCAAATTCTTGAAAAAGCTTGGTTACAACCTTTTTCATCACATTTCAACTTCTTTTTAGTCATTTTTCTATTATTTTTGATTCATTTAGATACACATCACTTCAACATTTGGAATCAGACTGGCACCTGATTACAAGGTGTGAAAATTTACAACAAATTCAGACATAAACACAATCAAGCCTGCCACACTGCAGTGAAAAGAATAATTAGACAAGTTTCCTGCTGCTAAAGGTATTTAAAATCCGTTGATTGCACTACAGGACGTCAGTCTGAATCCAGAGGTTGAAGCAGTAATAGCAAAAATGTCGAAAAAAGTGACCAAGAGTAAGTGTTTAATAAAAAAATTTCATCACTATTTAAAAATTATTTTTTCTACTTTTGTTTTATTTTTAAGTGTCTCAAAAAAGGAGGAGAGATGAAGAGGAGGAAGACAAGGAATACGAGCCGAGTCAGGAGGAAAGTTCTGATGAAGAAACCGAAGAAGAGGGTTCGTCGGAAATCCAAACAAGCGACTCAGAAGACACCATCCAAGACGCGCAATCATTCTTTAAAGATTCTAAGACATCATCTAAGAAAAAAGTATCTGGACAGGATCCACCACCTTTAAAACTGAAAATAGTAAAGAGAAAGGCTGAGGATGACGATCAGGAGAAAAATACAACTTCTGCTAAGAACAAAAAGATGAAACAGGCAGACGCTGAAATTGGGTTAAGCAAGGAAAAAGATAACAAAAAGAAGAATTCAAGTATCATGTTCAATGACAGAAACGTTGATGTCAACTTGCACAATGAAGCTCCTCAAAACATCAAGACAAAAAAAATCAAACTTTCAGCAAGTTTGATTCTCATGTGTCATGTAATTGACGGGTTACAGTCCAAGCTACCATTTAGCAATGATTATCCAGCTCTAACTTTCCAGAAAAAGATGAAGGATGGAAAGGCGTTCCAATTCAGCATACCATTTAACCTGGCACCGACTTTACAAAATGCTGTCCAGATCATGATTGATGCAAATTCTCAATTCTTCAACGGCGGGAGGAAAATCAAGAACAACCAAGTACAGCGAGTGGATTAGATCACTGCAACAAATTTCGGATTTCACTCCAGCACTTTGCACAATAACAATTAAAATCATTTTTTTTTAATTCACAATTTTTCACAGTTTCACATTTTTTATTTACCATTTTGCTCAGTTTTACACAACCTTTATTTTTATTTTGTATGTTAGTAGTATTTTGTTTTTAATTTCGAAATAAAAATTTCCAACAATTTTTACTAATATTTGCATAAAGGGATGCCAAAAACCTTATTAAATAAAAACTATTGAACATTTTAATGTTTATTGATACTTTTTAAGATAAATGACAATAACAATGAATCATTTTGTTTCAAATCATTTTTAGAAAATAGTTTCAAAAAGTTAGGTAAGGAGTTTCCCAAAAAGAAACAATAATAAATAAAATAAAAACAGTAGTACCCACAAAAATTGCTAAAATTGTGTTGAATCTTTCTTTTGCTCAAAATAATAGGAATGTTGAACTGTTTCATAAAAGAATTGATATCGTGATTGGAACATTTTTCTCCAAGACTGTCAAAATAGATCATTTTCTCACCCACTTTCATGATAGCGATAAAGTGTGTTCCTGCTTCAAAATGTTTAGAGAGATTATAAATTATAGAAAAATTTTTCTTCTGAATCTTTGGAGCTGCATCACTTGGGAAAACTCCTACAAAGTTATTTCTCACAAATCTGCGTGTTAAGTCTTCTAAGTACTTATTAGTTAAACCTCCCATTTCACTCAACCAAGTTAGCATGTCTATTATGATCTGTAAAGATTAGTAATGTATCATGTAAATACTATTTGTTAAGCTGTTTCTAAATCCTAGATCAATATCGATGTATCCTGTTTTGGTAGTATGATGATGAGTTGGATTACATAAATCAGGTGTGAAGTCAAAATAGTAAATATTCATGTGACTTGCAAAGTCAGCTTCTGAAATATTGTTTGTCATATTCCCATGATGAATTCCAGCATTATCCATTAAAAGTCTGTATTCTCTTTTGAAACCATCATTAGGTTGTATCCCCATTTCACTCAATCAAGGTAGGCTGTCTATTATGATCCATAAAGATTGTTTGTGGATGAGATGAGTAAAGTATCATGTAAATACTGGTTGCTAAAGCTTTCCCAAATCCTAGATCAATATCAATGTGTCCTGTTTTGGTAGTATGATGATGAACAGAATTACATCTATCGGGTGTGAAGTCAAAAGGGTAAAAATTCATGTGACTTGCAAAGTCAGCTTCCGAAATATTGTTTGTCATGTTTCCATGATGAATCCCAGCATTATCCATGAAAAGTCTGTATTCTCTTTTGAAATCGTCGTCATCATAATTAGGTTGTAATGGTCTTGGATGAAAAGGTTTTCCGTTTATCTTCAAATTTAGTGAATTTAGACCAAAATGTGAAAAATTAAAAGGGTTGCTTGAAACATCACCATTAAAACTTTTACTATCTAGAAAACATATGATGAGTGATTGTGGTAGGGTACCGCTTAGAATGTTCTGAATCGATGTTGTAGTTGTCCCACTTTGAATCAGAAAAGTTTTTATTTTAGATTGTGTTATTGGGTAAATAGCAGGTTCTTTAGTCAGGTTTGAAAGTATAGCTTGAGTATAATCTTCAGCAATTTTCACCTTATGCACACTCAATCTAAGACTTTTTATGTTTATTTTACCAATCGAAGTTGCTGAAATCAGTGAGTAATCATCGGAATTTCTGATTAATTTTATAGTCACATTTGTATTTGGGAGTAAAAATCTTTCCATTTGAAAGAAATCAACATGCAAAATCATTGAAAAATGATAATTTTTTCCAATAATTCGCTTTCTTCTTGCTACCCAACCTGAATTTCCTGATGTTCCATCTGCAGCTCCAGCTTGATCAGCTTCCCAACCAGCCAGTGTGAGATGTGTTTTTTTAGCTTCATCCCCGTAAGTCAAAGCTGTTTCTAAAAATGCTTTAATAGGGTAAGTTGAGCTGCTAATATCAGTGACTAGCTTTCCACCCACTTCTACCTCAATTTGCTTGAACAAGGTTTGAGGTAACAAATTACAAAGGCTGACTAAATCATTTTCTGTTAAATCCTTCGATTCAGCTTTTAACACTTTTATTGTACCGTATAATCGGGTTAAGGGTAATTGGATCCAATGCTCAGTATCTCCGGGTATGTGAAATTCATACGGTCCTGTATCTGATAATGCATTTATAGGGTTCAATTCCACTGTCATGCCATAACGAAGAGCATTTTCCACATGTGGCGCTGTATACAGATCTAAATTTCCAGTTGTAAGCTCTGTGGCATCTGTTATAAAAGTTCCTGTTCCTCTTTTATCAGTCATTCTTAAATCGTCTTTTGACAAAAGATGTTTGTTATCAAAAATGCTAAGATCAGCATTAAAATAAATGAAATATCTTTAAACAGTGTTATTGAATGTCTGGATAAAAACAACATAGTTTATAAAATAAAAAGCAATTACATAATCATTGAATCAAAGTATGTGTTTGTCATCTTCAAACCGAAGAATTGCATGATAGTTCATATCAATGTTACAAAAATTGGTAGTCTATCAGATATAAACAAAGTAGCTGATGTGCTTATCCATGAAATTTTGTCTAATCTTCAAATAGTTGTCAATAAAATTGTTGTTGACAACATAACAGCGGTTTATCAAACAGACAAAATTATCAACATACCTAAAATTATCGAGAGCAAAAAAGATTGTTTTAAAATAAGCTATAATAATGAAAAATTTCCTGGAATGTTTATAAAATTTTCAGTTGGAACACTGATTATTTTTTATACAGGAAAAATCATTGCAGTTGGGTGTAAAACCGAGTCAAATTTGGAGTATTTATTTGACCAATTGAATAAACTAATTTAAATATGAACTCTTGCACACATTTCAATGAAACAATAGACGTACATGAGGGAAGCATTATATGCACTGATTGCGGGCTTGTTAAAGATAACTTTTATTATCAAGATAGGACCAGCTTGAATTATTTTTACCAGAACAACATTAAAAATGTGGATAACTTCCTAGACAAGTTCAATTTTTCTGAATATTTTTCAACCAATGTTGGAAAAAAATTACCAGATTCATCGAAAAGAAATTTCAAAAAAGTTGTGTCAGAAATTTACCGTACTGTAAATGAAGATGCCTCATGTTTACCTTTAAAAAGTATTATGAATGTTACAAGACTGAAAACAAAACAAATTAAGTCAAATGATATTCATATTTTCAATGTGGAAGAAATTCTTGAGAAATACACAACAATACTGGACCTTGATTTCAAAACATGCACACTAATTAAAGAAAAAGTTGTGAAATGCAAAAACAACGGATTTCAACCTCTTTCTATTCTAGGAGGAATTATTTATTTACACTGCTGTGAAGTTAATAAAAAAATCTCTATGAAAAGGATTGCTTCTGAGTTAGGTATAAGTACAATTTCAATTCAAAGATTTGTCAAACATGAACTTTCATCAAGGTGCTGAGTTTCAGCGTGGTCGAGGTTTTGGTTCGTTGTTTGCAGGATTATTCCGGAGCTTATTTCCGATAGCTAAAAGCTTGGGAAAACGTGTTATCCAAAGTGATTTTGTGAAAAACCTATCCTCTAAAGCGTTAGAAGTCGGAAAAGAGGCTGTCAAAAATGTTGCAACAGATGTAATGTCAGGAAAAAAATTTTCAGAATCGGCGGAAGAACAATTACAAATGGCAAAAAAAAGAGTTGCCGACGCGATTAAAGGAAGTGGGAAGAAGCGCAAACAAAAACAAGGGAAATTAGCTGCTAATCATAAAAAAAAAATGCTTCAACACTTCAATTTGTTGGATTAAGAAAAATGGTTGGTAAATTTGACGAATTTGATGAAAAAGACTATTTATGGAAGAATTTCCAAGTTTTAAATGAAAACAAAAAAATTGAAAATGAAATAGTCAACCGTTACAAAACACCCGGAGATCCTATAGCATTTTCAACAGCTAAAAGTATTTACTACCAGTTAAATCAAGAAATACCCCTGAAAAAAATAGAAGAAATTTTATCTGGTATTGAATCACACAGCCTGCACAAAGAATTTCATAAAGGTGAACGTAATAAGTCATATGCTAGATTTAAAAGATATCAATTCCAGATTGATTTATGTTTTATTCTAAATTTATCAACCTACAATGACAATATTAAATATTTTCTAACAGTTATCGACTGTTTTACTAGATACGCTTTTGTAAGACCTTTAAAGGAAAAAAAAGGCGCGTCTGTTTTGGATGCGTTTCAAGATATTCTAGCTGAGGCTGTAGAAAAACCTTTGACGATTGTTTGTGATAAAGGTACGGAATTTACAAACAAAACATTTCTTTCATATTGTCACAGTGAGGGTATAAAAATTGTTTTACCGGAATCAAACACTCACGCAGCTTATGTTGAACGATTTAATAGAACTTTACAAAATTTGGTCATGAAATTCTGTACAGAGTTTGAAACTCATCGATACATTGATTACCTTCAGGACATTGTTAAAAGCTATAACTTGCGTAGACATCGCATGATAGGCATGTCACCTTTTGAAGCTGAAAAAAACCCTCAAGCTGCACTAGTTATAAATAATCTGATTTCAAGTCAGGAGATGAAAATAAAAAAGAGAAAACCTGATTTAAGAGTAGGTGCAAATGTTAGAATCTCCAAGTCAAAAGACAAATTTTCTAGAGGTTTTAACCTACAAACGCAGAATGAAATATTCAAGATCAAGTCTATTAGTAATAACAAAAGAATACCTTTATATTATTTGACTGATTATGATGGAAAAGAAAATATTAGAGGAGGTTTTTACAGGTTTGAATTAACACCAGTCAACATCAAAATGTTTAGAATTGAAAAAATCTTAAAACGTAAGAAAGTCAATGGGAGAATGCATTTTTTAGTTAAATGGTTAGGTTATAGTGATCAACATAATCGATGGATCGATGAAAATGATATGCAAAATATAAATTAACAGTATTTTCATAAATTCCCATTTTCATATTTCAATATTTAGTAAAAATGTTTGAAAAATTTTCAGCTTATATTTTATCCAACGGATCGGGTGATTACTACCCCGATAACACGCTTTCAGCTTTTTCTGTAAAATTCCCTTTTTCTTTAGAATTACCAACAAGCAGGAATGAGAAGTGGCTGATAGCGCTTAATAGCATAGGCTTATCATCAAAATTTGAATCTGAATATCTAAGATACAATAACGACCCTTTAATATTACAAATGGTCAATCTAACTGACGAATCGCATTGTTATAAAGAGACAAGCGGTATTAGCCGGCGAGGATGTCAGACCCGCATACTAGAACATAATAAACACATTTTTGAGCTATTCAACAAATGTTATTATGGAGATGAAAAAATGAAAAAATGTAATTCTCCGGAAATCAAAAATTTTTTGGTTGATTGGGCTGTTAAAAATCTTCACACATCATCAAATTTTAAGGGTGGAGATTCTGACCCTTCAGCAACAATACATCAACTGATTTACTACTACCACTCATTGGCGGATGTAGGAGATTTAAACCTTTTGCTTCGCAATTTAAAAGAAAGTCAGCTTGTTATCGATGAAATAAGTAAAACAAAATTTCAAATTACAAGCAAATATGATGTGGAAAGATTATTTTTCATTCGAACAGATTTAGTTGATCGATGTCAGGTATCACAACAATTTGAAGTACCAATCTCAGGTCAACCAAATAAACCTCCGATATTATTTCCAAGTGCTGTTTCGGCTAGAAACTTGAATAACAGTACCATTCACATTGGTGTACATAATTATAAAATGTTTGTTTTAAATCATGAATTCACAACATTGAATTTGGAATTTAAAGGATTCATGGGTGGGTATTTAGCAATACCAAATGTCATTAAGATAAAGTGTGATAGTATCAGGTATCAAGTATTCAACAATTCCTACTCTAATGATTTAGAGGTTATGAAACCTGTGTTTGAAGAAAATGACATGCACTATTTTCATGAATTTGAAAAACCAATTTTTATACCTTTACTAACCTCAACTCTTTCTGATTTAAAGTTTGAGTTGACAGACGAGTATAATGAAAGACTACATTTGACTGCAGGCTTACCAACAGTATTGTCGGTAACTTTAAAAAAAATGTCATCCACCTATAAGAGCTTTAATGTCCGTCTAACACCCACAAATGATTCGTTAGATAATACCTCAAGCAAATTTGTCACCGTTTTACCAAACACATTCACATTCACAAATAAGTGGCGTGTTGGATTAAAAGATGTTGTTTTCCCCAACCATTTTAAAAATCTACCCAGCAATGAAAATGAAATAGTTATTATAAAACTTGAACCGGATCTGACCGTCATTCATAATGAGAGACATAAAATTCATATACCAAACATAAGAGGAAGTTTGAGAGAATTCATTAATTATCTTAACCTGAAAATTCGTAGTGTCGATGCTATCATACTTGAGACGGACTCAACTACAAACAAAGTAATAATTAAACCTAAAACGTGTTGTCATATTTCAATATCAAAACATTTGGCACAATTACTAGGATTTCTTCCTATGATCGGAGAATCAACAACCGCCAATTATTGGAAGCATACTTTCACCGCTTTCAGTTCAGATGTGATGAAACAATCTGATTTTTTTGTTAATATGGAGTTATTCAGACCAGCATATTTATTGGTTTATCTGGATTTTATAGAGCAAACGCTTGTAAGTGGGAAATACACAAATATCCTGAAATTTGTGCCAGTAAAAAAAGAAAAAAAAGAAATTGAATGTCAAACCTTAGAGTTTAGGACTGTTGAATTTCGGAAACTTGCAAAATTGCGACTAAGCGAAATAACCGCCGAAATACGCGATCCATCAGGAAAATTAATTCAATTTGATAATAATAAACTTGCTTTACACCTTGTTTTTTCAAATAATGTATGAAAATAAAAGCATTTTTTAAATTTTTATTAATAAAACAAATGGTAAAGATTTTGAATTCCATAAGAACTAGTTATTGGGGATGATATGCCTTCAATAATTGACTGGCAATATCTTTCAAAAATTTGGATTAGTTCATGATGTGATTCCAAAACAATCTTCAAAGACGTCAAAGGTAGAGCTGACTCGGGTGAAAAGAACAAAAAAATGGATAAATCCCAGGCGTGATAAAGTTTCTCAACACATTTGAGAAAATCTTGAAGCTGGCATTTTTTCGAAGGTAGTTGAATTTCGCAGTTTCCATTTAACCTCACTTGAGTTGTGAAATGGATTCTTGTCAAGTCAGCATAATACAAGACATCTCTCACATTAAATCCCCTGATTTTGGTCATTTCAGGTGTTCTGATTAGTTCCTCCTTGTTCACATGGGTTTGAATGGTGTAAAGAAAATATTCCAGCTGATGCTTCACTCTTCTTGTATAATCTGCCATATTGTCAAAACTTCCATCATAGTAGAATAACTCGTCAAAGCAGTTACAAACACATCTGCCAACACATGCAGGAAGCTGGTTTTTTTTGAAAACTGCTTGAGAGATATCACCAACCACCATTCTCAATTGTTCTAAACTGAATGCTGGCTAATTCAAATGCGTATCCTGTATTTAAAGTTTTTCCTATCTTATCCCAAAATATGTTATAAAACAATGGCATTGGCATTCGATTGTCGCTTCCAAACGCCCTTTAACTGTTTAGTAGCCGGTCCCACTAAAAGCGGGAAAACAACTTTCACATGCAACCTTCTAAAACTTTCAGGCGAAATGTTTACCAGGAAGCCTGATTATGTTTTACTTTTCTACATGATAAATCAACCAAGTTATGAACACATGCTTGAGAAAGGTCTCATAAATGAGATGATAGATTTGAACAGTTATAGTGTGAATTATGAAGAAATTTACCAGAGAGTTGAACCGTTTAAAAATGGTAACGGCTCATTAATTATTTTTGATGATTCAATGTCAGAAATAAAACCTGGTCTAGAGAAAATATTCACTATCTTAGGCCATCATACAAACTGCAGTCTTATTTATCTCAGCCAGAATTTATTTTATAATAACAAAACATTTAGGAATATTTCTCTCAACTTTGACTATATTGCGCTTATGAGAAACAAGCGAGATTTAAGCCAAATTAAATATCTTGCACAACAACTCTGCCCTGGGAACACAAAATATATCATACATTCTTACTATGCAGCTACAGCAAAACCTTACGGACACTTTGTTGTTGATTGTAATGCTAATTCACCAATAGAATTACGACTTAGAAGTGAGATATTTCTTACTCGACATCCTGATCAAACACCTTATACAGTCTATTTAGAACCTTAAATCAGTATTTTAAAAATTGTACAATTATCAGCGATGTTTATCAAAAATGTTGAATAAAGACAAAGCGTTGTTAATCAACGCATTAAAAAAGTTGAATACCGCTGAACTTACTCATGTAGTTAAACATATTGATTCTGATGGCATTGAGAGTCTGTGTGAATGTGTTTTTAACACTATTTATACAGATTTAAAAATAACACAAAACAAGAGACGTAAAATAAAGTCCAGGTTAAACAATGACAATTCAAAGAAAAATCTGAGTATCATAACAAAAAAAAGAAATAACATCAGTAAAAAGCGTGCAGCTCTTCTGCAGGAAGGTGAAGGATTAGGATTAATTTTATCAGCTATTGCACCTTTAATTACCAGCTTGTTCACAAAATGAATTCAGGAAAAATTGGATATAAGCAGATGTACATGGTGACACCAAGTATTTGGGAACTTGTTAAAAAATGTGTTAATGAATACGAGCAAAAACTTTTGGATAATTTGAACAAGGACAACACAAACCCTACAAATCAGAGCAAGTCTCATACCTCTCAAATTATTCATAATCTTTCTAATCAAGATACAACACTGTTAGATTCAAGCTGTCCAAATGCATCTCAACAGAGTTCCCATTCTGAAACTTCTTTTAGCAAAATACCTTTACCACCTGATTCTTTTGACCAAACCAGCATTCCAGAAGAACCACACAATTCATCTGGAAAACTTTCTTTACCAGGGGGTTCTTTTAATAATTCCAGAACCTCCTTTCATAGATCTCAGGATAGATCAAGATCATTATTAAACCCTAATAATTCAGATACATTTGATCGGACCAGCATTCCGGAAAAATCACACAATTCATCTGGAAAACCTCCTTTACCAGGAGGTTCTTTTAATAATTCCGGTGCCTCCTTTCATAGATCTCGGGATAGATCAAGATCATTATTAAACCCTAATAATTCAAATTCATCTTTTTTGAATATATCCCGGCATAATTTTGATGTTAGTGATTCTTTTGGTAGACTGCCGCCGCCTGATAATTTTGGGCCTGAACCTTATGTCTACGATCCTGGAGATTACGATTCATTTCAACCTAGAAGAACATCATCTCCAATAATAGATGACCCTGGAGATTATAGTTCTTTTCGACCTAGAAGAACATCATCACCGATAATAGACGAACCTCAAGATTATGATTCTTTCCGACGTAGAAGAACACCATCTCCTGCAGGAGCTCTAATTCCTGTTCTTCCTTTACCCAGTTGTGAAAAAAAGTTACCTAGATCACCTGTCAAGACCCGCACTCGCACAGGTGCTTTACCATACCATCCTTACACAAAAATACCTCGAAATGATAAATTCATTTGTGATTATTGCAATAAACATTTTGGAAGGAAATGGAACCTTCAAAAACATGTTAACACTGTTCATAAACAAAAACCTCAAATCCTCGAGCATCCTGTGAGACGGAATTTAAAAAGAAAAGAGGAATCAGATTTTACACAACCTTTATTTAAAACTAGAAAAATGGAGGAATTTGATAAATGGAAAGTATGATTTTCAAAAAATGGGGTTAAATTCTTTACAACATTTTTTCAATTTTGGCTTCTCCTCATCATCTTCTTTGCAAGTTTTCTGCTGGTTTTCAACTTCGTCCTCAGATTCTTGAATTGGTTCCATGCTCGCAGCGGCAAGCAATGTTTCGATAGTCGGGTCTTCCCACCCATCTTTGTCAGGTTCTTGGAAAGATTCAAATCGACGACGCCAATTGTATGCCAAACTCCTGCTATAAGTCCCGCATTCAGTGCAATTTTGGAGGGTGTATTCTTCTTTCAACAGCAGCATAGTAATTTGATGATGGCGGTACACAAATTCAGGAATTTGTTTCATCAACATCTTATCTGATGCAAACACAACTTTCAGGAAATCTTCGGGTAGCATTTCACACCCGAAAAGAGTTTTCACTTCATACCGTTTCAAGGCAGGTCCTACTAATAACCATGGAGGTGCTTGATTATCCATAAAAAAATCAACAATATAACCTGCCAACAATTTCTGTCTGGGGTTCATTTCGAGTTTGGTAATCAAATCGAACTGACTTGTGTGGAATACATCGGAGTGGAAACATGGCTGGCGCGGGCTTGAGAATGCCTATCGTTACAGACTTTAGAAGATTCGGTCGGTTTCACATGATACATGATTTAGACATTTATCATGATTTACCCGGTGAACTCCTTTGCCACATTTTTCCCGACTATATTTTTGTGAAAGGGAAGGTGTGTAAAAAATTCATGGAAAAATTGAAAATGTATTGTGTTTACTTAAAAAAACAAGCTGAATATGAGGATTTAATTCAAAATCTTTTGGATGAAAAGGAACTTCTTATTCGAAGGGTCAAAGAGAATTTGATTGCTGAAATAGTTGAAAAAAATCATTCCTATAATATGTAATGTTTTGAGTTTAAATAAATTCTTGAATAAATGTTCCATATTTTTCCTTGATTGGTCAAGCAAACATGATTGAATGAAAAAACATTTTAATTGGTCCTGAAAGTTGCATGGTTAATTTGGCTAAGATTACTTTTCAAACAAATTGATGAATGATTTCCACAGGATGTAAACAAATTAAGTTGGTTGGTGTATGATTTAGTAAACAAGTTTGACAATTTAGACTTGTCAGTTTTACTCTGATGAGCATTTTCAAATTAAGTCAATTATCTGCTAGATTGTAAGTCAGGAGATTAAGTCATTTTTGAAATTAAACTGCTTTGAAGTCAAAAGCTTTAAGATTGAGTCAAATTAAGTAATTTAAGTCAAGAGATTACGTCATTTTTGAAAATAAGTCACTAAAAACTACTTTTAAGTCAAAAACTTAAAGATTGAGTCAAATTAAGTAAGTCGGGGGATGTGACTTAAGTAAGTCAGAAGAAGCAATTTAAGTCAAGAGATTAAGTCATTTTTCAAAATTAAGTCACTATTTAAGTTACTATTTACAAATTAAGTCACTATTTTTCATAAAATAAGTCAGAAAACTGGTTTTCCACAATTAAGTCAAAAAACTTGAAGATCAAGTCAATTTTTTAAGTTACTATTTTTTGAAAAATCAGTCAAAAGCTAAAAATTCAGCCAAAAACTGATTTGGGAAATTGAGTAAAAAAACTTAAATATTTATAAATTAAGTAGATTTTTTCACAAAAATTGGTAAAACTAGGTGAAATTTATGCTTCCAAAAACCATTCACCCAGTTTCCGGAGTCGTTTACTCCAAAAACAGGTGAAAAAGCATGTTTTTTCCATGTTTTCAAGCGTTTCGGAGTAACTTTTTTGAGATTCACAGGAAATTCACCATGAATTTGCAAAAGTTACCCCA
>SXGT01108984.1_pt1 | contig 19897 bp, 21 predicted proteins | sample 3176221 | NCBI WGS metagenome assembly SXGT01 (sample SAMN11356862, study PRJNA531348) | freshwater metagenome | isolation source: freshwater sample F1-120 | place: China: Fuxian Lake, Yuxi | collected 2017-12-25
AGCTTGGAAATGCCGACCACCCTCTCGTTCGGCAGGTAAGCAATGTGCGCCTTGCCGATGATCGGCGCCAGGTGGTGCTCGCAGTGCGACTGGAACGGGATGTCCTTCAGCAGCACGATCTCGTCATAGCCGCCCACCTCCTCGAACACTCGCGCAAGGTGCTGCGCCGGATCGTCGCCGTAGCCCGCGCAATATTCCCGCCACGCCTTGGCGACGCGGCGAGGCGTGTCGACCAGGCCCTCGCGGGTCGGATCGTCGCCCGACCAGCGGATCAGCGTCCGGATCGCCTCCGCCACCTCCTCCGGCACCGCGAGCGGCGCGGGAGGCTCGACGAGGTCGCCGTCATCGAGCGCGGCCGGGTCTGAGTCGGTCATGCGTATTCCCTAACGTCAGTTCTAATCTGCAACTGTTTAACTCCGGCAACAACACGGAAAACCGCAGTTAACGGGACACGAAAGCATTTGACGCGGGCCCGCTTTGCACGCAGCTTCCCATACCGGAAGCACGAATATCGACGAAACGGCAAGAGACCGTCGCGATAATGGAGGAGGGGTCAGACCCATGAAGAAGCTTGAGCTGCTCGCCGCGTCCGCGATGGCGCTTGTCACCACGCCGCTCGCCGCGCAGACCGCGGCGACCACCTCGGCGCAGAACACCGCCCCCACGGGCGGACCCGGGCAGGAGGCGACCACCGCGGAGTCGGCCCCGGCGGAGACCTTCGGCGCGGACATCGTGGTCACCGCGCAGCGCCAGTCTCAGCGGCTCCAGGACGTGCCGATCGCGGTCAGTGCGTTCACCGCCGAGAACCTGGAAAAGCAGCAGATCGTCAACCCGCTGGCGCTCCAGCAGACGCTTCCCAACGTTACCTTCACCAAGACCAACTTCACCTCGTCCAGCTTCACCATCCGCGGCATCGGCGACCTGTGCGTCGGCGTCACCTGCGACAGCGCGACCGCGATCCACGTAAACGACATGCCGCTGCTGTCGACGCGCCTGTTCGAAAGCGAGTTCTTCGACCTGGAGCGGGTGGAGGTGCTGCGGGGGCCGCAGGGCACCTTGTTCGGGCGCAACGCGACCTCGGGCGTGGTCAATTTCATCACCGCCAAGCCCGATCTGTCGGGCATCCACGCGGCGGGCGAGTTCGAATACGGCAATTACGATTCGAAGCGCGTCCGCGGCATGCTCAACCTTCCGTTGGGCGAGACGCTCGGCGTCCGCGTCGCGGGCACCTATCTCAACCGCGACGGGCTCACCCGCAACGTGTTCGACAACACCCGCATCGACGGGCGCGACCTCTACTCGGTCCGCGGCACGCTGTCGTGGGAGCCGACTCCGGACACGCGGCTCGACCTGATCGCCTATTACTTTCGCGAGAACGACGACCGCTCGCGCATCCAGAAGCAGCTGTGCAACCGCGACCCGACCGGGGTGCTCGGCTGCGCGCCCGACCGGCTGGAGAATGAGACGGTCAACGCCGACGCCTCGCTCGGCACCGCCTTCGCCAGCCGCGAGTTCCTGACGCTGCGCGCGGGCGCGCTGGCGCCGCTCGGCCTCAATTTCGCATCCTTCGCGCTCGGCAGCATCTACAACAATGACGGCGATGCGTTCAGCGGCTTCGTCAACCCGGCGGGCAACCGCGTCGTCAACATCGACTTCCGCCCGACCTATTTCGCGGAAGAAGAGCAGTACACCGCCAAGCTGTTCCACGATTTCGGCCCGGTGTCGCTCAACGTGACCGGCGGCTATGCGACCAACACCGTGCGCTCGCGTTCGGATTATCAGCTCAACGTCGCCGACGCGCTGACGACCAATGCGGGGCTCAACACGTTCAACGCGGTCGCCACCTCGGGCAACCCGCTCGCCGCGCCGCTGCTCGCGGTGCGCAACGTCCTGATCCCGCAAGGGCCCGCTGGCGGCTTCTGCCAGTCGGGGATCGACCAGAACAACGTCGGCGTCTACGGCGGGGTCAGCGCCGGGTGCTTCCCGCGCAGCGTCGACTTCGACGAATCGAGCCAGAAGGTCACGCAATATTCGGCCGAGGCCCACCTCGACAGCAAGTTCGACGGACCGTTCAACTTCCTGATCGGCGGCATTTATTTCAACAGCAAGACCCGCAACAACAGCTATTACGTCAACAGCTTCGGGCTCGATTACGCCGCGGGCCTGCTCGGCGCGGCGACGACGATCCAGCAGCGGCTGCCCGTCGCCTTCGGCGGCGCGGGCAACGCCGCCTTCCCTTCGGTGTTCATCGCCTCGCCCTTCTTCCGCAGCAACACCGACCGCTTCGAGCTGAAGTCCTATGGAATCTTCGGCGAAACCTATTTCGAGGTGAACGACCGGCTGAAGCTGACGGTCGGCGCGCGCTACAACAACGACGACAAGACGGTGCGCGCGCGCACCACGCTGTTCCAGGACGCGGTCGGCGGCTTCCCGCTGGTGCCGATCGGCGCGACCTCGCTCACCCAGGCGCTCAACTACGCCGCGCTCGACTATGACGCCTTCACGCCCGGCGTGCAGGAGTTCGCGGTCGGCAACGTCAAGTTCCAGCGGCTGACCGGACGCGCGGTGGTCGATTACAAGCTCACCCCCGACAATCTGCTCTACGCGTCCTATTCGCGCGGGTACAAGTCGGGCGGCATCAACCCGCCGCTGTCCCCGACCTTCGCGGTCGAAACGACCTTCGCGCCCGAAAAGGTCGACGCGTTCGAGATCGGGTCCAAGAACACCTTCGGCAACGGCCAGCTCCGCCTCAACGTCACCGGCTTCTACTACAAATATCAGGGGCTTCAGCTCAGCCGCATCGTGTCGCGGACCGCGGTCAACGACAACGTCAACGCCGACATCTACGGCGTCGAGGGCGAAGCGGTGATCAGCCCGATCCGCGCCTTGGTCGTCAACCTCAACGCCAGCTACCTGAAGTCCAAGGTGGCGGGGGACAAGCTCCTCTCCAACCCGCAGGACCCTTCGGGCTACCGCTCGGACGCGGTGATCATCAAGGACGTGACGAGCACCGCCAATTGCGGCCTGGTCAACAATGCGGGCAACGCCGCGCTGGCCAACACCTTTGTCGCGACGGTGAACGGCATCATCGGCAGCGGCGTCGGCAATCCCGCGCTGTTGCGCCCGCCCACGCCCGTCCCCGGCACGACCACGACGGGCGCCTTCTCGATCTGCAGCGCGCTTTCGGGCGCCGCGGCGGGCGGCCTTGCAGCGCTCGGCACCACGCCTGCGGCGCGCACGCAATTGGCGGGGCTGCAACAGGCGACGTTCGGGATCGCGGGCGCGCTGCCCTTCACCGTCTTCGGCACCGGCGTGCCCGTCAACATCCGCGGCAACCAGCTGCCCCAGGCGCCGATGTACAAGTTCGCGGCGGGCATCCAATACTCGATCGACTTCGCCAACGGCATGACGCTCGTGCCGCGCGCGGACCTCAACTACACCGGCAATTTCTTCGGCAGCATCTTCAACCGCCCGATCGACCGCATCCAGGGCTATGAGGTCGTCAACGCGCAGGTGCAGCTCAACGGGCCGGGCGAACGCTGGTACGTCCGCGGCTTCATCAGGAACCTGACCAAGAACGACGCGATCACCGGCCAGGGCGTCGGCGACCAGTCGTCGGGGCTGTTCACCAACATCTTCACGCTGGAGCCCCGGCAATACGGCATCGCAGCGGGCTTCAAGTTCTAGTCGCGGGCGGCCTGCTCTTGCGCAAGCAAGAGCAGGCCACGCCACGTCGGGCAGCAGGAACGGCGCAGCCGTTCATGTCCGACGACGTGGCGTCCCACCGCAACCTACCGCTCCCTGATCCGTTCGGCCCTCCAGCAAGGAGAGACGCCGATGACTGACAATTTGAAGAAAGGCGACAAGGTCACCTGGAGCTCGCACGGCGGCACCGCGCACGGGCACGTGGAGAAGAAGATCACCTCAACCACCACGATCAAGGGCCACAAGGCGAAGGCGACCAAGGACGAGCCGCAGTACATCGTAGAGAGTGACAACGGCGGCAAGGCGGCGCACAAGGCGGACGCGCTCAAGAAGGCGTGAGTCCGGCCCGCAACCGGCAAGAGTAACCAACAGGAAGGACACCCATGGCCACCGCGAAGCAGAACACCGCCGCCAAGAAGACCGCGGAGAAGCAGACCAAGGCTGGCACCGGCATCCACGCCCCCGTCCAGCCTTCCCCCGAGCTCGGCGAGATCGTCGGCACCGACGCGCTCCCCCGCAGCGAGGTGATCAGCAAGGTCTGGGAATATATCAAGAAGAACGACCTTCAGAACCCCGAGAACAAGCGCGAGATCCTGGCCGACGACAAGCTGGCGAAGGTGTTCGGCAAGGACAAGGCGACGATGTTCGAGATGAACAAGTACATCTCGGCCCACCTGAAAGCCGCCTGAACCCGATCCGGGGCGAGCGCGCCGCTCGCCCCGGTTGACCGCGCTCGTCCGCCGCCTTAACCCGCGCAGCGCGCGCGCCCCCGTAGCTCAGCCGGAGAGAGCGACGGTTTCCTACACCGCAGGTCGGAGGTTCGAGTCCTCTCGGGGGCGCCAGCGCACGCCGACGGCGCGATCGTTCCGCCGACGATCAGCAGGATCCGAGCCTCCCAACGCCGTTCCCCATGGCAAGCGGTCGCGAGGTGGAGTCGAAGGGATGATCGAACTTTTCGCGATGGCCGCCGCAACGGCCGCGCTGCCCGCGTCGACTTTCAAGCCCACGGGCAAATGGACCCTGGACTATCAGCCGGCTCTCTGCCTGCTCACCCGTCAATTCACAAAAGAGCCGGCCAAGGCGACGTTCGGCCTCCGCCAGGCGCCTGCAGACAGCCAAAGCGAAGCGATTCTCTTGTTCGACGATGACGCGGACGATCGCGTTCGCCGCGGCATCGTGGCGGTGAAGCTGCCGGGCGCGGGCAAGGCGGTGCTGAGCGGTTCGGCGGTCAGCACCAGAGTCCCCGGCAGCCGTCAACGACTGTTGCGGTTTCTCGTGCCGCACAGCACGATGACGGCGCTCGCGCAGGAGACTTCGGTGACGGTCGAGGAACTGGGCCGGCCCGAAATGACCTTTGACCTGGAAGGGGCCTCGGGGGCGATCCGCGCGCTTCAAACCTGCGAGGCCGAGCACATTAGGGCTTGGGGGGTAGATCCGTCCCTGATGGCCGCGCCCGCGAAGCCGATCGGCGATGTGGTGGCATGGTTCGCGTTCCCGCTCCAGGCGGCCGTGAACCGGCAGGCGGGAGAGACCACGGTCCGTTGGAAGATCGACGTTTCGGGCAGGGTCAGCGACTGCATCGTGCTGCAATCGAGCGGACACGCCGCGCTCGACACTGCGGCATGCGCCCGGATTGCGAAGCTCGGCAGGTACACGCCCGCCGTCGGCAAGGACGGCAAGCCGATGCCCTGGGTCGAAACCCGTCGCATCATCTGGGCGCTGGGCTGATCGCCGACCGACGTCGTCGCGCCCTCGATCATCCCGCCGACAGGCTTGCCAGCCCCAGCGCCGCCCCGACCGCCAGCACCGCAGGCGTGGCGAGCTTGCTCTTCCAGCGGTACAGGACGGCGAGCGCGACCGCGGCGATAAGCGCGCTGGCCGCCAGGCTGGACGTGCGCGCGGCATGGCCTTGCGCCAGGTCGACGATCGTCACGGCGATCACGCCGACGACGCTCGCCGCCACGCCGGTCAGGAACGATTGCAGGCGCTTGCTCTCGATCACCGCCTCCAGCCGTTCGTAGAAGATCAGCGAGAACGCGAAGGCGGGCAGGAACATCCCCGCCGTGATCGCCAGCGCGCCCGTCAGCCCGCCGCTCATCCATCCGACGAACGTCGCGAAGATCACGAGCGGCGCGGGCAGCACGCTCGAAAGCCCGAGCCCGTCGAGAAACGCGGCGTCGGTCGTCCACCCCTTGCCCACCGTATCGTGGCGAATGAACGGGATCGCGGTATAGGCGCCGCCAAAGGTCAGCAGACCGCCTTTCAGCCCGGCCCAGAACAGCGCCCACGCGGTAGGCGCGGCGACCGACCGCGCGGCGCTCCCCATTTCGGACATCGGCTGCGGCGTGCCGACCAGCAGGGTCAGCCCGATCGCCGCCGCGATCACCCCCGCCGCAAGCCCCCGCCGTCCGGCGGACGCAAGAGCGTAGACGATGCCCGCGGACGGCAGCACGATCCAGAAGCTCGCGCCCGCGAAGGTCGCCGCCCCGGCGCCGATCGCGACCGCCCACAGCCACCGATCGTGGAGGATATGCGCGCCGATCCGGTGAACCGCGCGCACCACGACCGCCAGCACCGCGGCCTGCACCCCCAGGAAGATCGCGCCCAACGGACCGCTGCGCATCGGCAGCCGCGTATAGGCCCATGCCAGCGCGAGCATCAGCAAGAGGCCGGGCAGCATGAATCCCAGACCCGCGAGCACGCCGCCCCACCGCCCCTTGGCGCGAATGCCGAGGTGAACGCAGAGCTCGTGCGCTTCGGGCCCCGGAAGCACCTGCATCACCGCCAGCAGCTTGTTGAACCGGTCGCCGGCGATCCACCGCTCCTCTTCGACCAGCTCCCGCCGGATCATCGCGATCTGCGCGACCGGCCCGCCGAACGCCATCGCGCCGAAGCGAAGAAAGCGGACGAACAGCGCAAGGTGCGTCAACGCCGGCGGCCGGCAGCTTTCGGTCTCGACCGCGGATCGCGGCTGTTCGACGTCGGTCATGGCTTGGCTCCCCCCGGGGCTCAGTTCAGCGTCTCCGGCGGCTTGACCGGCAGCGGCAGCGGCGCGACCGCGACGCCCTCGTCGACCAGCGCCTTGGCTTCGGCGAGCGTCGCCTGGCCGTGGATCGGCGCATGCGCCTCCTCGCCCGCATGCATCGCGCGCGCCCGATCGGGAAACGCCTTGCCGACCCATTGCGAGTTCTCGAGCGCCTTGGCCTGCGCGGCGGCGAGTGCGCGCAGCGCCGTCTTGGCGTCGGCCCGCGTATTGCCTTTCGCGGGAATGTTGGGGGCCATCGCCGCCTTGACGACCTCCGCGTCGTCGCAGATCGGACAGCGCACCTGCGCCGCCGCCGCCTGCTCCTCGAACGCCGCGCTCGATGCGAACCACGCCTCGAACACGTGGCCGCCCCCGCATTTCAGGTCGAACACGATCATCGCCCGACCATCGGGATCGCCCGACGATGCTCCAGCACCGGGATCCGGGCGCGCACGTCGGCGGTGCGCGCCGGGTCGATCTCGACAAAGGCGAGCCCCGGCGCCTCGCCCATGTCGAGCGCCACCTCGCCCCACGGGTCGATCACCAGCGAATGGCCATAGGTCGCGCGTCCGTCCGCATGCTCGCCCGTCTGCGCCGCCGCGACGACATAAGCGGCGTTCTCGATCGCGCGGGCGCGGAGCAGCACCGCCCAATGCGCCGCCCCCGTCGGGCGAGTGAAGGCGGCCGGGACCGCCAGCACCTCCGCCCCCGCATCGCTCAACGCGGCGTAGAGCGCGGCGAAACGCAGGTCGTAGCAGATCGACAGCCCCAATCGCCCCAGCGGCGTCGCGACCACGCTTGCGGTCTCGCCGGGCGCATATGCCGCGGACTCGCGCCAGCTTTCGCTGCCGGGCAGCGCGACGTCGAACAGGTGGAGCTTGTCATACCGCGCGGCGATCGCCCCGTCCGCGTCGATCACGAAACCTCTATTGGCGAACCGCCCGTCGTCCCGCCGCACCGCCAGCGAGCCGAGATGGACCCACAGCCCCCGCGCCTTCGCCGCCCCGCGCACCGCGGCGAGGACCGGATCGTCCGCCTCCGCCACGATCGCCGCGGCCGCGCGCGCACGGTCGCGATCGACGAGGTTGGACATCTCCGGGGTGAACAGCATCGCCGCACCCCCGTCGGCGGCGGCATAGACCGCGGACACCAACGTTTCGGAGTTGCCCGCGGGATCGATCCCGCCGGTCATCTGGAGGACGGCGGCCTTCACGGCCTGCGGGCCCTAACCGGCGAGCAGCGGATCGAGCTTGCCCGCGCGGTCGAACGCGGCGAGGTCGTCCGACCCGCCGATATGCCGCCCGTCGATGAAGACCTGCGGCACCGTCGACCGGCCGTTCGCGCGCTGGATCATCTCGGCGCGCTTGGGCCCGCCCATCGTGATGTCATGTTCCTCGGGCTCTACGCCCTTGCTCGCCAGCAGCTTCATCGCGCGGGTGCAATAGGGACACCACGCCTTGGTGTAGATTTCGACCTTCGCCATGACGGGTCAGGTGTGGTCCGCAGCCGCGCTTGTCAATCGTCGCCGTCGAGCACCCGCGCCCAGCACAGCACCGACACCGACCGCGCGCCGCCAAGCAGCAGCGCATCGGCGCAGGCGTCTGCGGTCGCGCCGCTGGTGTGGACGTCGTCGACCAGAGCGACCGCCGCGCCCTTGATCGACTCGCGCGCGTCCTCGGACACCGCGAACGCCCGCGCCACCGCCTTGCGCCGTTCACGCCCGCTCAGCCCCTTCAGCACCGGGGTCCGCCGCGTCCGCGCGAGCGCGTCGATTGCGACCGGCACCCCCGCGATCCGCCCCACGCCGCGCGCGATCAGCGCCGCCTGATTGTACCCGCGCGACCAGATCCGCCAGCGGTGGAGCGGCACCGGCACCAGCCGGTCGGTGTCGGCGGGGAGCAGCCGCGCCATCGACCGCGCCATCGTCTCCGCCAGCCCCTCGCGCCCGCCGTATTTCAGCCCCAGCGCGATCCGCCGCGCGACCGGGCCATAGGCGACCGCCGCGCGCACCCCGCCATGCCGCGGTGGGCGCTCCAGGCATGGGGCGCAAGTCGCGCCTTCGCCCCGGTCGTATTCGAACGGCGCGCAGCACCGCGCGCACCACGGCGGCCCCATGAAACGCAGGGAGCCCCAGCATGCCGCGCAGAAGCGGTGATCCTCCGCCACCGGCAGCCCGCAGGCGGGGCAGCGCGGCGGCAGCGCGAGGCGAAGGGTCAGGCGCAAGGGCGCGAGCGGGTCCACACCCCCCTTGTCGCGCGAAGCCCCCGCGCCCACAAGCGCGGGCGTGGACATCGACATCTTCGACCGCGCCGCGCGCCGCCTCCGCCGGGATCGGGCCGCCGCCGGTTACGCCGCGCACGATTTCCTGCGCGCGGCGATGCTCGACGGCATTGCCGACCGCCTTGCCACGGTGAAGCGCTCCTTCGGGTCGGTGCTCGATCTCGGCTGCTTCGACGGGGCGTTCGCGCCTCCGCCCGGGGCTGGCGTCGTCCGCTGCGACGCGGGGGCCGCATTCGCCCGCGGCGGGGTGCAGGCCGACGAGGACCGCCTGCCCTTCGCCGCCGGGACGTTCGACCTGGTGGTGAGCGCGGGCGTGCTCGATCAGGTCAACGACCTCCCGGGCGCGCTGGCGCTCGCGCGGCGATCGATGAAGCCCGACGGGCTGTTCCTCGCCGCGTTCGTCGGGGCGGGCTCGCTCCCCAAGCTGCGCGCGGCGTTCCGCGCGGCCGAGCCCGAGCCCCCCGCCGCGCGGCTCCACCCGCAGATCGACGTCCGCTCCGCGGGCGACCTGTTGGTCCGCGTCGGCTTCGCGCTGCCCGTCGCCGACGTCGAGACGCTCGACGTCGGCTATCCCGACCTCTTCCGCCTCCTCGCCGACCTGCGCGGGATGGCGGCGACCAACGTGCTCCGGCAACGCGCGCCGCTGACCCGCGGAACGCTCGCCGCGGCGGCGGACGCGTTCGCCGCGCTCGCCGACGCCGACGGCCGGGTGCGCGAGCGGTTTCAGATCGTCTTCCTGACCGGCTGGGCCCCCGACCCTTCCCAGCCCAAGGCCGCACGCCCGGGCAGCGCCACCGCGTCGCTGGCGAACGCGCTCGGCAAGGCTAACGGATAGGCTCGCGCGGGACGATCACAGGCACCCCGCCCGCCTCGCCCACCCACGCGTCGATCCCATAGACCTCGGCGATCCGCTCTGGCGTCAGCACCGCGGCGGGCGCGCCGTCGGCGACCAGCCTTCCCCGGTCCATCAGCAGCAGCCGGTCGCAGAAGCGCACGGCGAGCGCGAGATCGTGGAGCACCGCGATCACCAGCGTGCCCGCCGCAGCGGCGTCGCGGAGCAGCGCCATCACCCCCAGCGCATGCGCGGGATCGAGCGCGGCCAGCGGCTCGTCGACAAGCAGCGCCCGCGCCTCGGCCGCCAGCGCGCGCGCGAGCAGCGCCCGCGCCCGCTCGCCCCCCGACAGCGTCGTCGCGTCGCGATCCGCCAGGTGCGCCACATCCGCCGCCGCCATCGCGCGCTCGATCGCGGCGAGGTCCGCCGCCCCCATCCGCGCCAGCGGCCCCAGATAGGGCATGCGCCCGAGCCCGACCAGCCGCCGCACCGTCACCGGCCAGTGGATCGCCCCGCCCTGCGGCAGATAGGCGATCGTCTTTGCAAGCGGACCGTCGACCACGATCCGCCCATCGGCCGCGACCAGCCCGAGCATCGCCCGGGCGAGCGTCGACTTGCCCGCGCCGTTGGGCCCAAGCACCCCGATCAGCCCGCGGTCGAGCGTCGCGCTCACCCCGTCGACCGCCAGGTGCCCGCCGAGCCGCACCGACACGCGATCGAGCACGATCACGACCACGCCCCCCGCTCGCGGCGCAGCAGCCACAGGAACACCGGCACGCCGAGCAGCGCGGTGACCACCCCCAGCCGCAGCTCGCTCGTCGTCGGCAGCAGCCGCACCGCGACGTCGGCGAGCGTCAACAGCGCCGCCCCGCCGATCGCCGAAGGCCACAGCACCGCCGAGGGCGACCGGTCGGTCAGGGGCCGGACGAGATGCGGCACGATCAGCCCGACGAAACCGATCGCGCCCGACACCGCAACCGCTCCCCCCACCCCCAACGCGGTCCCGACCAGCAGCCGCATCCGCAGCCGCTTCAGATCGACCCCCATCGACCGCGCCGCATCCTCGCCAAGCGTCAGCGCATCGAGCCCGCGCGCGTCCCAGCCGAGCAGGACCAGCCCCGCCGCGATGCACGGCACCGCCAGCGCGACATGCTGCAGGCTGCGATCCTCCAGCGATCCCATCAGCCAGATGGTGATCTCCATCGCCGCGAACGGATTGGGCGACAGGTTGAGCGCCAGCGCGATCCCCGCTCCCGCCGCGGTCCCCACCGCGATCCCGGCGAGGATCAGCGACAAGGCGCTGGCGTCGCGTCCGGCAAGCATGACGAGCAGCAGCAAGGCGAGCAGCGCGCCGGCCACCGCCAGCAACGGCAGCGCCGCGGGATGCACCGCCGCAATCCCGAAATAGAGCGCCGCCACCGCCCCCAGCGCCGCGCCGTTCGACGCGCCGAGCACCGACGGCTCGGCGAGCGGATTGCGCAGATACCCCTGCAACGCGGCCCCGCTCAGCCCCAGCATCGCGCCGACCGCAAGCCCCAGGATCGCGCGCGGCACGCGGAGCTGAAGAACGATGATCCGCGCCGTCTCATCGCCCCCGCCCGCAAGCACGGCGAGCACGCGCGCCGGCGACAACGGCACCGCCCCGACGCCAAGCGAAAGGATCGCCGCGGCGAACGCCAGCGCGGCGAGCGAACTCAGGAGGATGGGACGGCTCACGCCCGCCAAACTCCCTCCGTCACCCCGGACTTGTTCCGGGGTCCAGCGCTCCGCGAGCGATGCGGGTAGAGGCGCAATGGCGTAGCTGGCGGCACCCTGGACCCCGGAACAAGTCCGGGGTGACGTGGGGAGCAAAGGCGCTGGCAGTGAGCCCCAACACCCGGCAAGAGCCGCCCATGCGCCGCTTCCTCCCCTTCCTCCTCCTGCTCCCCGCCGCCGCTCCCCCGCCCAAGCGCATCGTCTCGCTCCACCTCTGCGCCGACCAATACCTCCTCGCGCTCGCCGATCGCGGCCAGATCGCAGGCCTCACCCGCTTCGCGCGCGATCCCGCGATGTCCCCCGCCGCCGAGCAGGCGAAGCGCTGGCCGGTCACCCGCGCGTCGGCGGAGGAGCTGCTCGCGCTCGATCCCGACCTCGCGATCGTCTCCCCCGGCCGCCGCTTCCTCAAGCCCCCCCGCCGCGTCCTCGAGCTCCCCGACGCGCATTCCTACCCGGAGATCGTCGCGCAGACCCGCCGGGTCGCGCACGCGATCGGCCATCCCGAACGCGGCGAAGCGCTGATCCGCCAGATGGACGCAGCCCTCGCCCGCGTCGCGCGACCGGGCCGCGGACGCGTCGCCGCCGAGTATCAGCGCCGCGGTTTCCTGACCGGCGAGGGCACGTTGATCGACGACCTGATGCGCCGCGTCGGCCTGAACAATCTCGCCCGCCGCCTCGGCCGCAGCCCGCTCGCGCAGGTCCCGATCGAGGCGATCGTCGCCGCGCGCCCAGACTTCCTCCTTGTCGAGGAAGGCGAGACCGTCGTCGATCAGGGCACCGCGATGCGCGCGCATCCGGCGCTTGGCGGTATCCCACGCCTGGCGCTGCCGCGCGCGTCGATGACGTGCGGCGGGCCGGGCTATGTGCTCGCCGCCGCCGGCCTCGCCCGCCAGCTCGCTCAGAACCGCGCCCTCACGCCGCCGTAAGCGCCCCGGCCCGCGGTCGCGTAGCCGAACACCTCCTCGTATCGCTCGTCGAACAGGTTCTCGACCCGCCCGAACAGCGCGAGCTTGGGCGTCAGCTTCAATTCGGCGTTGAGGTTGACCAGCACGAACTCCTGCAACGGCACGCGGCCCTGTTGAAACTGGCGGTCGAACACGACATCGTCCTGCCGCCCGTTGTAGCGCACCGTCAGCGTCCCCGCGAACCGCTCGTCGCGGCTGAGCGCGGTCACATTGACGCTCCCGACATGCCGCGGCCGCCGGACCTCCTGCACACCGTTCTCCCGCGACCGGGTGTAGGTATAAGCGAGATCGACGCGAAGCTGCTCCACCGGCCGCGCGGAGGCGAACGCCTCCACCCCGCGCTGCCGCGACACCGTGGCGCGGTTCGCGCTGCTGGCGACAAAGGCGGGCGCGGGATAGGTGACGAAAATTTCGTCGGTCAGCCTGCTCTGGAAATAGGTCGCGCCCAGCGTCGCCCATCCGAACGCCTGATCGACCCCCGCTTCCCACCCCTTCGACTTCTCCGGTTTCAGGTCCGGGTTGCCGATATAGCGCCCGTCGGAAAAGCCGAAGAGCTCGTAATAGGTCGGGTTTTTGACGCCGGTGCCGTACGCCGCGCGCACCCGCGTGCCCGCCGCCAGCCTGTACCCGCCCTGCGCCCGCCATGTCGTCGTATCGGCGAAGCGCGTATTCCAGTCGCGCCGCACCGACCCGCCCAGCGCCAGCCCGCCCGCGGTCAGCTCATACTGCCCGACCAGCCCGACGTTGTCGGTCCGACGATATCCCTGGAACACGAACGCCGACGGCGTGGTGTTTCGGAACCGCTCCCGCTCCACATCGACAGCCCCGGTGATGCGGTGGGTGGCCGCGCCGGTCTCCGCGCGAAAGCTCGATTCGAACGAGCCCTTGTAGCGCTGCCCGCGGTCGCCGAAGTCGTAGCCGTCCGCCGAATACTGATCGCGCTCGGTAGCCCCGAACTGCCCGGTCAGCGCGTTGGTCCAGCGCCCGTCGGCGAGCGCCAGCTCCGCGCGCACCAGCCCGTAGACCGCCTCGTTGGTGAACCGCGCGCCGGGCGTATCGACGACCAGGCCGAACCGTGGGCTGCTCGGGTCAAACTCGGTGCCGTTGGTGTCCGCCGCCAGGTTGGAATAGCGCGCCACGCCCGTCAGCTTGAACACGTCCGACGGCGCCCAGGTCGCCTTGGCCGATGCGCCGTAATGATCCGATCCGATGGTGCGCGCGCCCCCGCGCGCGGTCGGCACGCCGCCGGTCAGATATGCCGATCCCGAGACGGCGTAATCCACCGTCCCTGAGACGCCCCCCGCCCGCGCGGCTCCTGCGAAGGTCCCGAACGATCCGCCCTCGGCGCGCGCGCTCAGCCCCGGCGCGTCGCGTCCGCTCGCGGTGACGTACTGGATCACGCCCCCGATCGCGTCCGATCCGTAGAGCGCGGACTGCTGCCCACGCAGCACCTCGATCCGCGCGCCGTCGTCGATCGACAGCGTCGAAAAGTCGAATTCGCCCTGAAACGGGTCGGCGACTTCGATGCCGTCGACCAGCACGAGCACATGGTTGCTCTCGCTCCCGCGCACGCGGACCTGGGTGAACCCGCCGACCGTGCCCGCGCGGTTGACCGCCAGACCCGGCACGTCGCGCAGCACGTCGGACACGACCCGCGTTCCCCGCGCCTCGATCGCGGCGGCGTCGATCACCGTCACCGACGCGGGCACCTCCGCGGCCTCCTGCGCCTCTCCGGAGCGCGAGGCGGTGACGACCACGGTGTCGCCCTTCGCTTCGCCCGCCGGAGCGGCGGGTTCCGGCGCGGCATGGGCCGGCGCGGCAAGACAGAGCGCCAGCGCGTTCAACGAAATGGTACGAAACGTCATGTCCAACTTCCCCGTGCGTCGCGACGACGCGAAACGGGGCGGACGCGCACACGCGACCGGCCGGACGGGACATGGAAACGGACGCAAACTCGCCCACCCCCCGCGCGCGGCCCTTGCGGCCCCGGGCCGCTCAGGCGTCGCTCGGACGGACATGAAGCCCGCGTCCTCGGTCACCCCCTGGACCGCGGAACATGAGCGACAGCGCCGGCAGGTCTCCTGGCTCGCGGGTCGACACATGTTGCGCTCGCCTTCCCAGGACCCTCAGGTCCCAGTGGCTGTCCCCGAACAGGGACACGCGCACCACGCTCGCCGCTCACAGTTGCAGGGACAGCCGCGGAGTCGGAGCCTGCCGGCCCCTCACCGCATTCCCTTTCAAGCCCTTGCGGGCACCGGTGCGATCACGGCGGCGCACCCGAAGGTCCGCCGCCGCCGCCGCCTTAGGCCATGCGCGTCGCGTCAGGCAAGATCGTCATTCGCCGAAGTCGTCATAGGGCGCGGAGCCGCTGGCGATGGTCGATCCGCCGTCGCCGCCCTCGGGCTTGTCGCCGTTGTCCGGCTCGCCCTCGCCGGGATTGGGAACGAAGGGGTCGCCGCTCGAGGTCTCGGTCGCGCCCTTGTCGTCGCTGAAGATATCGGAAAAGCTCGGCATCGCAGATACTCCGGATCGCGGGCTCTCATCGGGGGCCGCGCCGCATCAACCCGCCGCCGCCGCGGCCGTTCCCTTATTCGACCCAGTCGAGCCCGATATCGCGGTACACCGACCGGTCCTCGTCCCAGCCCGGCTTGACCTTGACGTGAAGGTACAGGTGCACCGCGCGCCCGGTGATCCCCGCCAGCTCCGCCCGCGCGCGCGCCCCGATCGCCTTGATCCGCTCGCCGCCTTTGCCCAGCACGATCGCGCGCTGGGTCGGCCGCTCGACCAGGATCTGCTGGTGGATCTCGACCGAACCGTCGGGACGGTCGACGTACTTCTCGGTCTCCACCGTGCTCGCGTACGGCAGCTCGGCGTGAAGCTGCAGATAAAGCTGCTCGCGCGTCACTTCCGACGCCAGCGCTCGCTCGGTCGCGTCGGACACCTGATCCTCGGGGTAATGCCACGGACCCTCCGGCATCGCTGCGGACAGCGCGCGCTTCAGTTCGGGCAATCCGTCCCCGGTCTGCGCGCTGACGAACCACGTTTCGGCGAACGTCGCCATCGTGTTGAGCTTTTCGGCATGGACCAGCAGCTTGGCCTTGTCCGCCAGGTCGACCTTGTTGAGGATCAGATGCTTGGGTTCGGGCCGGTCGCTGAGCGCCTCGACGATGCCCGTCACCTTCGGCCCCAGCCCGCCCTTGGCGTCGACCACCAGCGCGAGCACGTCCGCGCCCTCCGCCCCGCCCCAGGCCGCCGCAACCATCGCGCGGTCGAGCCGCCGCTTGGGCTCGAATATCCCGGGCGTGTCGACAAGGAGCACCTGCGTCTCTCCCTCGATCGCGACGCCGAGCAGCCGGGTGCGCGTCGTCTGCGCCTTGGGGCTGACGATCGCGACCTTCTGCCCGACCAGCGCGTTGACCAGGGTCGACTTGCCCGCGTTGGGCGCGCCGACCACCGCCACCAGGCCGCACCGCTCCGTCATGTCCGTTCCACTTCTTCCAGCAGCGCGGCGGCCGCCGCGATCTCCGCTTCCTGCTTGTTGCGCCCCGTTCCGCTCGCCGCCAGCTTGCGCCCCACCTTGACGCTGACGGTGTAGGACGGCGCGTGATCGGGCCCCGAGCGCTCCTCGACCGCATAGACCGGGCTCCCCCGCCCGTGCGCCGCGGTCCATTCGAGCAGCGCCGACTTGGGGTGCCGCGGCAACGCCCCGCGCGCGCGCTCCCCCCAGGCCCGCCGCACGAAGTCGCGCGCCGCCTCGAACCCCGCATCGCGGTACCAGGCCCCGATCAGCGCCTCCATGACGTCGCCGAGCACATTGTCGCTGTCCGACGCGCCGTCGTCGCGCGCCTGCTTGCCGAGGCGGACGTGCGCGCGAACGCCCAGCGATCGCGCGACGTCGGCGCACACCGCCCCCGTCACCAGCGCGTTGAGGCGCTTGGACAATTGCCCCTCCGCCTCGTCGGGAAACAGCTCCCACAGCCATTCCGCCATCGCGAGCCCCAGCACCCGGTCGCCCAGGAACTCAAGCCGCTCGTAATTGGCCGCCGCCTGGCTGCCGTGGGTCAGCGCGCGTTCGAACGGCGCGCGGTCGCCCGGCGCGCGCCCGAACGTCTCCGCCAGCCAGCCGTGAAGGTCGTCGCTCAACCCCCGATCCGATCCCAGCGCGCCGCCGTCACCCAGGTCCACGGCTTCCAAAGCTCCGCCGAACCGTCGGTCGAGAAGAAGGTGACCAGCACCTTGCCCTCCAGATTCTCGAGCGGCACGTAACCCATGCCGTCCGGCGCGGCGAAGCGGCTGTCGCCCGAATCGTCGCGATTGTCGCCCATGACGAACACGTGTCCCGCGGGCACGGTATAGACGTCGGTGTCGTCGCGATCGGGCATCTGCCCCTGATCGAGCACCGCATAGCTCACCCCGCCCGGCAGGGTCTCGCGGAACTGCGGATAGCGGCACACCGGACGGCCCGCGTCCACGTCCAGAAACGCGGCGTCGCACCGTCGCGCATCGAAATTGGGGGTAAGCGGCAGCACATAATCCGCGATGCGCTGCTTGAGGATCGCGCGCCCGTTCAGGATCAACTGCCCCCGCCGCATCTGGATCGTGTCGCCGGGCAGGCCGATCACCCGCTTGACGACATCATGGTCTAGCACCTCCGGCGCGCGGAACACGACCACGTCGCCGCGGTCGGGAACCCGGCTGAACACCTTGCCCGGCACCGCCGGAACCCCGAACGGCATCGCCCAGCGCGAATAACCGTAATTCCACTTGGACACGAACAGGAAGTCGCCGATCAGCAGCCGGGGCAGCATCGATTCCGACGGGATCGAGAACGACGTGATGAAGAAGCTGCGAAAGATCAGCACGAACAACGCGAGCTTGAGCAGGAAGCGGATCGTGTCCCACGGTTCTGACTTGGGGCGTTCGGAAGCGGGGGTCTTGGCGGCCATGGGGCGAGCCTTACCCCGGTCCGCACGTCGTGAGTAGCCTTGAACGCCCCGACCCGGTACGAGGCGCGCTCGCATTGGAGGGACATACGCCATGACGGACTGGTCGACGATCGAAGCCCTGCCCCGGCGCACGCTGCTGGAGCTGTTCGGCGACGATGCCGACCGGTTGGCGAAGCTGAGCCTCGACGTGTCCGGCATCCACTTCGACTGGTCCAAGACGCACCTGACCCCGCAGGCCGTGGACGCCTTCGCCGCGCTCGCCAAGGCGCAGAACCTGGCGGGCAAGCGCGAGGCGCTGTTCGGCGGCGAGGCGGTCAACGTCACCGAAGGCCGCGCGGTCGAGCACACCGCCGAGCGCGGCGAGGGCAACCCCGACAGCGTCGCACGCGCCCGCGCCAGCCACGGCCGGATGCGGACGCTGATCGACGCGATCGAGGCGGAGGCGCTCGGCCCCGTCCGCCACATCCTCCACGTCGGCATCGGCGGCTCGGCGCTCGGCCCCAACCTTCTCGTCGACGCGCTCGGCCGCGAGGAAAAGCGCTACGACGTCGCGATCGTCTCCAACGTCGACGGCACCGCGCTGGAGGACGTGTTCGACCGTTTCGATCCCGCCGCGACGCTGCTGGTGGTCGCGTCCAAGACCTTCACCACGACCGAAACGATGATGAACGCCTCGTCGGTCCTCGCCTGGATGACCGAGCACGGCGTCGACGATCCCTACGGCCGCGTCATCGCGCTCACCGCCGCGCCGGAGAAGGCGGTCGAATGGGGCGTCGACGAAACCCGCATCCTCCCCTTCGCCGAGAGCGTCGGCGGCCGCTACTCGCTCTGGTCGACGATCGGCTTTCCCGCCGCGATCGCATTGGGTTGGGACGCCTTCTCCGAGCTGCTCGAAGGCGCGGCCGAAATGGACCGCCACTTCCGCCTCGCCGCGCTCCACGAGAACGCCCCCGCGCTCGCCGCCTTCGCCGACCTGTACTATACGCAAGCGCGCGGCGCCGAGACCCGCGCCGCCTTCGCCTATGACGAGCGCCTGCGGCTGCTCCCCAGCTACCTCCAGCAGCTCGAGATGGACTCGAACGGCAAGGGCGTCACCGTCGACGGCCGGCCCGTCGGCCGTCCGACGGCCCCGATCACCTGGGGCGGGGTCGGCACCGACGCGCAGCACGCGGTGTTCCAGCTCCTCCATCAGGGCACCCACCTTGTCCCGGTCGAGTTCATCGCGGTCATCGAGCCTTACGACACGCTGGCGGAGGACCACCACCGCGCGCTCCTCCTCAACGCCTTCGCGCAAGGCGCCGCGCTGATGAAGGGCAAGCACGCCGACGACCCGGCGAGGAGCTATGGGGGCGACCGCCCGTCCTCCACCCTCCTCCTCGACACCCTCGACGCGCGCACGCTCGGCGCGCTGATCGCCTTCTACGAACACCGCGTCTTCGTGAACGGCGTCCTGCTCGGCATCAACAGCTTCGACCAGTTCGGCGTCGAGCTCGGCAAGGAAATGGCCAAGGCCGCGGAGCAGGGCGGCGGCGATTTCGATTTGTCAACCGCGGATCTGATCAAGCGGGCGGGTCTGGACTGAGCGAAACAGCACAACTATGTGTATAGCGTAGTGGAGATGTACACATGCGCACCAATATCGTTATCGACGACGAATTGATGGCTGAAGCGATCGCGGCCACTGGCGCAAAGACGATGCGGGAGGCCGTTCATGAATCCCTGCGACGCACCGTTAGGGCCAAGAAGCAGCTGGAGGCGTTCCGTGCATTGAAGGGGCTCGGCTGGGAAGGTGACCTGGACGACATGCGCACGAGCAAGCACGCTCCCGAATGATCTTGGTGGACAGCAGCATTTGGATCGACCAGCTCTGTCACCGTGAGACGCCGCAAACGCTGGCGTTCGAGCGCCTGCTGTTAGCGGAACAGGACATCGTTGTCGGCGACCTCGTTATGATGGAAGTCCTGCAGGGCACGCGAGATGATCGCAGCTTCCATGCCGCCCTTGCTCACCTGTCCGGCTTCCGGAGTATCCAGATCTCCGACGGTGCGATTGCAATCGCCGCCGCCCAGAACTACCGCACCTTGCGCGCGCGAGGCGTCACCATTCGCAAGACGATTGACGTGCTCATCGCCACGCGCTGCCTCATGGACGATATGCCCCTTCTTTATCGAGATCGCGACTTCGACCCGTTCGTGGAGCATTTCGGGCTGAGAGTTGGCTTGGAGTTCGCATCCGGAGTGAACTGATGCCCGATTTCGACTACGACCTCTTCGTCATCGGCGCAGGTTCCGGCGGCACCCGCGCCGCGCGCGTCTCCGCGGCCTATGGCGCGAGGGTCGCGGTGGCGGAGGAATACCGCGTCGGCGGCACCTGCGTCATCCGCGGCTGC
>SXGT01081235.1_pt1 | contig 19896 bp, 28 predicted proteins | sample 3176221 | NCBI WGS metagenome assembly SXGT01 (sample SAMN11356862, study PRJNA531348) | freshwater metagenome | isolation source: freshwater sample F1-120 | place: China: Fuxian Lake, Yuxi | collected 2017-12-25
CGCGATGGCTGAGGCTGGTTTTCAAGAAACGGCGGGTTTGCGCATCATCCTCGATTAATAGAATCAAGTGAGAACTCATACCACACGCTCGACAAACTCCGGTTCGGCGAGTCGCGGCGGTTCATGCAAAGGCAGTTCTATCACGAATTCAGCGCCTTTGCCCATCCGGTTATCGGCTCGAATCATGCCGCCATGAGCCTCGACGATAGCCTTGCACAACGCCAATCCCAACCCCACCCCACCCCACTTTGATCCGTTTCACTGTTGCCACGATAAAATTTATCGAAAATTTTGCTTTGTTGATTCTTCGCAATGCCCGGACCGTAATCTGCGATACTTAACAGACAGCTGGATGACAGAGCCCGGGCTTCGATATCGATAGGGCTACCCGGCAATGTGTACTTGACGGCATTGTCGATCAGATTGACCAACACCTGTTCCATTAAAACCGCATCGATCCATAACAAAGGCAAGTTGTCAGGTAACACTATCCGTACAGGCCTATTTTCCAACCGCTTATCCAGGCGATTCAAGGCGCTGCCTACCAGTTCTTCAATCGCGTTCCAGTCTTGATGCAGTACGATTTGACCACTGCTCAAGCGCGCCATGTCGAGGAGTTTGCCGGTTAATTCCGACATGTGTTGCGCTTCATCCAAAACGGTATGATGCAAATCCTGGCGCTCAAGCGCTGACAAGTTTGCGTCGGTTTCAATCAAGGTGCCTACTGCGCCAATAATACGCGTCAGCGGGGTACGCAAATCGTGCGAAATGGAGCTTAACAGCGCATTGCGTAGAGCTTCAGTTTCTGCTTGTAGTGTGGCTTCCTTGGCTTGAGCGGCCAATTGAAAGCGTTCTAAAGTCTGCGCGATCAGGTGACAAAAGGTGTTTAATTCCGGAGTTTGCCGATCCAGGCTATCGCCTTGTGAAATCACCAGCACGGCTTGCATGGCGCTCGAGCCTTTGAGTGGATAATACGCCAACGAACTTTTCACGTTGCTATGACCAGTATCAAAAGCTTGTTGCACGATACTCAGATCGATACTTTGCAATGATGTGGGCAAAGCCTGATTTAACCGCGTTTGCAGAACATTGTCGGCATCGGGCATCAATAAGACCGAATCGGCATTGAACTCGGTATGAATATGTTCCACAGCAATACTGGCGACTGCCTCCACGTCGTGAGCCGCCGATAATCCGCAACTCAAACGATACAACGCCAGGGTATGTAATTCCCTTTGCTTAGCTAACTCGGCTTGTAAGCGGGATTTTTCCAGCAAACTGCCGGTGACATTCGCCACCACGATCATGACAGCCAAGCCGACGATATTTTCCAGATCGCTGATGGCAAATGAGAAAATCGGACGGGCGAAATAAAAGGCAAAAGTTGGCGCGCTCAACAAAGAAGCAACGATAGACGCACCACGACCATATCGACTGGCCACCAAAAACACCCCGAGCAAATAAATCATCAGGATACTGGGCGGCCCTAGCAGATGCCGCAAAGGCCAATCGATCAGAGTGCAGATAAACGGCGCAGCAACTCCCCAGATATAGCCCATCAAACGATGATTGACCCCTAGCGCTAGAGACATGAGCAGGAGTATTGATGTGGTCTTGCTGGCATCGGCGCTGCTATTAACCTGGACTGTTACAAATTAAAAAGAGCCTGCATTGACCAGAAAATGCACGCCTATACTGGCGAAATAACTCAATAAAATCACCGGACACCATTTTAAATGGCTGCTAAAAGTATATTGCCCTTTGGCTTGCCCCAACAGACCAATCCCGGGCGCTGAACCTATCGCCAGCAAGCTCCCCCCTACACCAAGTGTCAGAGTTAACAATAGCCATTGGCCTTGTGGAATATCCGGATGCATGGTCAATACTGCAAACATCAGCGTCCCGTTGTCGACAAAAGCCGATGATAAACCAATCAGGATATTGGCTAAGCTGGGATTAAATTGACCATACAACAATTGAGAAATGGCATCCAGATAGCCGATGAATCCCAAGCCGCCGATCCCCATCATGGCCCCATAAAAAAACAACAAGGTATCCCATTCCAAGCGACCGACTTTATCGAAAATATCTAAACTCGAGGCTTTAGTATCTTCGGTATGGGGTTGAGCACCACAAAAAAACAACGCGTATTCAGACACCGGAATTTGATTGGCTTCAGAGTGCTTTTGCAAATAAAAATAAAAAAACTGCAGCAATGACAAGCCAGCCATCATCCCTGCCGCTGCGGGCAATTTCAAAGTCATGTCAAAAATAACCGCTAAGCCTATGGTGACGGCAAATAGCACCATCACCGTGATAGCCCCATGAGGTAGCTGTAACTTTTGGTTGTCAACCGGCGGCTGCCCTTTAGGTAGAGCAAAATGCATGGCGGCGGCTGGCAATAGAAAATTGACCAGGCAAGGGACAAACAATTTAAAAAACTCGGTAAACCCCAGCATGCCGTGTTGCCAGACAAACAAGGTAGAAATCCCGCCTAACGGGCTGAAAGAACCACCGGCATTGGTGGCGATGACAATATTCAGACAGGCCAGCGACACAAAGCGCGGATTACCCTGCCCGACCGCCACCACCACGGATCCCATGAGTAATCCGGCGGTTAAACCATTGATGACGCAGGACATCGAAAACACTAAAAAGCCGGTAACCCAAAATAATTGTCGGTAACTGAGGCCTTTACTGACCAGCCTAATTTTCAGCAATTTGAAAATCCCCATATCCTCCATGGCATTCAGATAGGTCATTGATACCATGATGAACAACAACAGCTCGATATACGTCTGCAAGTTGCTTCTAAAGGCAGTCACGGCCGACAAACTATTGCCATGTTGCTGATACACAAGGGCGATCACCAGCCAGATCAAGGCGGCGGCCATAATCATGGGTTTGGATTTACGCAGGCCGGTTGCTTCTTCAAACATGGCGGCAATATATGCCACCACGATTACAACCAGAGAAAAATATCCAACCCAATGTTGTGTCAGATCGAGATGAAAAGATTGCGGTGCTTCAGGTATTGACTCCGCAAATCCAATTCCAGGAAATGCCAATAAAGCCAAACCGAGCAGACAAACGACAAAGGAAAACATGCTTTCTCCGGTCAATCGAGTAAAGGGAGGTGCCACCAAACCCGTTGATTCCTGACGGGTTTGTTATAGCAAAAGCATTTTATTTTTTAGGGTGTAAAAAAGGCGTAAAGAGCTGTGTATGAAAAGTAAAAGCCCTTTATTCGCAAGGTTTCAAATCTAATTCACCATTAATTGTTTTTAACATAAAATTCAATTAGTTATAAACATTCAAGGGTAAAATAGGGGTAATAAATCATATTTTTACCCATCAACCATCAGTATCCACGCTCAGTTTGCTCAGCCTCCCAGCCTTTCAGCGCCAATAGAACGGCCCGGGGCACAGGTCGTGCCCCAGAGCCGTAAGCACTGACTGTACGCGGCGTCAAGCCTAGCGCTTGTGCAGCTTGCGCCAAGCTTAACCCGTGCTTAGCTCGCCATCCGGCAAACTGGCGGGTAGCTTCATCCGGCGCGTGTTGGGCTTGTGCATCCAGCCAAAGCGTATCCGCGCCAATTTGAATATCCAGCTCAGGCCATTCCACCGTCCACCCTTCGCCATCGATCATCATAGCCTTGGAAAAGGCTGCAGGGTCTTGCAGCGGGCGCAAACCTGGGTAAGCCTCAAACGCATGGGCCAGCGACACAATAAAGACGTGACCATCAATAAAACTCAATTTCAGCCGGTAATCCGGCAAGGCCGAAACCGCCTGCAGGCGGGGCCGCTTCATGGTTGTTGCCATTGTTTCCACTCCTCAATCAATGCCGCCTGATGGACGACTAACCACTGTTTGACTTCGCGCAATAGATCGCGCGGCACTTCACCGGCGGCCAATTCCAAGGTGACCAAATCAAACCGGGCATTAATATCGCCGCCCACTAAGTGTACGTGCATCGGCTCATGGTCTTTCTCTCGCAATTGCAGCCGGTATTTATTGCGAAAGCGTTGCTTGGTTGTCATGTTTGAATGATATAGAAATATTTTCTATAGATCAATAATAGGTGTTTTCACAACAACTGGAACAACTCGTCAACAGTACCCAGTTAGCGCCCGTTATTTACCCCCTGGATTTGCTGTTAATCCAGCCGTCCATAATCGGTCTGATGGCGGCTATCTCATCGATCACCATCAGCACGGCAGGAAATAATTCGTTTTCTCCCGTGTCATCGGCCAACAGGTCATCAGCTACCAGCTTGAGCACGCTAAGAGCGCGGCCTGTTCTGAAGTTTACCGCGTCGATCATGCCAATGTCGGAAACGTCGATGGGGTTGATTGTTTCGGCGTTCATGCGGCCCCCTGTGGTGTTTGGGTTGATGGATTGGCGGCGTTTGCCGGTGCGATGCCGGTCAAAATCTCCCGGATGCCTCGCAACCCAGACCGCCCGGTTTGGGATTTTTGGTGCTTTCGCCGATCCGGGTTTTCGGGCGGATTTTGGGCGCTTCCTCGCGCGCGCGGTTTTTGGGTTAATTGGGTTATATTGGGTTTGGGTGACGACATGTCACTAGTTTTGGTCAGAATGTCACTGGTTTTGGACACAGTGACACGGGTGTGTATAACTTTTTCCGGTGACTTGATGTCGCTGGTTGTGGATAAGTTGGGCTCGATTTCGGCCGCTGGCACAGGTGCCGCTGTGTCGCTTGTGACTTCTGCATCAGGCAGCAAAATCATATAGTGATTGGTCAGGCCTTTGTCACGTATCACTGCCACATGTCCGAGTGTCTCCAGTGTCGAAATTGACCGCATCACCGTACGACGATCACACCCGGCACGGAAGGCAATATCCGACAGCGACATGTAGCAATAGCCGCCCCGGTTGGCACGATCCGCCAGCGCAATAAAAACCGCCTTGCTGGCCCCTTTGATGCTGGCATTAAACGCCAGGTTTAAAAACTCCATGCTCATGCCAACCCCCTTTTGGACGTAACCACATGCTTAACGGCTTCTGCATCGATCTCGCTGGTAGTCTTGACTCGACGTTGCAATAACCAAGCGTCCAATTCATCGCGACGAAAATAAAGCATTTTCCCGCGCGGTTTGAAGTGAGGAATCTCTTGAGTAGAGGTCAGCTTGTAAATGTAGGAAGCCGTCAAGCCCGTATAAGCCGATGCTTCTTCGATGTTCAATATCGGCTTATTGGCCAGCACTACATGACTCAGCGCCTCCAGCCTGTCTATCACGGCCAGCAATAAGGTTTTAACATCCATATCGACGTGCTGTTGTTCAATGGCGCGGCTATTCATGCTCACCCCCAGCATCACAATTAGCTTCCTGACGAAGGTCGTATTGTCTAATCTGCCAAGCGAATACCATAGCCATCGCATCCTTGGCTTCCAATCGGATGGCTTGGGCGGCATTCTGCAAGGTTCCCATATCCAGGGCGTCGGTATCGGCATAAAACACCACCTCTATCAAATCGGCCAGCGCCGCTATACGGCCCAATACCGGGTTGATGCTGTCGTAAAAACCTGAACCATCAGCACGATGGCTAAAATCAATGGATTCCGAGAATTTGACCGGTTGACTGCTCATTTCACACCCCCCATCAACAACAACGCCAGGTCAACTATCAATGGCCGTTCATCGAATTGCGGATTGTGTCTGATCCGGGCGGAACGCTCCAGGTGCAGGCGGTTTTGGGCAATCTGTTTGGCATCAGTGCGACTGATCATTGTGCACCTCCGGCCAATTTGGCCCAACGCTCAAAGCGCTGGCTGCCGTGGTCGATGTACAGATGCACTTCCTTGGTGGTGACTCGGGCATCTAATGTCAGCACGGCCATGCAGTCATCAAACAAGGTCTTATCCAGCCCCCTGAGTTTAATCAAATTGAACGGGAATCGATAGCCGTTGTACAGGCCCAGCAGGAACAGACGAACGGTACTGGCCTGGCCAGTATCGCGATCGGCGATTTTGACCAGGCGGATTAATGCGGGAATCCCGGCATCGGTGGTGGCTTGGCGCTCGGCATCTAAGGCCAGTAGCTCTTGAAAGAAAAGATCCAGCTGGCTGTGATTTGGGCGGATTTCGCCTAGGGTTTGCGTAGTCATACGGTGACTCCTTTGTATAAATAAGTAACCGTCGGCAAAGGTTCGAATCTTTGGGCGACGGGCTGCAATGGGTTCGAACTACCGTACAAAGGCAACGGCCACCCCTAAGGGTGCCCAAGACAGCCCGCCATAACAGAATAACACGACATAAACCGCGCTGAATGACGGACACAAAAAAGCCGCTAGGAATGCGGCGCTTTTGACGCCTTTGCTTAAACGGGGTTCGAATCCCGTCCACTGTGCTCAGTGGATGGCTGCAGATTATTGACCTGTGTTGAATTTGTCAAGCGGTTTTTTGTGCGGGTGTTTGTGGGGGGGTATCGGTGCGGCTTGTTTGCTGATTTGGATAGCCAATAATCGCGATAGCTCATAAAGCCCATAATGGCCCATGGGTGGGTGTTGAGGGTGACAGGGCGTCGAATGACGCCTAAGCCTAAGCCTAAGCCTACGCCAATGGCTAATCAGTCCTGATTTCTTGGTTTTGGTAATCTTTTTTTGATTTTTACTTCATCAACGAATTTATCAAAATCAGACCTAAACGCCTTTTCATGGACTGCTATGAATTTTTCGTATTCAGTTAACGCATGTTTTTTGGCTAAATCACCACTTACTTTTCCAAATCCCTCCAAAACATCGTAAGCGTTAAATCGCAGGAACTCATCTAGCTTATTCACCCAGTCTTTCATGGTCATAACAATTTTCCTTTTCGCGAAAAGCTCAGCCGTTCCCAAGTAATTCTCTACAAGGCGCTCCAATTCATCCAATTCTTCAGGGGTTAAATAATTTTTACCTATCGGGACATCCGTTTTAAGTATCACTCCATCTTTATGCATATTGGCGTAATGCACTAATCCCATGTTTGGCTTAGTCGCATCGGCTCTTTCTTTTACTAATTCAGCAGCCGTATGATGATGAATTGCATAATGAAATTTATTCTGAACTTGCGCAAAAAAGCTCTGAGTGACGGGGGCGTTTTTGTCGTAATCAACGCTACATTGGCTATATAGATCAGTCACTTTTTGCCAGAACATACGCTCCGATGTGCGAATTTTCCTAATTCGCTCAATCAGTTCATCAAAGTAATCCTTGCCGAATATTTTATTGCCTTGCTTTAGCCTTTCATCGTCAAGAGCAAAACCTTTAATCAAATATTCTTTCAAGACTGATGTGGCCCATCGCCTAAACTGTGTAGCCTTGTACGAATTTACACGATAGCCAACAGATATGATTGCATCGAGGTTGTAAAATTTAGTGTTGTAATTTTTGTTGTCAGAAGCAGTTGCTCGAATTTTTCGAGTAACTGATTCTTCGCTTAACTCATTGGTTTCAAATATGTTTTTTAAGTGGTAAGTAACTGTATTTGATTCAATATCAAAAATATCCGCCATTCCTTGCTGGGATGCCCATACGGTTTCCTCCCCTAACAGCACCTGGATCTTAACGGCTCCATCTTCTGCGGCGTAAAACATGAATGCTGATGAATCTACGATCTCAGGAACATCTGCATCTACAACGCGTTCAGGTCGTTCAATGGACTGAATTTGATGAGTCTCAATAACTGGGAGATTAATAAGATCATCAACAGATAAATTGATGCCATGTTGTGCAGCCAATATCAAAAGCTTTGGGTGCCATCTAGCTGGTATTGATTCGGATTTGACCCAATAAGCAACGGTGCTTTGCCCTTTCCCTATGAGGGTTGCAAGTGCTGTTTGACCGCCAAACATATCAACAATAGCTTTTACATGCATAACACCGCCTCTCGGAATAAATTTGATAATCAAATTTTACTATCGGGTTATTTGCTGTCAATATCAAATAATTTGATAAAATCAAATATCACCAATTGCGTGTCCAGCTCTGGCCGGGTTGGTTGATCTTGACTGCCAATAAGCGCCGTAGCTCATAAAGCCCAGCAAGACCCAAGGCGGGCAGGTGTTAACGATGGATGGCTTCGGCTTTAGGCCTTGGCCGTTGATGATGGTGTTTAATGTCTTCATGTTTGGCCTGGGAGACTCGCTGCGCTTGATCTGATCTTATGCAGCCAGTCTACCCGTCGTTTAAATTTATGCAGGAATGTCTTTAGTGTGGATGTCAGCCGACAGCACCATGCTGCCCACCAACAACGGCCCACCGTAGAGCAGCGGAATTCGGTGACCTTGGCGGGTGGTGTTGACGACGCCGTTCATGAGGTAACTGGGCTTTGATTCGTAAGGCTCGGTTTCTTCTGGCCTGACGCCACTATTCGTGCCGCTGATAACTTGCGCAATCACCGATATAGCCACTGCAATGGCTATATTGATCAACCCGGCAATAACCGCCGCTGTTGTAGCGCCAATGGTCACCCCGGCTGTGGCGCCGATAGCAATAACAGTTTCAACTCCCGTATTTCCGCTCACACGGGGTATTACCCATAATTCTTCATGCGCCCACGCCTCTAATGCGGTGTTTTGTGTGACTTGTCTAGACGCGTTCGGGTTGTCATGATCCACCAGCACTAACACATAATCCCCCTGATCCGCATAGCCAATAAAGCCGGGGCGATTGGCTTCAATAGCTCGCATCGATTCTGCGACAGTTTTAACGTTAAGCGACCATTCCTGCTTGAAGCGTTGCAGGTCTCCGTACAGTTTGATGGTTTTCATAAGTGTCCTTAGTTTAAATACGGTGAAAATTTAGGTATCGGCTTGGCTTTGGGCGGCTCGACCTGATTGATTTGGTTTAGCAGTTCCTTGTAAAACTGCTCGCTATTGGCCTCAGCCGCAAGCCCGGATAAATGCCCGTTGCCTGTGCAAACTATAGCGCCTAAGCGGGTTGCGACTTGAAACAGTGCAGCATCAATATCCGCTTTAGCCAGGCCTATACTGGTAAATTGCACCGCCATAGTATTAAACAGTACACGTGGCAGGTCATTGATTAGGGCTTGTGTGTCTACTTCCTCGATAGGCGGGTTTTGTGTGGTCATACGCGTGCACCACGCCCTTTCCTACCCAACGCGGGACGTTGACCCGCTGCGGACTGGATAAGCTTGGCTTTCAGCTTGAATACGCGGTTTTTAACCCGCTTCAATTGACATTCGATCTTACGTCGGCAGGTTACGGAACAATAATCTTTAGGCCTACCGGTTTTGGCTTTTTCGGCAATCGGTTTTTGACAGACTTTGCATTGACTCATGAGGGACTCGGGGTTTTATCAAAGGAAACGGTATCGCCGGAAGCGGTCAGCAGTAATCTGAATCGGTCGTTTTGCCGTTTCAGCTCCGCCTCGATCCGGATGATCACTTCACCGGCTCGACCTTCACCCAGCATGGTATTAGCGGGTAAGCGCCTGCAGCTCATCAAATCATGTTCCAGTTCGCCGATACGCTTTTCGATCCGCAGTATTTCCCGTTCCGCCATGCGCCTGCACACGACGGAACAGTAATCTTTGGGCCTGCCGGTTTTGGCGTTGCTTTCCACCGGCTTGTTACAAATGGCACAAGCTTTCATCAGACAACCTTTCCAGAAAATACGACACGTTTGGCATCGCCGGAAAGCGATTCGATCACGGTTAAATGATTCGCTCCCCGATCTCTAGCCCAGTCCATGGCGGCCTGTTTGCTTGAGAACATGCCGGTATCCGTTTCGCCGCCTTTGCGGTTAATTTTGATTTGGGCTTTAAATTTCATCATTAAACAATCTTTATAAACCTGCCAGCATGCGGGTTTCGATATCCGATACTTTGCTCAAAATCTGGTTGTCATCCAGGCAGCTCGTCAGGTCTGACAACTCACTGAGCAGCGACTTAGCCAATTCGCTTTGGGCTGATGTCAGCATGCCTAGGCGGTTAATCCTTTCCATGATCGTTAACGACAGGTTGACCAGGCAAGCAGGCGATTGTCGTATGAGCTCGGCATCATTCGCTTTGACTTGCTGCATGAGGCTTTGTCTGGCTTGAATATCAGCGCTAATCAACGCCGATCTTTTGGCCTTCAAATCCTTTAGCTTTTGCTCGGCTGCTTTGATTTCCTTGTCAGATTCCTGAATACGCGCGGTTGAAATATTTTTGAGTGCTTTATGCAGCTCAGCAGTTTTGTCCAGCAAAGACTTACGCACCTGGGCCTTTTCGCTCAGGTCTTGCTTAAACAGCGCTTTACCCATTGACGAATGGGAAAACAAGCCTGCAAGGTTGCTGCCAAAGATACCGGCGGCGGCAATATTCAAGCCCGATAAATTGCCAGCGGCCATCATACCGGCGAGGGTATGCACTTCGGCGGCGTCTACGTTGAAAACAAATACCGACAAACCCAGCGCAGCACACCAGGCTAAAACAGTAACTAATGTTGATTTTTTCATGACTTATCCTTGTGTAAGTTAAACAATTGAATTTTGTTTTATGCTGGAGTCAGATCACCACCACGAATGGCCCCGGGTTGATCAACAGCCAAGGCCAGCCTACGCTCAGCCCTGACAGTGATTAGGTTTTTGGTAAAGTTGTCGCTGTCTGACTCGGACATTTCAATCAAGACGTCTTGGCGGTCATAAATTCGACCCGCTTGAGCAGTGTCCAAGATTGCGAAGGTGTCGGCGGTGACACCAATACTTTCGACAACCGGCACACCAAACAGCATTGGCCGGAATCCCAATGTAATATCTGCCACACTGACCGCTGAAGCCACTTCATTGAGTAAATCCATTTCGAACTGCAGATAGTCAGCAGGATTTAGCAAAATGGCATTAGCCGCAAAACCGCTGGCCTTGAGGTCTGAAATGACCATTTTCAATAATTTGTGTCGTTTAAGGCCGGTGCCAAGCATCGCGTCTGAGTAAGCGTGAACGGTGTAGTTGCCGGATTTCAGCAAACCGCCAATGTTTGGCGCCGTGCCATTGCCAGCAACAAGTTGTGTTTCTACGCGGCGATTCACGCCATAAACTAATCTAGCGTTGACATAAGCGGCCAATGCAGGCGCATCGTCCATCAATTGCCGGGTGATCTTGATCCAGTGTGCGACAGTGCTAATCGGTGTATTGACTAGCGACCAGGTGATAGATGACTCCGCCTTTCCTGCACCCTCAGCAGCTTCAGCGGCTGCATTTGTGAAAACATTTTCGCGGGTGAATTCGATAGCGTTTGAGGTTGTGGGGATATGCTCAAACAGACTCTCAACAGTTAAAGGTGCGATTGCGCCAGGTACAACGTCTTGTCTACGATCCGGTGAAACGGTGGTATCCGATCCGGTAATGGTGTTGTTTTGAACTGAAAATTTTGCCTTACCACGACCACCCGACACGAAGTCTTTGAACGCGGCGTTTTCAACAACTTGAGAACCCAAGTTTGTACTATGGGTGCCGGTAGGTTTGTATTTTTCAAGTTGTACCAGGCGATTGGCTAACTCTCGTTGCTGGTTGCCAATGTTTTCAATTTCGCCTTTTGAGGCATTTACAAACTTGTTTAGATCGACCTCGATTTGATCGATTGACGTGATGATTTTTTCGATTGACATTTTGATTCCTGAAAGAGAAAGTTAATAGTTAACTACATCGCGTAGTTCGCCAAAGCTCCAGACTCTCTCAGGAATGCGTACTGGTATTTTACCAGAGTTTCTCCGTGCGACCTAGCGAGTTTCTACACCTTTTAAAGCGGCGCGTAAATCTCGACAAATTGCTAAAGCGTCTACTCTGGAATATCCGCAATTTTGCCGAAGGCCGCGTTCGATAACTCGAATGTTTCTCGAAAAAAACGCTTGAGCGTCTTTAGAGGTATCTTGATTTGGTTTGAGTTTCAACAACTTGGAAATCATATTTTTACCATTGGTTAATTAGATGAAAAAGGCATTCAAATGCCTAAACGACATGGCCGACAAAGCACCAGGCGGTGAACGGCATCTTCGATCACTAAGTAAAGCTTTAAAAATATCACGCCACCCCCGCCCGTATCGAACACGCCATAGGGTGGCGGCAGTCTTTGGCGGTGTCGTGCTGGCATGATAGCGATGAACCGCATTCGCCGCGATCCCCCCATCAATGGATAGATGACCAATGCACACTGCCTGCCTAGTTTCTCCAGACAATTGGCTTTCTATTTCTAAATTTGCTCCAGCGAAAATATTGTTAGGGCGACGCAAAGGGAATGGGTTGTCTGTGAGTTTTGACCCGCCCCCCACTATCAAACAACTCGACATATTGCTACCGTTTTTAACAATAGGTCGACGTCTCAAAGCCACGCCAGCCGCTGGATTGAAGGCAATCCGTCGACATGTCGACCCGTTTTTTTCATATCGCTCCATCGCGTGTATGTTTATTCCGTACAGGTGTGCGCTCATTTCTATAACTCTCACACACATGTAAAAATAGGTAGACGGGTCGACGAATGGACGCCAAACCCATAAAATTCGCGGCTTTGAGACGTCGACCTATCCGTCGACCTATTTGCATTTCGTCGAGTCGACATGTGTTTAATCACCCCGGCGCGAATCATATTCATCTAACCATTTAAGTGGCGACTGCTCCCGCCAGAACTCGACATTGCGAACTGCATACAATGTCACTGTCTCACGCTTACCGGTTGCCCGCCGACATACCATCGGCAAGCAACCCATCTCGGTAAGCACAATGCCAATAGACTTAGCCGAATACTTATCTTTAAACTTATTGGCAACATCCATCGACCTTAAACAATCCACCTTTGCGGGATAATCGCCCGCCGCTATCATATCCTCGAGCTGATAGCGCAACGGCGATTTAGATGTATTCATCAATTCAGACTTGAATTGGGTTAATGGTGCGGGCTGTTTAGGATTAAAGTCGCTAAGATCACGACCCAGCAACCATCGCACCACCAAGCCATTCCCGCCGCCATCTAGCCATTGCGCCAGGTTTGCGTAATACTCTTTATTTTGGGGTTTGGCATCAGTCCATAATGCAAAGTACCGGCCATCACCCTCACTGATGTGCAAAGCATCGCGATAGTTACTCATGAAAATAGCCTGGACAATGTTGGGCGTCTCATAAAAACCACGTCCAAACAGCCTAACGCGCAACATATCGGGCGGGGCTGCCAACATCGGCTTAAGCTTGTTTTCTAAATTCAAACCCTCGAATAATTGGATCTCCTGGAAGATAACCAGCTTCGAGTGATGCAAGTAATCAGTGTAGGTTTCTTTCAACTCACCGGCTGGAGGCTCGCACACGTTCGCATCACCTAAGCCAAACCGTACCGGGTTCAGCAACATGTCTTTGCCTACTCGACTGGTACCGGCAATCAGTAAGGCGTGATTGATCTTGGTCATCGGAAACTGCAATGTAAACGCCATCCAATTCAGAAAATGCTGTTGTTCAATCTGATCTGGATACAAATAATTTAAATGCTCAAGCCAAAGGCCAACATCTTCACGCGTAGACTCAACCGGCAGCAAAACACCAGGATCACGCCAAATATTCCAATACTTTGCACCACCGCGGTGAATAGGATTATCGGTAATCCCCGGCAAATAAATCACCCCGTCAACTTTGACCGTTCCTGGATTCTTGAGAAACAAAGCAGACGGTTTATGATTAGGGAACAGATGCAAAAAAGCGCCATCGAAACCCTCCCGGCTCAACTCGTTGCGGGTTATGGTGTCGAATATCCGGTTATGATTTTTCAAGAACACAAACCGCTGTAACATATCACTATCAACAATCGGTTCCGCGTTAGGTTTGCGATTACCTTGATTTGTTCGTGATTGTTCCGATGTCGCTGCCTGAGCGGCTTCATCTTCATAAACAGACAAGGGTGGTTCAGGTGGTCGCGATGGCTCAGGGGTGGAATAGCCGCCAGATTTGGCAATGCCAAACAAGGAGGCCAGACTCACCCCGCCACCCGATTTAAAAGAATTCCACACCCGCCGCTGATCTGCCAGGTTAAACTTATTCGATTGCTGTGACCATTCGCACCATAAACCAAACGCCTGATCCTCGGCTCCGGTTGAATGCAACGCCATACCAACAGTGCGCCATTGATCACGGTCATCAAAGTTGGAAATAAAACCTAATGCCGCGCGGATTTTCTTAACCTCGGATACCGGCAACAGTTTGACAGATTCAGAACTACTGACGGCTACCGGCTTGTTTTGGCGTAACTTTGCTAACAGCTTTTCAGAAATGACCGGCAACATATCCACACTTTCCGGCAAGCCTCCATCAAAAAAGTAGCTTCCGCCGGTCATATGATTGGATGGCTCGACAACCACATAGCCACCATCACCACGAAGATCGATACCCGGATAAAAGTTGGTCGTTGATCGACATTCAGCACCGGCATACTTTAGAAAAATATGACTGCCACCAGAGCCTGTTACTTGCAAAACATCATTGGGTATATGACCTAATTCGCTTTGCATACAATCTAGCGAATCATTGCCACCATGACGTGGATCAACATCAACCACAAATACCCCAGACTCAGCGCCGGTTACGATACCGATGTTTGCCATAGGCCATTTTTTAAACCAGTCGTACAGGATAGATTTATCTTTGGTTGCACCCTTAAGACCATTCATCAATCGTGGATGCTTACCCGGCGATGTGCAATTGGTTTTCCCACAAGTACAGGTAGCCCGCTCGGTAATGGAATGCAAAGGCAACACCGGCCAACCCAGCGCAGCATATTTCAGCGCGTAGTCAATCCAATGCTCACCATGTTGAAAGGCCATCTAGCCAGCCAATTCCTTGCGGCAATCGGCGATATGCGACTTTACATTTTTACTGTGAGCTTCGGCCTCATGCTTCAACCATTGATCGACGCTGCTGAAAGCAGCGCTTTTGGTCTGTACTTGCCCGCCAGGGTGTTCGATGGCGTCATATTCAAAGCCGTCGTCCAAAGGCAAAATAGGCGTGGAATCAAGCAATTCATCCCCGTATTGCTGCTTTCCGTCGATGACCCCGATTTCAGAATTTGTGGCTATCAACAACTTCCAAGCGATGACGCCCAAACGGTCGCAACCGGGGGGTTTGTTATCGTCCATGAAAAAAGTCAACGCATAAAAACCAAGCGCGGCGGGTATGATCTGAATTTTCAAAGCACGCTCCATTAGCCACCTACCCTAACGCCAGAGACGTGATTTCTGGCGGCAGCCTCGATTTCGGCGGTGGTTTGAACGCGGCGCTGCAACATCCAGCTATCCAGCTCTTCACTTTTGAAGTAAAGCTTTTTGCCAAGCGGCTTATAGAAGGGGATTTGTTGCGATGATGTCAGTTTGTAAAGATAACTCTCCGCCAAACTCAAATACCGCGCCGCCTCTTCGAAGGACAAAACGCTTTTATTGGTGGTGAGCAACGTTATCAACAACATCAACTTATCGTTGATGTCGTGTAAGGTTGGTACGGTGTCTTTCACTATTTTCGGCCTCTTTTAATAAACAACAAGAGGCCATAACATACTTTATTTCTTAAACATAAAACTTATAACTTATTGATAAATAATGGTTATTAAAATTTAAAAAACGTATTTTAAATTTTACTCAACAGGTTTATATTGCTTTACCTTGCCAATCCAATCACTTACCAACCGACTGATTTTGTCTTTTTTTAGCGGTGGCTCTCCGTTTTCATGCCAAAACTGATAGCCTTTTTCTATAACCAGTTCCGCGATTGCAGATGCATTTATTTTTCCGTTGCTATATCGACACTTTTCAGGCCATGCAGCCAACACAGACAAGGCTGCACCCAGCACTTCCTCTCGGTTTTTTGCATGACGCTCTTTGTGTCCGTTTGGTGTTACTTGGTTTTTGGCTGGTTCGATTGTGCTTTGCTGGTAGCGCTCCAAATCATTGGCCATTACAACCATTTTGCATTCTGACACCTTAACTGGTGGCGGTGTGATGTCATCAATGTTTCTGCCATTTCGCAGCCACTCCGTAAGCATTTCAAAATCTGGATAAAAATAATCTTCGCGCCTAAGGCTGTAGTGAAAATAACCAATGAGTTGTTCCTCATCGAAAAAAATAGGCTTTCTCTCAAGTATTACGTCGGTGTCTTGATGGGCTTCGATTCTAGCCAAGCATGCAGGCATTAGTTGAGCATACCTAGTATGCGGAAATACCTCATAAGTCTGATCTTGGTATTTTTTCCGAAATTCGCATGAATAGACGCTATGAGCTTTCAGTCGAAAGCTGCCGGTAAGAATATAAACTTTCAAAGTTCCAATGCTTCCCAGATAAATCAAGTCATCAACAGAGCAATTTAGAATTTTTGCTGCTTTTTCAAGCGGATAGTGCTCACGAGCTATCAAAACTCCTCCTTCAAAAAGAAAGCCACGCCAGCCGGTTGAAGGTTTCCGGCGGGCGCCCGCTAAAGCTAGACGTGGCTCATTCGATTAACGCGGTATAGCGGCGCGTTGTACGTTCAGCGCTGCCGTTTGGCGAGCCTGCCAAAGATCATAAGCAGCTTGTTGAGCAATCCATGTATCAGCCCGGCCACCATTTTCAACTCCTAGCCAGGTTTCTATTCTCAAGGCCATTTCCGGCGAAATGGCGGCTTTGCCATTCAGCACTCTGGATAAAGCTGCACGGGTAACGCCAAGCTGCTTTGCGGCGGTGGTAACAGTGATTTCAAGCGCCGGTAAAACATCTTCCCGCAAGGTTTCGCCAGGATGTGGCGGGTTATAAATCTGAGTCATGATGATTACTCCTTAGTGATAATCAAGGTAATCGACTAAAACCACGTCTTCACCTTCGAAAGCAAAGGTTATCCGCCAATTCCCATTGACGACTATCGAATAATGGCCGACCAAGTTTCCATTAAGCGAATGTAACCGCCATCCCGGCAAGTTCACGTCGTCTGCAGTTTTGGCAATATCCAGCCGAATTAGTTGACGTTTAAGCTTTTGGGCATGATCCGGATTGATTCCGGCTTTGCTACCGGTTTCGAAAAACGCTTTTAAGCCTTTATGCTGAAAAGTTTTAATCATGCTTAGAGTGTATAGCGTAGCGTTTCAGTGGTCAACTAAAGCCCTATATCCGGGATACGATGCACCGCATCTTTTCTCACCTCGTCGATAATATCGGCGTAAATCTGCGTCGTTTTGATTTGGGTATGACCCAACAGCTTGGACACGGTGTAAATGTCCACGCCATTGGACAGCAGAGAAACGGCAAACGTATGCCTTGCAGCGTGGAATGTCACATGCTTACTAATGCCCGCCGCCATCGCCCAGCGCAGCAATTCAACATTGCTATTGGTCGAGTAGCGCAACCCTTGAAACACCCGGCCAGACGGCAAAGCCTCACCCATCAATCGAAAGGCTTGTTCGGTAATATCCAGATATTGCAACTGGTTGGTTTTTTTGCTGGTGAAGGTGATTCGATGTGTGCCATTCAAAACCCCAATATCAGACCAGTCCAGTTTAAACACATCGCTCCAACGTAATCCGGTTAAGCATGAAAACAGGAACGCCCTCTTCAATACGTCATAGCGGCATTCTGTGGCAACCAACCGCCTAACTTCGTCGATGCTCAGATAGACGCGTTCTTGATCGTCGATCTTGATATTTTTAACATCTGCCAGCGGGTTGGTTGGAATATAGCCCCGATCAAAAGCCTTTTTGACGACTGATCTAACCTTATTGAAATAGGTGTTTGATGTAGCTTTCCTTAATGATTGACCGGTTTTTGTTTTGGCATCGGTTTCTAAAAATCGTCGCAGCCCTTTAAGTGAATCTTCATCGATCTGTTTCAACAATAATTGCTCATCCGGCCAGTATTTTTTAACCTGCTCACGACAGCCACGCCAAAGCCCATGACCAGACTTGCCGCCAACAGTATTGCGCTCTTCCATCATGGCGTCGAAAAGCTGATAAAACCTTACATCCTGCTTGTTTGGACTGATAAAACCGTGTTCACTACTGGCCGCCTCAGTGATTCGCTTGGCGCGAATGGCTTCAACTAAAGCTTGGGTGTCTTTGTTGTGCTGCTTCTCAATCCGCGATGTTGGGTTGACGTAGAAAAACTGGTTTAACTGCTCACGCTTACGTGTGTGTTTTATCTTGCCGTTTTCATCGGTGCGGCTACCGTACCAATACACCAAGCGAACACTCAGCTTGTCCCCGGCTTTGTTAACGCGCTTTTCAATCGTTACTTTCATACTCACCCCTCGTTACCCCTCAATTTTAAACAAAGGGGAATATAGGGGTAATATACTAGCAATTATTCACAAAAATAAGAAACAAACCAAACGATAAAAATACTTAAATGATTGTTTTATTTGATTTTTGTTGACTTTACTTTCTAATGACTTACCTTATTAACTAATTCACCAAAAATTCAGAGAAAAACACATCCCTGAATCCATCGCTATTTTGAATTTTAGTCAGTTCCTGAGTGATCAGTTCTTTGGTTTTAAGGCGTAAGGCCTCGCGCTGTTCCATGGTTTGTAAATCGGCTACATGCATTCCGCTTAACATCATGATCATTTCGTGACGCAACCTGGGCATATGTTTTTTGACTTTTTCCACATGCTCAGCCCCTTCAACCAGCAATTGCACGTTAACTAACAAATATTTTTTGGGTTCAGCCAGGTTAACGGTAAATTTGGGCGTCATTTCCAGATATTCGATGACCGGCCCGGATTCCTCGGATTTTGCTTCCGAATTGGCGTAACTGATCAGTGGCGTCAGCAATAAAGCAACCAAGAAAATAACTTTTCGCATAGCGTTTCCTCATATAATGTGAGTATAAAAATCTTTAGCAGTATATTCCATTTCCATCCTTTATCGCCATGAGAGCTTACCCTATCGGCCCGGTCATGATAGACCTGAAAGGCCACGATCTTTCCCCGCTGGACAAAGAAAAAATCAATCATCCCAATACCGGAGCGCTGATTCTTTTTGCCAGGAACTACGACAATCCAGAACAAGTTCAGGCACTAATCAAAGCTATCCGTGCCGCCCGCCACGGTGACATTCTGATCGCTGTCGATCAAGAAGGCGGACGCGTACAGCGTTTCCAAAACGGTTTCACCCGCTTGCCTGCCGCCGCCCGTTATTTGGGTCAACCGGATATAGCTGAAGCCGCTGGCTGGTTGATGGCTGCAGAGGTTTTGGCGGTGAATGCCGATTTCAGTTTTGCCCCGGTGCTGGATGTGGATTGCGGTATCAGCAGCATTATTGGTGATCGAGCTTTCGCAACCGATGCCGCAGAAGCTGCAGAACTGGCCGCAGCGTTTCGAAGAGGCATGAAATCGGCTGGCATGGCGGCAACCGGCAAACACTTTCCTGGTCACGGCGCCGTGGCGGCCGATTCACATCTGGATTTACCGATCGATACCAGATCACTCGAAGCGATTAGAACCAGGGATTTGCTGCCATTCAAACAATTGATTCAACAAGGCCTGGAAGCGATTATGCCTGCGCATGTTTTGTATCCTGAAGTCGACAGTTTGCCAGCCGGTTTTTCCCGCATCTGGTTGCAACAAATCATGCGCGGCGAATTGGGCTTTGACGGCGCTATTTTCAGCGATGATTTAAGCATGGAAGGCGCTGCCGGAGTCGGCGATTTCATGGATAGAGCTCAACTGGCTCAACAGGCCGGTTGCGACATGCTGCTGGTTTGCAACAACCCTGATGCCGCCGAATGGGTATTGGATAAATTGCCGATCACACAAAACAGCGACCGGGAACGGCGCTTGCAAGCCATGCGCGGACAAAAAAACTTTACGCGTGAAGAGCTATTTAAGACTGAAAAATGGCAACAAATTTCCGCGCAAATTTTGTCATTGAGTGAAAGCCATGCTTAACGAAATCGCACAAGTTCAACA
>SXGT01614873.1_pt1 | contig 19895 bp, 18 predicted proteins | sample 3176221 | NCBI WGS metagenome assembly SXGT01 (sample SAMN11356862, study PRJNA531348) | freshwater metagenome | isolation source: freshwater sample F1-120 | place: China: Fuxian Lake, Yuxi | collected 2017-12-25
TAAGCCCGGGCAGCGAGAAAAAATTGGGTGCTTTGTGCACTCTTGGAGCACTGCAAATTGCGCATCACAGTGGCAGATTTGGCAGTACTCATCTTGCGGAATTGGTAAAAAATATGGTGTGCCAAGTTCAAGACTTGATCTGAATGTTTTCCGCGGAGCCCCCGAGGTTTTCCTCTCACTGATTAAGGGTAAATGGCAGCCTGAAGCGGCGGATTTAATGCCGGTAAATGAAGCAACAACTATTAATTTAATTTCAGTCACTAATACCGACACCATTAAACCAGTCATGGTAAATGTGGAGGTATTTAGAAGTATTGGCACACCAGTTGTCACTGGCACAGTTGTATTTAGACCATTTGATCCAAAAATTAAAGTGAAAAAACAAACGGCTGAGCGATCTGCAAGTGGTAGGTGGGAATTAAAGATAGAAGGCTTGCCCGTTGGCTTAACAGCAGGAACCTTAAATTATGTTGATATTTCGAAAACACATGCTGATAATCAACTTGCCTTGGATATTAATCTAATGCAGGGTGCAGAGTTACCAACTCCAACTGCCACACCTAAGCCAACCACAAGTAAAAAACCAACTGATAGCTGTGCAAAACAAATCAAGCATTAAGCAAATTTGTACTACGCTGAAGCCATGGTGAACTCTTTTGAATGAAATAACAAAAATTTCTGTGCCATCAAAGGTGATGCTACAAAATCGCAAAAGTGAGAAGTGGCGTGCATTTGATCCGCAAATCCTCCCAATGCCCTTTGCTGTGATGGATTACGACTTAGCTCAACCAATCAAAGCCGCACTAGTTGATCTGATAAACACATCAGATGCTGGTTATCTAGGAAAATTTCCAGAATTAGGTGAAAGCCTGGCTCATTTTGCCCAAAGAAGATGGGGGTGGACAGTAGAGCCGGCTGATATAAAAATATGCACTGATGTGGGTGTTGGTGTGATTGAAGTGTGCCGACAAGTCGTAAGTGTCGGAGATTTAATTATGATAAATACACCTGTTTACTATAATTTTTTTAATTGGATTAAAGAGTTAAAGTGTGAAGTTTACGATGCACCACTTATTGAAATAGATTTAAAATACTCACTTGATTTTTCTGAGATTGAAAAAGGTTATGCATCTGGAGTTAGAGTTCATATTCTCTGCAACCCACATAATCCGGTCGGTGCGGTATTTTCTAAAGATGACCTGGCAAAGCTTGCTGAACTTGCTATGAAATATGGTGTATTAATCACATCAGATGAGATTCATGCACCCCTAGTTTATAAAGAAAAGTCCTTCACACCATTTTTAAATGCATCGTCGGTAGCAAAGCAAGTAGGTATTGCTTTTTTATCTGCGACTAAATCCTGGAATATTGCTGGCTTGAAATGTGCTCAGATTATTGCAGTTGATCCAAAGACTAGATCAATAGTTAATAAACTCCCCGCAGCAGTCCACTCTCGAGCTTCCTTATTCGGTGCTGTGGCCTCAACAGCAGCGTATCGAGATAGTGTTGACTGGCTTGATTCTGTGATTGCAGAATTAGATAAATCTCGGCTGCATTTGCAAGTACTACTAAGTAAATTAAATTTTAGTATTGGCTACTGCCTACCTGATGCGGGTTATTTTGGCTGGCTTGATTTGCGAGGTATTAACTCCCAGTTGCAGAAAAATAATCAAACTGAAATTTCAGGATTTCTTCTCTCACGCGGTGAAATTGCTGTAGCCCCAGGCCACTTTTACGGTCCTTCAGGAAGTGGATTTATCAGAATTAACTATGCCACTAGTTTTGAAATAATCGAAGAGGCCGTATCAAGAATTGAAATAGCGCTTAAGTCCATATAAAAAAATCTTGGCCCCTAATTTCTAAGGGCCAAGATTTATTACATTTCAACCTTTAAGTGATCCATCTAGATCACTTGAAAGATCTATTTAGAAGCGCACATCTTCTGCATCGTTTGAGCTGAGTTTTCCTGCAGCATCGATGCTGTACACCCTAAACAATGCACCACTTGAGTCACCGGCTGCATCAAACTTTGCAGTTGTCCAGGCACCCTGGTAGGTAAATTTCTTACCAGCAGCGGCAGCCTTGACTGCATCAGTTAGCTTTGTCCAAGGTATGACAGTGCCACCCTGGGAGCCTGATACAGCTCGTAGACTCTTAATCAAAGCAGTGTGCTTAACGCTTTTTGCGTGAATTGCTGCAAGACATAGCAATACGGTGGCGTCATAACCAGATGCATCAACGAAGGTCTCTTTGGTGCTTGGCTTTGCAGCCTTTCGATCAGTCTTCCACTTAGCGGAATCAACACCGATCGACTTAGCAGCAGTTCCTTTTGCACCTGCCATGACAGATACACCAATAGTTGCGATAACTGCTTCGTCATACATGGCTTCAGTAAAGAATGTCTTATTTGCATCCCACTTGCCAGTACGCACTAGCGCTGGGCCAACCTTGGCGAAAGTATCTGGAAAATCAACGATTACCCAGACATCAGGTGAGCCTTCAGTTAGCAGTTTTGCCTCTGAATCAAAAGTTGCATTATCTGGATTCCACAAAACCTTTCGGCCTATGTCACCGCCACCTTTAACCCACTCATTTGTAACCACATTTGCTAGGGCTGTTCCAAAAGCATCATTACGTGCACCGATGCTTAATGTCACAGTTTTGCCAAAGGCTTTTTGAACAGCTGCAACGATTACTTTTCCTTGAAATGCATCAGAAGGATAGGTACGAAATAACAGATCCTTGTCAGCAAATTTTGTAATTGTTGGACTTGATGCAGCAGTTGCAATCATCACGATGTTGTTGGGAACAGTTACAGATTGAGCTGCTCCAAGAGTTGAGCCTGAAGTTAACGGACCAACAATTGCATTTACCTTGTTGCTCTTTACCAACTTGGTTGCAGCTTCAACTGCAAGAGCTGGAGTTGCTTGGTCATCCTCTGAGGCAACAATTTTGCAAGATCCTGCCACTTTGGCAGCTTTCATTGCCTTTGTTACCGACTCAGCGGCCCATTCAGCAGCGGTGGTTAAACCAATTCCATAATCAGCATTACCACCAGTTAATGGATGGATTGTGCCAATTTTCATATCAACTGCAGCTTGTGCTGGCAGGGCGTTAAGCACAAGTGTTGATGTAAGTGCTGTAGCTAAAAGTACTTTCCTGATTTTCATGCTCCTCCTAGTAAGTAACGAAGCCCGAGAGCTTCAGCTATGTTTTAAGCCCTCAAACTGTATCTTCAGATTAGCAGGATGGATAGATGGGGCGGGAGGGGATTTATTCCAATTAGCACGAGAAATACCTCAATAAATAACGTAAATGTAATACTCACTTCTTTCCCAGGTAGATACCAACTATCTCAGGGTCATCCACCATGCTAGCGCCAGCACCCTCATGCCGATTTTTTCCCATATCTAATACATACCCATAATCTGAGATTGCCAAGGCACGCCTTGCATTTTGCTCGACCATTAAAATCGTAACTCCTGATTTATTAATTTTTACAAGCTCTTCAAAGAGCTGATCGACAAGTGCTGGAGCTAGTCCAGCTGATGGTTCATCAAGTAATAAAATTCGTGGTGAAGACATTAAAGCCCTGGCCATTGCCAACATTTGGCGCTGACCACCGGAGAGAGTACCGGCGCGATCCTTAGCCTTTATTTTTAAATCTGGGTAGCGCTGATAAATATCATCTTTAATCGTCTCCAAATTATTATTTTCAAAATTAACAAAGCCAACCTCAAGATTTTCTTCAATGCTCAACGCTGGAAAAATATTTTCAATCTGTGGCACATATCCAACACCAATACTTGATAAATTGTGTGGCTTAGTGGCTAACACATTAGTAATCACACCATTTTTATTAAGTGTCACTGAACCAGATGTTACATCAGCAATTTTATATATCGCTTTAAGGATTGTGGATTTTCCCGCACCGTTTGGACCCACGATTGTAACTATGGATTGATCAGGTACTTTAATTGTTACACCGTTAAGAATTTGAATATCACCATAACCACCCTGTAAATCATTAACTGAAAATAAAACTTGATCCGAATTAGAATTTATCATTTTATTTCTTTTCTGCGAGAGCCCAAGTAGGCGTCGATTACAACTTCATTTTCATAAATTGCTCCGGGTAGACCATCTGCAATAATTTTTCCATCAGCCATAACAATTACCCGATCAGAAATATTCATGACAGTCTCTAAATCATGCTCAATCAACAAAAATGTCATAGATTTTTCTTTTCTCAGCTCACCTAAAACCATTATTAATTTCTCCACCAGGGTTGGGTTTACTCCAGCGAAAGGTTCATCTAATAACAACAAACTTGGCTTTGCCATCAACGCTCTGGATAAATCAAGAAGTTTTCTTTGACCACCAGAGAGAATTCCAGCATATTCATCGGCAAACTTAGTTAACCCAACCTGATCTAGTCGGCGCATTGCCTCAGCGCGAGCCTGTGCTTCAAAATCTCTTCTAGCTCTAATTCTTAAAAAGCCTGAAAGATTATCACCTGGATTTCCTTGCACCGCCATCATTAAATTCTCTGCCACCGTCAAGCGCTTAATTATCTTTGCGCCTTGAAAGGTTCTAATTAATCCTTTTTGAGCAATTTTATGTGGGTGAATTGCTTGTATTGCTTGCTGCCTAAAAATAATCTCACCTGCACTGACTTTATTCATGCCACTTATTAAATTAAAAAGGGAGGTTTTTCCCGCTCCATTGGGTCCAATTACAGAGGTGAAAGAGTTTTCACTAATTTTAAAACTGACATCTTGCACTGGTCTCACGCCACCAAAACTTACTGAAATATTTCTAACATCTAGTATTGCGAAATCTGGGGAGGAATTATCCAAGTTAGTACTAGATGCTGAAGCTAGATTTTCCATAGTTTACTCCAGAACCATCTCTTGGCGTTTTCCAAATAAACCCTGTGGTCGTTTTAGCATTAGTAAGATAATGACAAATCCAATCAAGAAAACCCGTAAGTAGGCTCGCTCTGGTGAGGATAGAAGTGAAAGGGGCCAAAACTCTAAAAATCGAGTTGAGCCGTATAGAAAACCAAAGAAAATTGATGCGATTATTAATCCCTTAACTCTGGTTGCACCGGCAAGAATTAAGATCATCCAGCCATAGAAGGTAACAATCCTTAAAAAATCCTCAGGTGCTAATAAAGCAAACTGTAATGCCCAAAATACACCTGCAATTCCCCCGAATACTGAACCTATAACTAAAGTCTGAAGCCGAAATCGGAATACATTTTTTCCTAATGAACGTGGAACATCATCATCCTCTCGAGTTGCGCGTAATACCCTGGCCCAAGAAGTTTGTTGTAATTTTGATGCGATCCAAATAAATAAGAATAAAAATGGCCAAACAATAAAAATCATAGACATATCCCGAGATGCTTCATCTCCAACTATTGGATAGAGTCGATCAGAGATCCAAGTTAAGATTAAATCTGGCTGATTTGTGTATCCACCAAAGCCCAATGGATTTGGGATCGCAAGCGTGCCTTGTGTGCCACCGGTGACACTATCTGTGTTCAAAATCCAGTATCTAGTTATCTCGGCAAATGCAATACTTGCAATTGCAAAGTAATCACCACTTAAACGTAAAGTAGTTAAGCCCAAAAGTGCGCCCAAAAGTGCGGCTAGTACCACGCCAACAAATGCCGCCCACCAAAAACTCCACTGATACTTTATAACTAGAACTGCAATCGTATAACCAGATACAGCCATCATTCCTACATGGCCGAAATTCATAATTCCGCCAACTCCATATTGAATCTGAAGTCCCAGGGCAAAAATTCCGTAGATTCCTGCCAGTGCCAGAACAAAGACCCAAAAACCTGGTTGTACAAATGCATCCATGGCTAAACCTTTCTCCCTCGATAACCGAATATTCCTTCGGGTTTGAAAAGAAGGACTAGAACAAGAGTGGCGAAGGCGACCACCGGCTTGTAGTTACTTGGTACCCCTCCGAAGAAGAAACTAAGTTGGGATAGCTCCATGAATAAACCTAATAACAAGCCACCTACTAAGGCCCCGTAGGCATCACCAATAGTTCCAAGAACAACTGCTGCAAAAAAAGAAAGCAGCAAACTCTCACCCATTGAATTATTAAATTGTCCCTGCACTAAACCTTGAAAAACTCCCGCCAATGATCCAAGTGCACCGGAGATTAACCAGGTAGCTAGCACCACGCGATCGACATTAATTCCTGAGACGGCAGCTAGTCCAGGATTATTTGCATAAGCTCGCATATCTTTACCAATTCGAGCTTTTGAAATAAATAGCGCAATAACTAAGATTGAAGCTGAGGCAAAGATTAAGACCAATAATTGAGTATGGGCAATTCTGGCGCCAAGAAAATCATAGGTTTTTAAAATATCTATATTAAATTTACGTGTCTCTGTGCCAAATAAAAACTGTATTATTGGGCGAAGCATCAAGGCAACACCAGTCGCTACTAAAAATAATGCCAAAGTTCCAGCCTTATTTCGGCGCAAATTCCGCCACAGCACCAACTCTAAAAACCAGCTAATCCCCATTCCCGCCAACATTGAAACAACTATGGAGAAGAAAAAATTTAACTCCAGCGTTACGCTTAGAAAGTATGTGAGAAATGCGCCTAATGTTAGAAAATCACCTGCTGCAAAATTTACAAGGCGTAAGACACTATAAAGAAGAGAGATCCCAACAGCTGCGATTGCAAATATCGAGCCAACTACCAGCCCATTAAAGGTGTATTGGATTAAGTCACTCATCTAACGCTTAATCCCCTCAACTAAAGATAGGCCAGTCTAAACTTATTTGCAGGCTTATCAAGGCCGTACCGTTGGCTCAATCGGCTTACAACAATTTTGATATTTAAGGAGGACAAATAAACCCGTGGCGTGAGGGAGGTGAACTGCCGCTGACCGGGAGCCATTTTTGGCTTTACTTCACCAATTTGCGACAGCCCTTGACGTTCTCATGGTCAGGTAGCAGGCTTCTCCCATCCAACATAACTCGGTTTTTTCGAAGGAGTCGTGATGGTGCAGGCGGTAACTTAAAGTTAAATAAGTTAACTTTAAATGGATCAATTAGGGAGAGTGAATGAAGACAAGTAAAAAATTTGTAATTACATTTACATCATTAGCTGTTGCCTTAGGTGGTTTGACAGCATGTTCATCAGAGGGTGAAAGTATCGCTCTTGAGTGCGCAGAGCCGATTTTGATCGGCGCCGCTATGGCACAAACAGGATTTATGTCTCCATTTGATGCCCCAGCTCTTGCTACTGCGCAAATTGCAGTGGATAAAATCAATGCTGCCGGAGGCATTCTTGGATGTCAGCTAGTCCTAGAAGCAGTTGATACTGAAACTAATCCTGATAAGGGTCAACAGATTGCAACAGACTTAGTTGCAAAGGGAGCAAAAATGCTTCTGGTTACCTGTGATTACGATATCAACGCCAAATCATCCCAAGTTGGAAATGATGCAGGTGTGCTAGTTGTTGCACCATGCGTTGGATCAACTGCAATGGGTCCAGATAACGGATTAGATCTTGGATACTCAATGGGATCAGCAGTTCCTGGTGAGGCCGCAATCATGGCTGAGTATGCATTTGAAAATCTTGGACAGACTGTTACCTTGTTCAAAGACATGTCAATTGCTTACACCACATCACAGTGTGATGCGTTTGAAACCCGATTCAAAGAATTAGGTGGAAGCGTGAAGTCCACTCAACAATTTACCCAGACACAAGCTGGTGCTCTTGACAAGCCTGTGACCGCTCAGGTTGCAAACGCTAAGAAAGATGGCGCACAAGTTATTGCCCTTTGTTCTTACCCAGGTGGCGGTGCTCAAGCACTAGCTGCGATTAGAAATGCAGGAGTAAAGACTCCGGTGATCTCTGGATTTGGACTAGATGGTGCGTTCTGGCTTGGCGCAGTACCTAACTTAAGCAACTTCTACACAGTCACCTACGCATCAGTGTTTGGTGATGATCCAAATCCAAAAGTTGTTGATTTGTTAGCTGCATACAAGACAAAAACTGGACAAGATGCTGCAACTGGAGGTTTGATTACAGGTGCAACAACAATTGAAGCGTTTAAATTAGCGGTAGAGCGTGCCGGATCTGTCGATGGCGCTGCACTCGCTGCAGAATTTAATAAATTCGATAATGAAGATCTGACAGCTGGACCAACGTCCTTCTCAGATGACCTTCATGTGAATGTAACCAGACCAATGGCCGTAATAACCGTTGAAAATGGAAAACATAGGTTCATTGAGTACCGAAAAGCAGAAAAGCCTGTGTTGTAGTTGATTTAACCTAATCAACAGTTTCAAAGTAGGAATGTATGGGGTGCACCAAAAAAAGTGCACCCCATACCTCATATATTATGGATAACAGTATGAACGATTAATTCCAATTGGTCTTATGGGAGTATTCAAATGGCGCAAGATAGTTTCATGGCCTCTGAAATCAATAAATCTTTTGGGGCCCTTTCAGTGCTTATGGGTGTTTCATTGAGCATTAAGCCGGGTGAAACTTTAGGTTTGTTGGGGCCAAACGGTGCTGGTAAAACGACATTTATTAATATTGTTGCTGGTTATGAAAAACAAGATAGTGGCACGATTTCAATTAATGGTGTGAATTTAGACGGCATGAAACCAGATGCACGGGCTCGCGCAGGAGTTGCTCGAACCTTTCAGTCAGGAAGATTATTTGCTCAGCTAACGGTTGCAGAAAATATCGCACTTGGCGCCCTGGGATTAGGAGCATCCCACAATGAAGCGCAAGAGCGAGCTAAAAATACAATTGATGTATTAGGTCTAAATTCACTTGCAACTGCCCCTGCTGCAACCTTAAGTCATGGAAATGCTCGTTTGGTCGGACTGGCCCGGGCAGTTGCAGCTGAACCAAAATATTTAATTATGGATGAGCCAGCTGCTGGATTGAATGAATCTGAAGTGCCAAAACTTTTAAACGCGCTTAAAGTTATTAAAGACAGACTAGGTTGTGGAATGTTTTTAGTTGAACATAATGTGGGCCTAGTGGCAAAGGCATGTGATCGGGTAATTGTTTTAGCAACAGGAATTTTAATTTTTGATGGAGCACCAAAAGATGCATTAAATGATGCCCAAGTTAAAAATGCGTATTTAGGTGATGCTGCTTTTGGGGAGATGATCTAATGAGTTTACTTAAAGTTGAAAATCTATGTTCTGGCTATGGGAAAGTTGATGTTTTATTTGGGATTTCGTTTTCACTTTCTGAGGGAAAATCTCTTGGCATTGTTGGACCAAATGGGGTTGGAAAATCCACTTTATTAAAAACTATTGCTGGTGAAATTGTTCCCAAATCTGGCGTGGTATCACTTTTAGGAGAAGACATCACCGGTAAAAAGCCGGAGGATATCGTCCGCCTAGGTTTGTCTTTGGTGCCTGAAGGGCGCCAAATTTTTAGTGGCTTAAGTGTTACTGAGAATTTGTTGCTGGGATTGACTGGTCGCAAAGATAAGTCTTCATCAAAGATTGCATTGGAGCAAGTGAAAGCATTATTTCCAGTTTTAAATACTCACGCCAAACATCAAGCTGGAATGTTATCTGGTGGCCAGCAACAGCAGTTAGCAATAAGCCGAGCCCTTCTTAGTGCACCAAGAGTATTGCTTTTAGATGAGCCTTCTTTAGGCTTAGCGCCCAATGTAATCCTGGATGTATTTGAAAAACTTAAAGAAATAATTGCAAACAAAACTGCTGTCGTAATTGTGGAGCAGCGTGCCCACCTAGTTGCCTCTTTTGCTGATCAAACTATTGTCATAAGAGATGGTCAAATTCAGGCAACACTTTCATCTGCAGATGCTAAAAATCAAGAATTACTACGTGGGGCTTATTTTGGATCGGGGTCATAAGTGCAAGCAATATTAGATGCAATTAGTTTGGGTGGTACCTACGCCCTCGCCGCATTGGGGCTTGGATTAGTCTTTGGTGTTTTAAAGCTAGTTAATTTTGCACATGCAGAGCTTATTACTATCGCTGCATACATTATGGTGATCACGAATGATTTGCCCTTGGTTGTTTCATTTCTAATTGCGGCTTTATCCGCAACTGCACTAGCAGTGCTGACTGAATTAACAGTTTATCGCCGATTAAGGGGTACCGGACCAGCAATTATGTTGATTGCTTCATTTGGTTTATCAGTTGGATTACAAAAATCCTTTGAATTAATTTTTGGCGCATTACCCCGATCAGCTGCGGTAGCGCCATGGATGACTGGGTCAATTGAAATGGCAAACTTGAATATAACCATTGCAAGTTTGGTGACAGTAGGCCTAACAATTTTCATATTACTGGCAATGGGATACCTGGTGGATTACACAACTCTGGGTCTTCAGCTTCGTGCTGCTTCGGCAGATTTTAAGACGGCCAGACTGCTTGGTGTCCGTTCCAATAGATTGATAACCTCATCATTCGCAATTTCTGGAGTATTAGCTGCATTTGTGGGATTTATTGTTGTGGTAGAAAATCCGCAGGTTGAGCCGATGTTTGGCTTAAATATTACAATTTTGGCTCTGGTTGGAATAGTAATTGGTGGTATCTCATCACTTCGAGGCTGTGCTTTAGGTGGATTTATTGTGGGTTTTATTTTAAGTGTTTTAAATACTTACCTCGGTAACGCCAGGGTATATGCATACTCATATCTATTTATGGCTGTCGTTATCATTTTATTAGTGCGCCCAGGTGGAATTCTTTCCAAGGGTAATGAGATGGAGCGAGTATGAGTAAGGTCAGAGTTGAAGGACTTACCAGATTTAAAGCTTATGAAATATTGGGACCTTTAGGTGTGGTCTTCGTGATATCTATTGGAGTGGGGTTGATATCTGCGAGCTTGCAATTAGCAGTCCAGTTTGCTTTATGTAATCTTGTTATGGTCTTGGCATTACAAGCATTTGTTGGTAACTCTGGAGTTTTATCCTTTGGGCATGCTTCTTTTGCGATGATTGGGGCTTGGGTTTCAGGTATGAGCACAGCATCCGAGCGAGTAAAGGGCAATGCTTTAGCGCTTGAAAAATTGTGGGAACCATTAATTACTTGGAACTTGAATTTGTACACTTCAATATTCCTTGCCATGATCGCCGGTGGAGTTGTCGCTGCGATTGCTGGTGCCTTTTTAATGAGACTTAATGGACTTGCTGCCGGAATTGCTACCTTTGCTGTACTAGGCCTTTTTTATAATTTCTTTTTTAACAATACAAAAATCGGGCCAGGATCACAGGCATTGCCTGCAGTTCCCAAATTTGATGGGGTATATGAGCCATTACTGCTTGCAATGATTGCAATGATTTTAGTTTATGGATTGAACGTTTCATCGATTGGCAGAAAACTTAGGGCAACTCGAGAAGATTTAATGTCTGCTCCTGCACTAGGCATTAGTACACAGAAAGTGCGCTGGATCGCTTTTACTCTCTCTGGCACATTGGCTGGATTATCTGGTGCCATGTATGTTCATGTAGCTGGAACTTGGCAGGTTCAAGATTACTATTTGGTCTTCACATTCTTAACTTTGGCGATGTTAATAATCGGTGGATCAGCAAGTATGTGGGGCGCAGTCGCTGGCACCCTGGTAGTTACAGCTGTGGGTCAGGTGTTACTGCTCTGGGAGCAAGGAAAGTCCATTCTCGGATTGCGCATTGATCTGCCTAATGGCGCCAGATCCATGCTAATTGCCGCCACTCTGGTGGGAATGTTGCTTTGGCGCTCCTCAGGATTAACCCAGGGTAAAGAGTTTGATCCACGCCGCAAAAGAAATTAGCATTTGAGGGAAAGAATTTCCGATTCCCTTGCTCTTATTGTAATTTAGCGCTCATGAAAGTAATCGTAATTGGCGCAGGTGTTATTGGTGCATCGATTGCTTTGCAATTAAAGCGATTAGGTAATGATGTCACAGTTATTGAACGCAATTCGGGTGCTGGACAGGGCTCAACGAGTGCATCAAGTGCGGTTGTTAGATTTAATTACTCAACTTTTGATGCAGTGATGCTCGCCTGGGAGTCCTACTTCCTGTGGAGTGAATTTCAAGATTTAATCGATGGCACAAATGGGTACTCTAAAAATTCATTGAAAAATTCACAAGATCATTATGCCCACCTTGAAGATTGCGGATATGTGATGCTAGATGTGCCGGTATTATCAAATGAAAATACCATGCGCCTATTTGATCAGGCAGGCATTTCATATGAAATTTGGGACTCAACAACTCTTAAAACCTCAATACCTGGAATTGATGCAGGAAAATATTGGCCAAATAAACCAGTAAAATCAGAGGAATTCTGGAATGAGGCAACGGAGGAAATTGGCGCCATCTTTTCAAAACATGGCGGATACGTCTCAGATCCCCTACTAGCGGCTCAGAACTTTGCAGCAGCCGCAAAGCGTGAGGGAGTAAATTTTAAGTTTCGTAAAGCTGTGGTAAAAATAGAAAAAAATAATGGACGAATTTCAGGTGTTTTAGTGAATGATTTTGATAGTCAAAACAAAAAAGTTTTAGAAACTGGGCGTGAATTAATTGAGGCAGATGTCGTGGTAAATGTGGCAGGACCATGGTCAACTTTAATAAATCAGATGGCAGGAGCCGGAGGTGATTTCACGATAAAATTAAATCCGCTTCGAACAGAGGTGCATCAAATATCAACTCCAAAAGATATTTTATCCGGTCCAATAATGGGTGATTTAGATCTTGGTACATACCTAAGGTCTGGACCAGGTGGGATTACATTAGTCGGTGGGACTGAACCTGAGTGTGATCAAATGGAATGGATCGATCCAGATAAAGTTGATGAGGTAAATATGACTAGAACTGTTGAAGTTTTTGAATCTCAAACCTATAGATTTGCCAGAAGATTTCCATCTGCTCAAATTCCATCCACTCCAGTTGGCGTGGTGGGTGTTTATGATGTTTCATCTGATTGGACGCCAATATACGACAAAACTGATGTGCCAGGCTTTTATGTTGCAATTGGCACAAGTGGAAATCAATTTAAAAACGCACCTGGTGCTGGCTTAATCATGGCGCACTTGATTACCAAAGTTGAGCAAGGATTTGATCATGATAATCAACCAGTAATATATAAATGTTTAAAAAGTGATAAGAGCATAAACCTTGGCACATTTTCTAGGAAACGACCAAAAAATCTCACCAGCGGTACGGTGATGGGTTAAATAATTTCTTTTAGTAATTAATGACCGAGGTAGGCTTTAGTAACCTTGTCATCAGCACTTAACTCTTTAGCGCTGCCACTCATCTTTACTTTGCCAGATTCTAAAACATAAGCACGATCTGCCACATCAAGGGCAGCAGTTGCATTTTGTTCAATCAACAAAATTGTTACACCTTGTTGGCGAATCTTCACAATTGTCTCAAAGATTAACTCAACTAATACTGGTGCTAATCCCATTGATGGCTCATCGAGTAATAACAACTTTGGGTCTCCCATTAATGCCCGGCTAACGGCTAACATCTGCTGCTCTCCACCTGACATAGTTCCTGCTCGTTGATCCAATCGCTCTTTTAAACGTGGAAATAGATCGAGCACCTTAGCCATATCAGCTGCAACCTCGATCTTATTGTTTCTAAGGAATGCACCCAACTCAAGATTTTCTCTTACGCTCATACGAGGAAAAATTCTTCGCCCCTCTGGTGAATGACAAATTCCCAGGCTAACAATGTCATGGCCTGGCATGCCATCAATTCGCTTGCCATTCAATGTAATCTCACCAGATTTAGGTTTGATTAATCCTGAGATAGTGCGCAGTGTGGTTGATTTACCAGCACCATTTGAACCAATTAAGGTGACAATCTCACCTTGGTTAACAGTGACTGAAACATCCTTAACTGCAATAATCTTGCCGTAGGCAACTTGAATATTTTTAACCTCTAACCTCGCACTCATTTTCTAGCCGCCTTAGGTTTACCAAGGTATGCTTCGATCACTCGTGGATTACTCTTTATCTCATCTGGTCCACCTTCAGCGATCTTCTCACCTTGATCTAGAACGGTGATTCGCTGTGAGAGCGCCATAACTACCTTCATGTCATGTTCAATCAACATAACTGCGATATCACGCTCTGAAACTAATTTGTTGATAAAATCAATAAATACCTGTGACTCTTTGGTATTCATACCAGCAGTTGGCTCATCAAGTAGTAACACCTTTGGATTTAAAGCTAACGCTCTTGCAACCTCAAGCCGACGCTGATCACCATAGGAAAGATTTCTTGCAAACTCATGGGTCCACTTACCAACTCCTGCGAAATCTAGGATCTCCTGTGCCTTGGCCTCTGCTTCGCGCTCCTCTTTGCGTTGCTTGGCCGTTCTAAGAATTGTTGATGTAATGCCAGCCTTTAAGTGTGAGTGCATTGCAACAAGTAGGTTCTCTTGCGCGGTCATCAGACCGAATAGACGGATATTCTGGAAGGTTCTAGCAATCCCAATCTCTGCGATCTTGTGTGGTGGTAGATCAGTGATCTCACGATCACCATAAACAATCTTTCCTGCTGATGGCTTATATAGACCAGTTAAGACGTTAAAGAAGGTCGTCTTCCCAGCACCATTTGGGCCAATTAAAGAAACAATAGATTTGTTTGGAATATTAAAAGTCACATTACTAACCGCTAGTAATCCACCAAATTGAACTGAGATATTTTGGGCTTCTAATACATTAGCCATGGGATTACTTACCCACTTTCTTCTTGGAAGTGGATGCATCTTCATCATCTAGCTCATCCTCATGAAGCATTAACTTCAAACGAGATTCAGGTAGTAAGCCCTCTCGCTTAAATAGCATCATAAGAATTAGTACTAAACCAAAGAGTAAGAAGGTGAAGGAGGCAAAATCAACCTCAGTGCCAAATTGCTCGTTATATAACTCGCCAAATGCGGTTAAACCGTTGCCATTTACCCAAGAGAGAATAAATGCGCCAAGGATTACTCCCCAAACATTTCCCATTCCGCCTAGAACCACCATGGCGAGTAAGAAGATGGAGATGGTGAAGTTAAACCTCTCGGCATAAACACCATTTACATGGGTAGCAAATGCCACACCACCCAGACCGCCAGCAAATGCGCCAACTGCGTATGAAGCAAGTTTGGTACGCATCAATGGGACACCCATCATGGAGGCAGCTAACTCATCCTCACGGATAGCAAGCCATGCTCGACCTAGACGGCCACGACGTAAACGAAGGGAAATGAAAACCATGATTGCAGTTAGAAGCAAGAAGATCAATAATTTCCAACCAAAGTCGAATGGTCCAAGATCTTTAACACCAACTGGAATTGGGTCAACACCTACAATTCCCTTCGTACCGTTGGATATGTTAAAGCCAAAAAAGTTCTCACCATTGAAAAATACCTGTGGAATAATCTCGCCAAATCCCAATGTGACCAACGCTAGGTAATCACTCTTTAATCGCAGTGTGGGTGCACCAATTAAAATTCCAAACAATGCGCAGATAAATCCACCAATTATCAAAACCATCCAGAAGTTAATGTGAATCCCTGGTGCATCAGCTACGACTGAACCAAAAAAATTAATATTTAAAAAGTAAAAAAACTCTGACATAAACCAGCCGGCAACATATCCACCAATTGCCCAGAAAGCAACATAACCAAGATCTAAAAGACCGGCATAACCAACCACAATATTTAAACCTAAAGCCATAATTATATAAACTAAGCATTCATTCAGTGCAGATGGTGGCATCCAGCGATAAACCGCATCATAAATTCCAAGAGGTAGACCTTCCCAAGGAATTAGGAATTGATAAGTGATAAATAAAATCAAGCCAGCGGTTGAGTAACCAATTACCCACTTACGGTTTGACCTTGTTATATTATTTGCAACTGAAGTTTTAGCCATGGCCTAGACCTTTTCCGTTACAGCTTTGCCCAGCAAACCAGCTGGCTTAAATACTAAGATGATAATTAATATAGTAAATACGACAGATTGTGACCATTGCTGACCAAATGCAATTGGTAGGCCATCATTTAATCCCTGGATTAACCCAATCAATAGTCCCCCAACAACAGCGCCCCATAGATTTCCAATTCCACCAAGTACGGCAGAGGTGAATGCAATAAGGCCGAGTTGGAAACCAAGGTTGTAGCTAGTTGTTCCAATTGATTGCTGATACAAAAGTCCAGCAGCTCCTGCCATTGCGCCACCTAATGCGAAGGTGAAGGCAATTGTCTTATTGACATTTATTCCCATGAGTGTGGAGGCGTCGCGATCTTGAGATGTAGCCCGCATTGCCTTGCCTTGCTTGGTATTTGTTACTAAGTAATTCAAACCAATCAGCAGTGGGAACCCAACTAGGAATAACCAAATTGTAATCATACTGATACGAACTTCACCTATATATAAGTCCCCGCTCGGAATCACTGTTGGCCACTGACGTGGTGTTGAACCATTCCACTTTAAGCCAATGAAGTTAAGTAGGAATGACATACCAACTGCGGTAATTAAAGGTGCCAGACGCGGTGCATGGCGCAATCTGCGATAGGCCAATCGTTCGATCAAAACATTAATAACAGCACCAAAGATCATTACGGCGATCAAACATAAGCCAAAAGATAGCCAGCCGTAACCATTTGATTGGTCTGCACCCATCCAATAGGTAATAAAAAAGGAGGAAAAGATTGCGCTAAGCATAAAAAGATCCCCATGAGCAAAGTTAATCAATTCAATAATTCCATAAACAAGTGTGTAACCGAGGGCGATCAATGCGTAGATCAAGCCGTTACGTAATCCCGAGATTGCAACCTGTGCAAATTGCTCTGGGGCCTTAATTAAGTTGACCAACATCCAAACAGCAGCCAAGGCACTGATTGTTATCGCACCAACTCTTTCAATTCTTTGTTGGCGGATCTGACCAGGAGTGCCCCTAAATTTCTTTGTCTCAACTACTTTGGCCAAGGTAACTCCTTACTTTCTGCTCTCCCCTAGTTTTTAAGGGTCTTGCTTAAAAGGCTTAGGCTGAAAGATACAACAGTAGTGCCCATGTAGTGAATAGATCCCCTGCGGCTTTTAGAAAGAATTTGGGTGGCCCGCCTATTGGCAAGCCACCCAAATTTATACCTTAGATAACTGGTATTAGTTAATCGTGATCTTCTGTAGGAAGGTCTCTTGCTTATCCTTAACAAGGATAATTGAGATGTCCTTTGACAAGATATCACCGTTCTTATCGAACTTAAGTTGAGTTCCAACAACTGACTTAGTGGCAGGAATATTAACTGTCTTCATCTTCTCGAAGATGTCCTTACGTGTTCCGTTTGAGCGAGAGATTGCATCAAGGATTACTTGAGCTGCTGCTGCGCCGTAAACAGAGAATGAGCTTGTTGGAGCCTCACCGTAAGTTAGAAGGTATTCATCTTGGAATGTCTCTGCTGCTCCACCCTTAGGGAACTGATCAATAGTTAGACCAGTAAATGAAAGGAAAGAACCAGCAGCCTCTGGCAATTCCAAGAAGTCTGGGTATCCAGTGAAACCATCTGGCATCATCATTTTAACAGCAGTGTTAGTTCCAAGGTACTTAACCTTGTCCTTAACTAATTGTCCGCCGTTTAGATCAAAGATTCCACCGATGTAAAGCATGTCTGGGTTAAGAGCTTTGATCTTTGTGAATAGTGCTTCGTAGTTTGTAGCTTTGTCATCCCAACCTTCACCAGCAACGCCATCAGAAAGAACTGTTAGTCCTAGCTTCTTAGCATTGGTAGTAAATGATTGTGCAACACCTTGTCCGTATGTTTGACGATCGTTAAGAACGTAAACCTTCTTAACACCTTGTTCTTTAGCGAACGCTGCCGCTGCTGCACCTTGGTTATCATCAGTTGTTACAACACGGTAGTAGTTGCGCTTGCCTGTTGGATAAAACTTCTCAGGCTCGCCAGGACCCCATGGCTTTGTAAGTCCAGGGTTAGTGTTTGCGTTAGATACCATAACCATTGGACCCTTAGGATCTTGGTTCAGGATTGGCACAATAATCTTTGCGCAACCTGAGTTATATGTACCTACTACTGCAACTTCATCGCGCTTAGCAACATGTGCCTGTGCGTTCTTTGCACATTGAGCATCATCCCATGAGCCTTTAGCGGCTGTGGAGTTGTCATACTCGCGGAACTTAATTATGAACTTACCAGCTTTGTTATTGCGTTGTTTTAATAGCAACTTAATAGCTTTATTTGTTGATTCACTCTGATCAGCAGATCCACCTTGTTTTGGAAGATCTGAAGAAATCCACAGAGTTGTAGCAGCAGATGATGTGCTTGTTACTAGTGACAAGCTAACAGCTGCGGCTGCAAGAGCAACAATCGCTACCTTTGCAGGATTTTTCTTCATTGAGAGGTATACCTTTCCTAGGAGTTCAACATCACAGACTTATGCCCGCAATGTAGTTGGGCAAGATTAGGGCATAAGGATATGAATTGACCAATGGGAAGGTGCTGAGAATTAGGGGCTTTTGAGCATATCTTGATCAGAAATTGTGATAATCCAGCAAAATTAATAACAAATTCGTTACTCATTCAACTAAAGCGAGGCAACAATCCAGGGCCACAGATTAGCCGCTGGCCCTTGAGTTTGACCCAATTCGGCCAAAGTAAACCAGTGACAACATTGCGCAAGATGCAATTACTAATGCAATTGTTATCGAGGTCAATTCAACTATCCAAGCAAGTACCACCCTTGAGATAAACATAATTACTGCATTTATAAAACTTAGTTGTGCCACCGCTAATGCATTTTTACCATTTGATAGCCGACCTGCAATTGAGAAAAATATTGGTGCAAGGGCAGAGCAACCAAGGCCTGCTAAAAAGAATCCAATAAAAGCTAGAGCAAAAGCTAAATTTCGAGAGGAATCTACCAACAGCAAGGAGGATGTGGCCATTGCGGTAAATCCAATGCCGCCAGTTAATCCACCAGCCTTAATCCAAAACTGCTCACTTTGATGGTTGAGTGCCCAACCAATTGAGTAACGACCAACAATTAAACCAATCAGACAGATTAAATAACAAAGTGTGGCAACGGAGCTACTCATTCCTAACTCCTCTTTACCAAATAAAGTTGCCCAATCTGCGATTGTAAACTCCAAAACAGTTGCACAGAAAAATCCCAGACTTAAAAACCAATTAATCTTAAATTTAAATTGCTTAACAGAGGTGACTTGGTAATCATCATCACCGGTGGAATTTTGCGCAAATGTAGGAGCTAATTCGTTAATGCAGATTTGCGTCAAGAGCCAAACCACCAACATCAAGATTGTAATGTGGGTGGTGATTGAAACAGAAATGGAAATCAAAAATGCAATAGCAGAGGTGCTCATTGCACCAACCGCCCAAGCACCATGAAGTCTAGGAACAATTACCGCCCCCACCTCATCTTGCCGCTGCAGCGAGTGTCCACTAGTCGCAATGTGATAAATCGAAATTGATGCGCCAGCTAAAATATTTAGTATTAAGAAAAGCACTGGTGAGCTAGTGTGCACCAATCCGATATAAACAATTGCTACTGCAGTTGAGCCAATTCGCAGCGAGAGCTTGGTGCCAATTCTGTGCACAATCTGGCCGCCAATTAATAACATAATTATTGATCCAATTGAGGCACTGCCCAATAGGGAGCCAAAGGCACCATTATTAATATTTAGATTGGCTTTAAGATCTGGCGTTCTAGGAGCTAGCGACATAATTGCAATGCCAAATAAGAAGAATATTAAACTTAAATATCTCTGCTCACTTTTTAAGTAGGTAGTTTTATTAAAACTTCTCAAAATAGCGCACTTGCCAATTGACTTCTGGCTTTCACCAACCTGGGATCGGTGGGATCAACTAGATTAAATAAAGAGATCAGGTGA